>ERZ1034976.2680-NODE-2680-length-11861-cov-14.014908_pt1 | contig 11861 bp, 27 predicted proteins | sample MGYA00520623_ERZ1034976 | MGnify/ENA primary metagenome ERZ1034976 (study PRJEB33766, sample SAMN09781774) | gut metagenome | biome: gut microbiome | host: Homo sapiens | place: Madagascar | study: EMG produced TPA metagenomics assembly of the PRJNA485056 data...
CAAAGGCGTGAATGACAGTTACGGTGTGAATAACAGCAAAGGCGTGAATTACAGCAAAGGCGTGAATGACAGTTACGGTGTGAATAACAGCGACGGTGTGAATGACAGTTACGGTGTGAATTACAGTTACGGTGTGAATAACAGCAAAGGCGTGAATTACAGTTACGGTGTGAATTACAGTTACGGCGTAACAAAATGTGAAGCCGTTTCACGGTGTATTTTTTGTCAAAATCAAGAGGGAGCAAGGCTCAAATTGTTTAATAAAAGAACAACAAGGGCAAGGCATGAAGAGGTTTTGCTCAAAATATTATCGTTCAATTGGTATCCGAAATTTAATAATGCCAAAGAGTTAAAAGGTGACCTTGAATGGTATGAAACGAATATTCCTGCAATAGTACGAGTGCCGAACGAAGTTGCATGGTCGTTTATGTCGAAAGAAATGAAAGAATATTTACAATCGTTACCTGAGTACGCCGAAGAAGTGTTCAAGAAAGTCACGGGAAAGATTGATGAGTAAGCGATACATATACAAGGTCGTCGTAAAAAACGGCGATAAAGTGAGAACGGTTTTGTCTGTTCGAGCAATAGCAGATATGCGGTTTGTCAAACGTTGGTATTATCAAAAATACCAGCAAAAGGACGGCGACGTGTTCGTGATTTGCTCGAATGAAGAGGCTGTGTGGGAGGCAATGAGAGGATGTCAGATAAGCGAACCAAAGAAGATTTGAGGGAATTGCAGGCATTGCCGCTTGACTTAAAAATTCTCAAAACCAAAAATCGAATAAAAGAGTTCGTCGATTATTATGGCGGCATTGATTATTGCAGAGTTTCCACGAGCGGCGGTAAAGACAGTACGGTGCTATGGTATATCGTCAAAGAGTTATATCCCGAAGCAAAAGGCGTGTTTTGCGACACAGGACTTGAATATCCCGAAATACGGCAGTTTGTAAAGACATTAGGTGATATTGAGTTTGTACGACCGAAAATGCGGTTTGATGAGGTTATCAAAACATACGGTTATCCCGTTATCGGTAAAGAAGTGGCAGACTGTGTTTATTGGGCAAAAAGAGGAAACCAAAGCAGAATTGAACGCCTGAATGGGACTTGGAGAGATAAGAACGGCGAACTGTCTATGTACAACGTTCCGAAGTACAAACCGTTGCTTGACGTTGATTTCAATATCAGCGGGAGGTGTTGCGGAATTATGAAAGAGCAGTCCGTGTATCAACTTCATAAAGCAACAATAACGGCTGTAATGGCAGAAGAAAGTCGTATGCGATTGTCGGCGTGGCTGAAAACAGGATGTAATGCTTTTAAGAAAAATAAGTCAAACCCTATGTCGTTTTGGACAAATCAAGACGTTTTGCAATTCTTAAAAATTCGTAATATTCCAATAGCAAGCGTTTACGGCGACATTGTGTATAAAGGCGATGACGGTATGCTTTACGAAAACAGCATATGCGGAGGCAATCTCTGCACGACGGGCTGTCAACGCACAGGTTGTATGTTCTGCGCGTTCGGAGCGCATTTGGAAGAAGAGAGCCGTTTCGTCCGCTTAAAACAAACACACCCAAAGCATTACAAATACTGTATGGACGGTGGAGAGTATGTAGACGGCATATGGCAACCGAATAGCAAGGGCTTAGGAATGGCGCGCGTATTAGACACGTTAAACCGCCTTTACGGCAAAGATTTTATTAAATATTGAGGTGATTAAAATGAGGGAAATAATTTTCAGAGGAAAAAGAGTAGATAACGAAGAATGGGTGTATGATAACAGCGTTTTGTTTTTCGCTAAAACAACAAAAATTTACGGTGCATTAAACAAATGGCGAGAAATAGAAGTTATCCCCGAAACTATCGGACAATTTACAGGCTTAACCGATAAAAACGGAAAGAAGATTTTCGAGGGTGATATTGTAAAAACGACAAGCGTAATTGGTAAAAATATATATGAAGTATGTTTTTCCGAAGCTCGTCGTGGGTGGTTTCCTTTCGCTTGTGGCGACGGTTGCGGTTGTTGTGAAGATGAGGTCGAATGTCCCGAATACGTAGAGATTATCGGCAACATTTACGACAACAAAGAAATCTTGGAGGATAAAGAATGAAAAGAGTAGTAATTGCAGACACGGCGTTCGCAACGCTTATAGACGGAGTTAAGAACAGTTTGAGCAAAGATATGTATCGTCCTGAACTGTCCTACATAAAACTCGCAGTAAAAAAGGACGAAATAACAGCGTATTCGTGCGACGGATATTCGGCGGCAAAAGTTACCGTCCCCAACTTAAACCCGATAGACGAAGAATTTGAATGCCTTATAAAACCGATTACGGTTAAGCCGAGCAAAGGTCGTCCGCAGGATATTATCGTGGAAGTCATAAACGGCGATACATATGTTGAAGTGCCTGTCGAATACGGGAAGTTGAAATATTGCTTCACACAACCCGAGGATAAGTTTGTAAACATTGAAAAGGTAATCGAAAACGCCGATAAAAACGACACATACACTATCCACGTTCAGCCCGCTTTGCTTATAAAAGCATTAAAAGCGGCACAAAAGACGAACAAGTATGTGAAAGTACAATTCGGGGATAAACTGTCGCCGTTTATCATAAAGGCAAAATGTGGCGAAACGAATAATTGGCAGTTTGTATTGCCGGCAAGAGGAGAGGAAGAATGAAATCGGTTTTAATTTCAATCAAACCGCAATGGTGCGAGAAAATTGCGAGTGGCAGAAAAACAATCGAAGTGCGAAAATCCGCACCGAAAGAAACTCCGTTTAAGTGCTATATCTATTGTTGCAAAGATAATGTAAAAGAAATCGTTCTGTTGAAAGATTATAAAAACCGTTTCAGTTTTGGCGATTATCGGAATGCCGACGGACATTTTTACGACGTCGCAAATAGAACAGTAATCGGCGAGTTTATCTGCGATAAGGTAGATAAATATACTTTCAGTTCTTATGAAGCTGAATATCGCGTTAATCATATTGAACAAGAAATGATGTGTCTTAATCACCCTGACTTGATACGATACGGCGGTGGGGAACCCCTTTGCGGCTGGCACATCTCCAACTTAAAGATTTATGACAAACCGAAAGAGTTGAGTGAGTTTTATACGATTGACGAAAGCGGAAGCGATTGTTGTTGCGGTTGTGTTTATCACGAAACACCGCTCGAAGAAATGCCTTGCAAAACGTGTACAGGCGAAAGAAGATATTTATATCGTCCGCCACAATCGTGGATGTATGTTAAGGAGATATGACTATGAACAAAGAACAGCAGAAAATCAGAAAGGGAAACGCCGTCAAAGAGTTTGCGGAAAGGGTTAAATTTGAAACAACAGTAGATAATAGGCTTTGTGTTAGAGAATATGACATCGGATATAACGACGGCTATTCTGAGGCATATTATAGTTTTCATAAAATTATTGACGGACTATTAAAGGAGTATGAAAAATGATTATAGTCGAAGTTGAAGCAACGGTAACTTATACTTGTTACCTAAGCGAAAAGGAAAGTAAGGAAGTAAAAAGTTATGCAAAGAAAAACGATTTAACTTTGCGCGAAGCGGTTGAAGAACTATATGGTCAGTATAAGATTGATTTGTACAAGCAAAGCACCGAAAGCGATTTTTCAACCGAAAGTTTTAACGACGCATACGAATATGTGTTTAATGCTGTTGGGGTTGTCAGCTTGTGCGACCGAGAGATGTAACAAAGCAACGACAGTTCGGGATAATATCCAAAAGCAGGCAAATAACTTTGACGTTTACCGAAAGATGACTTTCATCAATTTGTATTCGGACAAGGTTTTATATTCGGTAGAGGGCTATTTTTCAGTGCAAACAACCTATTCAAACGATTATCAAGGACAGCAAGAAATCGGGATTTTGATAAAAACGGGTGCAAACTCGTACCAAATGCACTATTTCAGCATTGCAAACAATGTTTGTTACGTGATTGAGCAGACTGAAAATACTTCGACAAATCCGTATTGGTGGGAAATAAAGTGGTATGTTCCGTTGCCGACGTCGGATGTAGCATAGGAGAGAAAAATGAAAAATAAAAGAACTATGGTGCTTAAAGAGTTAAAACCGTTGGCTAAACTATTGGGCATAAAACTTGATTACGTCATTGAAGAGAACCGTGAATATTTGTTGTGTAACAGCCAAGCAATTTGTTGTAATTGCACAAGCATTGAGGGTATACGACAAGAATTCTTCGGATATGTATTTCTGCAAGAATGGCGTGAACGTTATTTAGGTGCTTTCGATAAACAAACACGTAATCACATAAAACAATATTGGTACGACAAAGATTTTAATCAACCGTATTTGAAAGTATAGGAGAGAAAAATGAAAAAACAAAAGCAGTTAAAAAAGCAAGAATATAAAATCTTGTTAGTAGAAGACGGAAGTGTTGATGTTGATGACCTTGAAATGTTTATCGACGAACACAATCTCAAAATCAAAGTTGTGATTTATCGAGCAGGCTCAATGCCCCCAAAGTTTTTGGAGAAGTAAAACTATGGAGATAATAAAACGAGGAAAACTTGAACGACATCAATATTATTGCAGAAAGTGCGGTTGTGTATTTACATGCGTAGATAGAGAGATTGCAAAAAACATATCTGCGACAAGAATTACAGATGATGGATTGTCAACAATATGCTTTATTGAATGCGTAGAGTGTGGGCATCCGATCCCCGCTCGAATAACTCAAAAACAAGTCGTGAAACAATGTTTGTGTGATAAGCACAAAGGAAAGCGAGGTAAGAAAAGATGATAACTTTCCATGAGGGAGATTTGTTAAAAAGCGATTGCCACATAATTTGTCATCAAGTTAATGAATATGGTGTTATGGGTGGTGGTCTTGCAAAACAAATTGCTGAAAAATATCCGAAAGCCGAAGACGATTATGTAAACGGCTGTACGACTTACCGCAATAAAAAAGAACTGTTGGGCAAGGTGGTTTTTTCTTTTGTTGGCGAAGATGCACCGATTATCGCGAATTGTTTTTCCCAGTATAATCAAGAAACGCAATATGAAGCGTTGTGTGCTTGCGCTTATCAAGTCCGTGATTATGCCTGGAAGTTGTGGAAAAAGACAGGCTATCGCATACAAGTAGGAATTCCTGCAAAATATGGTTGCGGACTTGCTCACGGGGACTGGGATAAAGTCCTAAACATATGGAAGTATTTTTTTGAGTTGGACGGACGAACCGAATTGCAGATTTGGGAGTATGACATATGGACAGGCAAACCGTTTTAGAGTGGCTAAATTCACTCAAATTTACACGGAAACAAACAAAGGAAAAAGAAATCGTCGAATATCTTAAAACCGTTGTAAAAGGCAAAAAAGCCCCGAATTATGCTGAATGCGCTGGAGCTTGCTTTGAAAAACTGTGGCAAACATACCCACGTAAGGTCGCAAAGCAAAATGCGAAGAAAATGTATATGCGGAAAATTCGTAATCTTAATGATGAAGAAGTAAAAGCGGTTAGCCGTGAGATATATCGGCGTGTGCTTATTCGCAAGCAGTATTGGGAAGAACACGAAACAGAACAACAATTTATACCGCATTTTGCGACATTTTTGAATGCGGAATTTGAAGACAGATAAAAAGGAGAAAGATATATGAAATGGAGCACGGAAAAAGATTTTTGTCCGCAAACAAACAGAAGTTCGGGTTGGCGTAAATATGTGTCAATACAATATTATGGCGAGAGTTGTGCCGCATATATTCCCACCGCTATTCGCAAAAAGGTGCCATTTGCAACTTGGGCGTGTTTAGGATATGATTTAGAGAAAAACGAGCTTGTTATAATTCCTTCAACAGAACAGATAGGGGCAGTAAAAGTTGTGACTACTAATGGTTGTAACCATAATCTTGTTGTGCTATCGTCATTTTTAAGATATTGCGGGGTGAATGATTTGCCTGGTAAAGGGCGCTATCGAGCAGAGATTATTAACGACAACGAAATTCATGTTTATTTTAATGACAAGGTATAACCGACAATGACAGATAAGGCAAAATACTATAACGTAAATGTGGTGCCGGAAAGCAATACGGTAAACGACAGAATAATTCTTCGGTATAATGAGCTTAATTATTGCCTTAATGGGTTGCAGTTGGATCGGATTACATTGTTAATAGCCCCGACGAATAGCGGTAAAACATGTTTTTCTTCTTCGATGATAATCGATGCGGTTTCTCAAGGATACAATACGTTCCTTTTTGCCGGTGAGGATGGTGGCGCCGAAGCACGCGACCGTTTATACAGACAGTATTTAGGGAACGACAAAAATAATTATGATTATATGCCATATATGCTTAACAACAAAAAAACGAATGCTGGCGATTTTGTAATAAAGCACGAAGCATATATAAAAGCGACAGAGTTTTTCGGCAACCACCTATTTATTTATAACAACAATATCGAAGCGAACAAAAATGCCTTGCTGGGGGCGTTAGAAGCTGCTTATAAAGAGGCAAACTGTCGGTTTTTCTTATTGGATAATGTTGATATGTTCAATCTTGAAGGCGGCAATTATTTTAATGAAAATGAAGCCCTAAAAGATATATGCATTGCTTTAAGACAATTTGCAATCAGCAGAAAAGTGCATATTGTAATAGTGTCGCATATAAAAAAAACTGAACGAAACATTTGCCGCCCGGAAATATTTGATTGTAAAGGAACAAGTACGCTAACAAATATCGCAAAAAACATATTATCCATTATCCGTATGGATACGATAAACCCTAACACAAAAGAATATAAAGCCTTACGGAACGTCATAGAATTAAATGGATACAACCCCGACGAGTGCAATGCTTGCATTGAGATCTTAAAAACAAAAGGGCGACGGAACGGTATCATTGGCATGAAATTCAACACCTTATCCAACACGTTTTTTGAACAGCGTCGGAACAAAAGCGAGGAGACGCGTGAAGACCAATTTGTTGCTTATCCTAAAAATAAAACACTTGAAGAGATTGCCGAAGAAGCGGCTATAATTGATGATATTTTCTAATATGAATAACATAACACAAAATTTAACACGCGAATTTGAAACGCTTAATTCAGAGATGTTTAAGGCAGAATGGCGCAAAGCTAAAGCAGATTTAGTATTACGTGCAAAAAGATATACTGCTTTACTAAAATGGATAAACCAAACTATCTGCGGGCTTGAAATAGACGTTAAATGTTTTAACCCAGCCGACAAAACCGACGGATATACTAAACGATTTTTTAAGCAATATTGCGACAGCATGGGACAATTAGCGGTTTTAGTGCAGTTCCGCGCACTTTTACAAGACCCAAAATGCACAGAAGAACAAGCAAAAAACATTGGATATACAATAGATAAAATGTTTAATGTCTATTATGACTGCGAAATGGATTATTATATGGATAGACCAAGAGGTGATTTATGGCAAGACGTCAACGTTATAACACGCGACCAATAACTACAGTGACAAAAGCGGAAGAATTTGAGTGGATCCCCGACAAGATGAATGTACATAAATGTTTGACTTGCCCCTATAAAGAGTGTAAGGGGATATGCGATAGAGTTAAAAAGAAAAAAGGAGATTAAAATGGCAACGAAAAAAACAGTAAACGCAGAAACGTTAGAGCCACATAATTATCAACAACGAATGCAAGCGGCATTGTCTTTTTTAGATAAGACGGTTTTTAGCCGTTTAGCCGATGATGATATTTATTCCGTTAGTATGGATGAGTTGGGCAACGAAAAGAAAACTAAAAAGAGAGTACGTAAGAATGAAATAATGCCCACGCTAACACCGCAACAGGTTTATTATCGTTTAGACAGCTACTTGCGACATACTCTTATGATGACCCCTGCTGAAGCACGAGAATTGTCCCCGGAAAAATATTTAGAGGGGAATTATTGGTTTGAAGAATTAATGTTCCAAATCAATCTATACGTAATTTTCAACGCCAACAAACAGTTGTTATGTGCTTTTCTCGAAATAGATGAGGATACTTATGCTGAGTTTCTAACCGATAGTAAATATGATACGGTTTTTAAGTCTATTGAGAGCAGTTTTATCGGGGGCGGTTTTGTTGCGAGTGAAAGTGGCTTGTCCGATACTAAAGCGGTAATTAACAGATTACAAACGAAGGGGGCGGGACATAATTTGATTAAGAACCCTGACAACATAACTATAATTAACCATAATAAGCTTGACGACAATTCGATACAAAAACGCTTGGACAGAATAGCAAGTGTTGTTGGGCTGCCTATGGGGACTAAAAAAGCAAAAAAAGGAGAATAAAATGAAGAGTGATTTATTGAGTTTTTTGGAAGAAAAAGAAGGCGCCATTGAGCTTTTAGACAAAGGGAATGATTTGTGTTCCAAGATAGACTATGCTTGTTTTGGGAAAAATGGTGGTGCTGAGGTGGACAAAATATTAACTTATTATTCGTCAAGGCGTCCTGAATTAAGCAGATATATTACAGCACAGTTTGTTAAAGAAAACTGGGAGTTGTTGCTTGATTATGCTGCAGAATATCAGCGCATTACACAAGCCTTTTGGGATGTTTGTCATGAGGAAGAAGATAATTCAATTGAGGTGGTGAATGGAGATTGAAATTGATAAAGCATATAATTGTGATTGCAAAGAGTTGCTACTCGAAATGCAAAAAACGGGCATAAAAGCCGATTGGTGTATTACAGATCCCCCGTATGGATTGGACATCGGTAAAATGACATTTACTTTACATAAACCTGAAAAATCAAATGCCAAAGCAGCGAAACGTGATTATGTCGGTGTAGCAGATTGGGACAGTGACCGTCTCACTAATGAATATTTCGATTTGATATTCAGCACTTCGACAAACCAAATTATATTTGGTGGGAATTATTACACGGACATTTTGCCCCCAACTAAAAGTTGGCTTGTGTGGGATAAGCGTTTGCCGCATAAACGCGACAGAAATGATTTCGCCGATTGTGAACTTGCTTGGTGCAGTCAAGGCGTTGCTCGTGTTTTTAACTATATGTATAACGGGATGTTACAAGAAGACAAAAAGCATCCGGATTTTCGGTTCCATCCTACGCAAAAACCAACGCAGTTATGGTATAAACTGTTGAATTTTTACACGAAAGAGGGTGACGTAATTTTGGATCCGTTTGGGGGAAGTTTTTCTCTTGCCGTTGCTTGTGCAAAGAGCAATCGACATTTTATAACTTGCGAGAAAGACAAGCATATATTTGAAAAAGGGCAAAAATGGCTTAACGATGTGAAAAGCCAAGGTTCGATATTTGATTTATAATTTTCAATATTTTTCTATAAATTATTAAAAAATGCTTGACAACCGCCAAATATGGTGTTATAATAAGAGCATAAAAAGCCGAAAGGCAAGGAGAAATAAAAAAATGAAGGATATTATGAACATTGAAGAAGCAAAAGTGTTGCGTGATTTAGCAAACGAGGGTTATGCTACATTGACAGAAAGGGGCAAGACTGCGATTGAAGTTGCGATTGCCGTTAATGAGTGCAAGAAAAACATTGAACAGGCGACGATAAAAGCGGTTAAAGAACGCTTAACCAAATATTGGAAAGAGACGTTTGCCCAGTATTCAACTGTAACGGCTGAGGGGACAACGATAGATTTCCCGTATCTTTTGGGCGACCATATTGTAAAGGCAATTATCGACGGAACTATTGACAAGGTTGTGGAGGGTGACGAAAATGTGTTGTCTGACTGACGAAGAAATGCGTGCGTTTTATGCGCTTGGCTGGCTTGACGAAGACGAAGACAAAGAAGAAGACGAAGACGAAGAGGAGACGAACAAAGATGAGTGATATGAAAAAATTCTACGATACTGTTCAAGCTTTGGACGAGATCCGAACGGGGAAAAATACCGCTGTTGTAGACGAAACATTGCAGTTTATTCGTGAGCTTGTATGGGAAAACATTCATTTGCGCAATGGGGCTATCAATGATTTCGCGTCAAAAATAAAAGATACTTTAACTAAATATGAAGCCGATGTTAAATGGTTTGAAAATGGCAAGTGGGTTTCGGATAGCAAAACATTTGTTAAACATGTTTGTATGCCCGGCGGACTTATTGACCGCATAACGCAGGAGTGGAAACGATGAAAGAGTATTTCAACAAAGACGAGCGTGACAGGCATATTATTTTATTGATTTTGACCGAGCTTATATCCGAATTTAAGGACAACAACGCTTTAACAGAATTTGAAAAAGACGAGTTGGAACACGCTGAAGAACATTTAAGGGCTTTTAATAATTCCGTATGCGATAGGTTTGGCGCTGCCTATAAACGAAAAATAAAAGGCACGTTAGAGGTAAATACAATAAAGGTTGTCAGTAAATGTGCAAGCACTAAAGCTTTATCGTATTACGACGTGCGTGATTTAGAAAAGCAAGTTGAAGATATGATTTCGTTTCATTGTTGCGATTGCGACAAGTGCGATTATAAATCTTGCCCAACATATGATATGGCGGTAACGTGCGGGGTGGAAGCACGTAATGAAAACGGTTGCCCGTATAAGTGGTGATAAAGATGGACGAAAACAATAAAGTAACAATCGAGGTTGACGAGGAATTCTTGTCAACGTTGAAAGAAGCTTGTCGCAGTGTTTGCCTTTTAACGGCATCGGTGATTTTTAAACTGCAACAAATAGAAAAGGAACATAAAAAGAAAGAATGAAAACTTGGAAAAAAACATTGTCATTGACTGTGATTTGCTTGCTGCTGACTGCAACATGTGTAATAATACATTTGATGACAATAGGAGTGATATAATGGACAGAGAACAACAAATAAACGAATTGCAAAAGGTCATATGTCAGCACTGTTTTGAAATGACCCAACAGCTAAAAGGGTACTAATAAATGCTTTTTAGAGTGAATTCCTCCCGATATAATGACGCAAAGCCTTCTCAAGCGCGGCAGACAATCATAAACTATCTTTGTGACAGTGGTTTGAAATATTCCGTAAACGAAACGGCGGAAGGCTGTGCTTTTTATGCCGACATACAAAAAATTGAGGAGCTTATGGTTTTGACAAAATATAGCGGTGAAATTGTTGTAGGCTATGATGAAAACCAACAGGCTTTTGTCGAAATATACGATTGGTGGAGAGAGTAATTTATGAATTATATTTGCAAAAAAATAGGGCTTCCTTGTTCATATGCGGATAGCAACGGCGATTGTGTTGGCTCAAGTTGTTTTTATGAAGACAAGTGGGTTAATGATTGTATAATACCCAAGTTTACGATTTGCACATTACCTGATGAAATAACAATAAATGGCGTTGAATATGTAAAAAAACAACGCGGCAACGACAGGAAAAAACTAAATGGATAAACCGAGCAGAAAAAAATATTGTTTCAGAAATTGCATTGAATGTAATTATCGGTTGACTATGTGCTGTTTTAAGTCAATAAGCAGCAACACGTGTTATGAGGGACATAGACAATATAGCCGCTTAAAGGCGACGGCAGACGAGCTGAAACGTTTACGTGAAACTTTAACTCAATAACGATGTAAACACGGGGCGGCGTGATTGCATATAGATCTGTTCTAAAGACTGCATTTATTTCTCCATAAATTAGGCAGACCGCCCTCTGCTACGGGAGAAAAAAGGAGACAACATGAAATATTTTTACGGGATGCGTTTGCGTGGTTGTTCGATAGGATGCCAACCCAATGGGTTTATCTTGCGTTTAGATGACCCAACTGGCAAATATTACGACATACTAATTTACGACCGCCAACTTACGCAAGAAGAACTATGGACTTACGAATTGGACTATTTGCCAACAGTGGGTGATTGTGTTATACTTGACCAACAAGGACTGAAA
>ERZ1034976.2688-NODE-2688-length-11824-cov-57.928711_pt1 | contig 11824 bp, 1 predicted proteins | sample MGYA00520623_ERZ1034976 | MGnify/ENA primary metagenome ERZ1034976 (study PRJEB33766, sample SAMN09781774) | gut metagenome | biome: gut microbiome | host: Homo sapiens | place: Madagascar | study: EMG produced TPA metagenomics assembly of the PRJNA485056 data...
GCAGCCATACGCAAGCCGCTGATGACGCGTTAGCGCTCGGGTATAATGCAAAGGCAGAAGGTGAGGCCAGCATGGCGCTGGGACAGGGAGCAATGGCTTCCGGCGGAAATATCGCCATTGGTAACGGATCGCAAGCCAGCGCGGCCATGCTCAGCGGTACGGGATATCTGACGGGCACTGCCGCTCCTTCGACGGGGGTTTCGGTCGGTACGGCAGCGGCACTGCGCCGTATTACCAATGTGGCGGACGGCGCGCAGGACCAGGATGCCGTCACTGTGGCGCAGCTGAAGAAATCCATTGATGAAACGGTGCGGCAGATCAATGCCAATATCACCCCCGGTACGGGGTCTACCGGTGTTTTCTATGATACCGTAACCGGCGGGCAGGAAAGCATTACTTTAAAGGAAGGGACTCTTATTCACAACGTAGCAGCCGGCAAGGACGATACGGATGCGGTTAACGTAAAACAGATGAAGGAGACGATGGATCAGGCGAAGACCCATTATTATTCCGTGAAATCCACAAGTGGGAACAATTATAACAATGACATGGCTGCCGGCGAAGATTCCATGGCGGCAGGCGTCAGCGCCAAAGCACTGGAAAAACGCAGCGTAGCTATCGGGAATAATGTACAGGCACAGGGAGAAGGCAGCATTGCTCTCGGCACCGGCTATGAGGAAACCAATGGCGGTACTTCTTCCCTTACGCAGACTTTAGCGGTTACCGGCTACAAATATAATATGGCGATCGGTGCAGGAGCGGAGTCGTACGGGAATCATTCCATTGCCATGGGTACCCGTGCCGTCACCTCCATAAAGAATGGCGGATCCAGTGTGGATAAGGCAGTGGCCATCGGTTATACCGCCGGGGCATCTGATGACAAGGCGATAGCTATCGGCAGTGAAGCCAAGAGCAACAGCAAAAGCGCGACTGCTGTCGGCGATCAGTCGCAGGCCCTGGCGAACAATGCTTTGGCTATCGGTACGACGGCACGTGCTACAAAAGAATCTTCCGGTGCTATCGGTACGGCAAATACTGTCAGCGGTGTGGGCACATATGTCATCGGCGCACAGAACAGTGCCCCTGCAGCCGGAGTCATAAGCAACGGTTCGGATATCAAAGCGGCCAATTCCGGGGTTTTCGGGAATGAAAACACACTGGACGGCGAGAATAACAGAGTAGTCGGCAACAGCAATATTGTCAAAAAAGAAACGGCCAAAGGACTGTCGGATATCATGCTGACCGGCAATAACAATACGGTCAGCGGCGATCCGGATACATCGACACAGGATGATGCGGGCAAGGTGTCCGGTATCACGATCACCGGATCCAAGAATACGGTGAAGGCAGTAAATAATACAAAGCCCCTTACAGATGTCCAGATTGTCGGGAATAATAATACGATAGACACATCAAATAAAACGCTTGATTTGTCCAATACCCAAGTACTGGGCAGCAATGTAACTGCCACCATGGGCAATTCCGTATATTTGGGAAGCGGCTCTGCTTATGTGGCGACCGGTGCGTCTACTAAAGGGATGGCGGCTTATAGTGGTGATGGTACCTATGCTTATGCAGGGGGCACACCGGCAGGTGTCGTCACGGTAGGAGCTAAAGGCAGGGAACGCCGTATTCAGAACGTGGCGGCCGGATTTGTTGGCTCGCAGAGTACGGATGCGGTCAATGGAAGCCAGCTCTATACCATGACCCGTCCGCTCCGTTTTGGCGGAGACAATTCCACTATCGGCGCGACAAGCGCGGCAGACGTTAATGTGGTTAAACGGGGATCCGACCAGGCGATGTCCATCCTTGGCGGTGCTGACGGCAGCAAGCTGAGTGATAACAATATCGGCGTGGTAGCCGATGCGGCGAATAATAAGTTCAATGTCAAGCTTGCCAAAGAGCTGAAAGGCCTGACCAGTGTGACGACCGGTGATACGGTTATGAATAATAACGGTGTTACGATCAATAACGGCGCGGCCGGAAACACCGTATCCCTGACCAAAGACGGCCTTGACAACGGCGGCAACAAGATTACCAACGTGGCCAGCGGTGGAACGACAGATTCCAACGCGGCCAATATCGGCGATGTAAAGGCAGCTGTAACCAACGTCACAAATGCGCTGACAGCAAAAGGCCTTGATTTTGAAGGCAATGACGGTGTGGCCAACAAAGTACACCGTGATCTGGGTACAAAGCTGACAATCAAAGGCGGTCTTACCGATGTAACAACCGGTGTGTCAGGCAAGAATCTGGGCGTAAAGAAAAATGCGGCAGGAGACGGCCTTGACCTGGTGATGAGTGAAAAGCCGGAGTTTACGGAAGTGACGGCAGGCACGGGAACAAATAAAGTTGTTATCAACGATAACGGCGTGCATGTAGGCGGAAAGACCTACATCAATAACACCGGTCTCAATGCGAACAATCAGAAGATTACTAACGTAGCAGCCGGCACAGATAACAGTGATGCAGTAAACTTCGGACAGTTGAAAGATGTTGTTGCGGCAGGAAAGACGATCCTGAAAGACGGTAAGAATACCACCGTGGAAGGCGATGGCACTGCTAACAATCCGTACAAAGTCAATGTGAATGATGACCTGGTGCTCGGTAAAAAAGGCGCTGACGGCAAAGACGGCTCCATCGGAGTTAACGGTAAAGACGGTTCCGCTGTGGTGATTAACGGTAAAGACGGCTCTATCGGTTTGAATGGCAAAGACGGCGCTAACGGACTCACCATCAAGGGCGGTGACGGAAAACCGGGCCTTGACGGAACCAATATTACGCGTCTCATCATTGAAGATAAGAACGGTGGCACACATGAAGTTGCTACCATGGACGACGGCATGAAGTACGGCGGCGATACGGGAGCGGTTATCAAGAAGAAACTGAATGAACAGGTGAACGTCATCGGCGGCATTACGGATGAAAGCAAACTGACGACAGATGATAATATCGGCGTCGTATCTGACGGCAGCAACAATCTGAAAGTCCGTCTCGCCAAAGCCTTGAAAGGCCTGGAAAGCGTGACTACCGGCGATACGGTCATGAACAATAACGGCGTTACGATCAATAACGGAGCGGCTGGAAACACCGTATCCCTGACCAAAAACGGCCTTGACAACGGCGGCAACAAGATTACCAACGTGGCAGCCGGCGACATCAGCGCAAACAGCACCGATGCCGTCAATGGCAGTCAGCTGCATGAAGTAAAGACACTGGCAGGCCAGCATACGACCGTCAAAGCCAAAGACGCTAATGTAACAGTCACTGAAGGTCTTAATGGGGCCGGTGGCAAAGAATACACTGTCGGACTCGGTGACAAAGTGACACTGGGAAGCGATCCGTCCAAACAGATATCCATCGACGGTACAACAGGCATTATCAAAGCCGGAGACAAAGTCACCATTGACGGCACGACAGGAAACATCGACGCCGGAAAAGTGAAAATCAACGGGAAAGACGGAACCGTTAACGAACTGACCAACAAAACCTGGGATCCGAACAACTTCACCAGCGGACAGGCCGCCACAGAAGACCAGCTCAAAGCAGTAGACCAAAAGATTACCAATACGTCCGAAGAACTGACGAAAAAAGGAATGGAATTTGCCGGTAATGAAGGCGAATTCCACCGGAACCTGGGAGAGAAAGTCACCATCAAAGGAGAAGGGACCAAAGCCGCCTCCGAATACTCCGGTGAAAATATCAAAACTATTGCCGATGAGAACGGTAATATCACCGTCAAAATGGATAAGAACCTGAAAACCGAAACCATTGTCGCTACAGGTAAAGACGGAAAAGACGGCAAAATCGGTATCAACGGGAAAGACGGCAAAACGACAAATATCTCCGTTACCCGTGACGGCAAGCCCGGGGTGGACGGTGCACCGGGTACGACTACGACCCGTATCGTATACCAGAAACCGGACGGCACCAGTGAAGAAGTGGCGACCCTGAATGACGGCATGAAGTATGGCGGTGATACGGGAACAGTCATCAAAAAGAAACTGAACGAACAGGTGAACGTAGTCGGAGGCATTACAGACACAAACAAACTGACGACAGAAGACAACCTTGGCGTCGTATCCGACGGCAATAACAACCTGAAAGTCCGCATGGCCAAAGACCTGAAAGGTTTGGAGACTGTGACGACAAAGACAGTTACTGCCGATACAGGAAATATCACTACGGTAAATTCCGATACGGTGAATGCCAAGACTGTCAAGACAGGAGATACCACGATCAATGATAACGGGTTGACCATTAATAACGGTCCTTCTATCACTAAAAATGGTGTAGATGCGGGAGATAAGAAGATCACCAATGTGGCGCCCGGTGACATCAGCCCGACCAGCAAAGACGCGGTGAACGGTTCCCAGCTGTTCCAGACAAACCAGAGCATCAGCAGGCTGGGAGACCGCGTGAACAAAGTTGGTGCAGGGGCAGCCGCCTTGGCAGCCCTCCATCCACTGGACTTTGACCCGGATGACAAGTGGGATGTGGCAGCCGGCTACGGCAACTACAAAGACGCCCATGCGGTAGCGGTAGGAGCATTCTACCGCCCCAATGAAGATACCATGTTCAGCGTGGGAGGCTCCTTCGGCGGAGGAGAAAATATGGTGAATGCCGGCGTCAGCTTGAAGCTGGGACAGGGCAACCATGTATCCACATCAAAAGTGGCAATGGCGAAAGAGATCAAAGACCTCCGCAATGAAGTGGAACAGCTCCGCAGCGCGCTCGGCCAGGTCGTACAGGGACAGGCGCTGGATCCGATGAAGATCAAGCTCTTCCCTGATATACCGGAAAACCACTGGGCCTACGAGTATATCGCCACCCTTGCGGGGAACGATATTATTGAAGGGTATCCGGATGGAAACTTTGGCGGCGACCGTATGATGACACGTTATGAATTCGGTGCTATCGTATACCGCGCGATGCAGAGAGGATTCGAAGTACCTGCCAGAATGCTCAAGGAATTTGAACCTGAACTGGAACGGTTCCGCGTGGACACGATTGCGCAGAACAAAGCAGGACAGCCGACAATCGAACGTGTACGTGTCATTCACAACAGATAATCCTGTAAAATAATTTCCGTGTAGTATGAAATCATGCCTCCATGAATATGCGATAGAATTCAGGAGGCATGATTTTTCTGTTTTCTATAAAGAAAGCATATGAATAATTTTGAAAATAAATGAAACGTCTTGTCCCTGCGCATCCAGTAAGGCGCCGATTTCAAAGACGCTAAGCGGCGCATGAAGTTGTGATCATCATCGATGCTGTAGCTCTGGGAATACTCACTTGCGGGAGCGGGATGAAGAATACGGAATGAAATGTTTTCCTGTGTAACTGCCCGATTTGCTGTTGCGGTTTAGTGTCTGATTTCATTTTACAACTAACCTTGTTTCTTAATTATTCGTGATAGTTTTTAAAAAAGTGGAAACAAGATAAATTCTCTGCTATAATATTTAATTAATAGAAAAGCAGTTTTGTGTAACCTGCGGAATTTGTCTGTTAAAATCTGAAACCGGTTGTGTGACAGGGCGAGGTGAGACGAAGCGCGAAGGGGAAACAGCGTCAGGAAAACATAGTGGTTCTTTTATATTTTTATTTCTTTAATATTGGGAGGAAAGTATGAACAGAATTTACAAGATTGTATGGAGCAAGGCAAAAATGCTTATGTGGTAACGTCGGAACTGGCGAAGAACCACACGAAAAGCGCTTCGGGGAAAGCAGTGAAAGCGGCTCTGGCGGCAGCTGTGGGGATGGGGCTCCTCATGGGCGGATACACGGCAAGCGCAGCGGATAATACACCCGGTGCCGGCAGTGGGGTAGCTGTCGGTACGGGCAGTAACGCGCCGAAAGAGGAAAATGTGGCTGTCGGAAAAGGGGCAACAATTAAGTATTCCAACGGCGCAAGCACCGCTACCGGTGATGTAGCTGTGGGCAGTGGGGCTGTCATTGATAACTATGCCAGCCAGGGCGGCAGTATTGCCATCGGGAAAAATGCAAAAATAGAAAATATGGCTGGGAAGCAGGAATCGCTATTTGCCTTTAATCAAACTACGTATACGCCTCAGTATGATCCTTCCTACTACTATGGGCTCTTTCCATTTGCTTATATACCAACAGATCCATCCAAAGTTGTTGGAAGCATAGCTATTGGTGAAAACACCTATGTTCGTACAGGCGGCTTAATGATTGGCACACATAATTACAAGGGAAAATTAGGAGATGTTGATGTAGATAGCGCGGCGACAGACAAAAATGCTAAAAATGTATTTACCACGACTTTAGGGACAAACAGTTTCAATTCTGGTGCATTCTCTACGATTACCGGTGCTTATTCCATTGCTTCAGGGAATTATGAAGGGGGAAATAATACGGCTGCTGCAAGTAAAAATTTTGGCGCCACCATTACCGGTTCTCTCAACAGCATTGAATCGGCAACTTCGTCATCCGCGTATTCTGGCGTGGCGAACAGCATCGTCGGTACGGCAAACCGGACCTTTAATTCCAACGGTTCCCTGATTTTCGGTGCCGGGAATGAAATTACTAATTCCATTTCTTCTATTTCTGCTCCATCTACTGGGGGAGATTCTGCACAGGCGCTGCAGAAGTCATTGATGACAGCAGTAAAAAATTCTAATAGCGGCGGTGCCACCCTTGCCATCGGCGGAGGAAATACAGCGGATTGGACCCAGCTTTCTCAAATTATTGGTGTGAACAATACGTTGAAAGGTACATCTGGGGCTATTAGTAAGTTTAACATGATTGATGGCTACAAAAATACCGTAACCAAGGCCGAGCACGTGTCCGTGATCGGCTCCGAGAATACCGTTGAAAACAGCAAGAGTCAGACCGTCATCGGGGACAGCAATAAGATTACCGATAGAAATGCCGGTACGATTTCCGGGAAGCAGGAAGAAAGGACGAAAAATGTGTCCGACCTTGTCATCGGCAAGGGAAATAAAATTGAAGGCAACAGTACCTATATGAAAGGGTATGAGAGCCTGACCGTCATCGGGAATAATAATGAAATGGGCAATCCCGGCGCGGGTATCGTGATCGGGGATAACCAGAAAGTTGGGGCGATTAAAGAATCTGTTGTTATCGGGTCCATGACACCGGAAGAAAAGGCCGATTCCGCTATCCAGCAGAAACATGCCAGCGTCGTTGTCGGGTATCATGCCCAGAGCGGAACCAGAGACGGCGGCGGAATGAATGTGGCTCTTGGCCATGGCGCAAAAGCTTATGGCTGGCAGGAGACCGTGACAGGGATCAAATCCATTGTGGAGGCAGGCTCCGGCCTTGACGGCTATCTGGCTTCTGTCTATGGCGGTCTTAATACCGTAGCGTCAAATAAGGCGGACCAGAATGATGGGATGGCAAACACCGTCGTCGGTACCCTGAACAAAACAGAAGGCGCCAATGGGGCACTCGTTTTCGGCGCGGGCAACAGCGTTACACATTCTTTCGGGACGGCGCCGATCGATGAAAATGGAAACAGTATGAACGAATATTGGGGTGATACCATATTATTTGAGGGACAGGGATATGCCGGCGAAACCGGACAGTCGGGCCATGATGAGCTCAGGAAAGCGATGGGATTGGCCATGTCGACCGGCGGCGGTTCCGTGGTCACCATGGGGAACGGAAATACCTCAGATTATGCTGTCCATTCCCAGATCATCGGCTCCGGAAATATCCTTACCGGTACAGCAAATACACCCAGCATCAATAATACGATCAACGGATATGGAAATACAGGCAGGAATGTGGAACGTGTATCTATGATGGGTACCGGGAATAATATATCCGATGGTACTGCTGATGTAGTGATCGGGGATTATCACCATATGGACGGCGGTAAAAACAATGTAATTCTTGGATCCATGGCGACGGAAAAGAAGACTGTAGAGAAAACGTATACGAAGAAAGATGCTTCGGGCAATGTTATTCTTGAAAAGAAATATAAGGTGACGGAAAATGTACCGATTAAATCGCATACGGCGAACATAAGCAATGCGGTGATGCTCGGCTACAATACGGATGTGGAAAAAGACGGCGGTGTAGCGCTCGGTGCGGATTCCGTCGCCTCTGTCGACAAGGGCGTTGAAGGCTATGACCCGGCTGCCGGTGATCATGCCAATGATACGACAGGCACATGGAAAGCGACAGCCGCTGCTGTTTCTGTCGGTAAAGCGGCAGATCCGACCGGGGCGGCAGGCTCTCCGGCAATCACCCGCCAGATTACAAATGTGGCGGCCGGCACGCAGGACACTGATGCGGTCAATGTGGCACAGCTGAAAGCGGTACAGGCAGCCGCCGATGCCTCGAAAGTGCATTATTACAGTGTGAATGATAAAGGATATCATGTAGGCAACTATAATAATGACGGCGCAAAAGGCGGCATGGCGCTGGCTGCCGGTGCGGGTGCAGCAGCCAATGGTACAGCTTCTACCGTGACAGGCGCTTTCTCCCGTGTGGACGGCGATGGAGTCAACGGTTTTACGAATGGCTTCCAGGGGGCAACCTCTTCCGTTTACGGCACATTCAATGTTGTCGGGGCAAAGAACGGCGTAGATTTTGACGGTGTGGCGAACAGCATCGTCGGTGTGGCGAATAAGACGGAAAATGCCAATGCAGCCCTGATCTTCGGCGCAGGAAATAAAGTCACCAACTCCTATCGCCCGGTAGATATGGCGTCGGCTGCGCCTCTGGCCAGTGCGCTGCAGAAAGCGATACAGCAGGGGAATACCGATGAGATGATTAATGCGCTGGGTGCTTTGGTGAAAGACAGCGGCGGCTCTGTCCTTGCCATAGGCGGAGCAAATATCGCCGATTACGCCCAGCTCTCCAAACTGGTCGGCGTAGGAAACAAGCTCACCGGGACGGACGGGCATGAAAGTAAGTACAATATGATCGACGGGTATCTGAATATCGGCAAAAATATTAACCACGTATCCGTCATCGGTTCTGAAAATACGGTGGAAGATACGGATGACGCCCTTGTGCTGGGCAATAAGCGCAAACTTTCCGGTGCAGGCGGCAGTATCATTCTTGGTTCCGGAGATAATCCAATCACGACAAACGTGTCGGATGTTGTTTCCATAGGACACAATGCCAACGTGACCGCAGCGGGCGGCGTGGCCCTCGGAAGCAGTTCCGTGGCTTCTGTGGACAAAGGAGTTATAGGGTATGACGCTTCCGGCGCCGATCATTCCAACGATACAACAGGCGTATGGAAATCGACGGCTGCCGCTGTTTCCGTAGGTAAAGAGGCGACTCCGACCAGTACGGCAGTCACCCGCCAGATTACAAACGTAGCGGCCGGCGCGGCAGATACCGATGCCGTCAACGTGGCGCAGCTGAAGAAAGCGGTAGCCGGAGCGGCGGATGGCAATGATACACTGGTAGGTGGCAGCAATGGGCTGTCCCTTAGCGGTAAAACCCTGTCCATGAGCGTAAAGGACACGGCCGGAAATGAAGTGAAGGGCAGCGTGGATCTCTCATCCATTGCAGACGGCAATGATACCTTGGTAAGCGACAACAATGCGCTGACCCTTGACGGAAAAAAACTGTCCATGAGCGTAAAGGATACGGCAGGAAATGAAGTAAAAGGCAGCGTAGACCTGGAAAAACTCGCGGCGGCGATTGATACCGATACCACCTACACGATGAGCGGCGAAGAAAACGCGGACAATACCACCACCATTACGTTAAAGGGCAGTGACGGCACAGAAAACAAAGTTACCGTGGCCACGAAAGACACAAGAAACACCGTGAAAGCCGGTGAAAATGTGTCACTTGACACAGCTGCCAACACGTTTGGCGGAACGGAATACACGGTCAACGTGAAAGCTGATGGAAAAGTGGAAAACGGAAGCACAAAGATTGTCAGCGGAAATACAGTGTACCATGAAACCCGAGTGAAGAATGACGGCAACTATGTGAAGAAAGAAAACAGCGCCGGAGATAACCTGACCATACTGGACAAACAGGTCGGTAAGAACACAACCAATATTACCAATCTGGGAAATACCATCAACAATCTGGACAACCGTATCAGTAAAGTAGGAGCGGGAGCCGCCGCACTGGCAGCCCTCCACCCGCTGGATTTCGATCCCGACGACAAATGGGATATCGCAGCCGGCTACGGCAACTACAAAGACGCCCATGCGGTAGCGGTAGGAGCATTCTATCGTCCGAATGAAGACTTGATGTTCAGTGTGGGAGGATCCTTCGGCGGAGGAGAGAATATGGTGAATGCCGGAGTCAGCTTGAAACTGGGACAGGGCAACCATGTATCCACATCCAAAGTGGCCATGGCGAAAGAAATCGTCGATCTCCGTGATGAAAACAAGGATCTGAAGAAACGCCTGGATACTATGGAACAGAAGATGAATTCCATTCTCGGCATCCTGGATATGGGTAAAAAGAAAGACTTCCCCGATGTGCCGGAAAACCACTGGGCTTATGAGTATGTCGCTACATTGGCAGGAAACGGTATTATTGAAGGCTATCCGGACGGCATGTTCAGCGGTGACCGTTCCATGACCCGCTATGAATTTGCGGCGATGTTCTATCGTGCATTGAAGAATGGCGCACCAGTGGATAGCAACATGGATCGAGCTATGAATGAGTTCGAACCGGAACTCCGCCAGATCCGTCTGGACCGTATTCGTGTCGATCGTGTTTCCGGCAAGGATAATGACAGAAATAAAGTGGAACGTGTCCGCGTCAACAACGAAGACGATAAGGCGAACAATGATTACCGCGATGTGTATGGTTCTCATATTTCACCGGAAGCGTAATCCGGAACGGTAAACGGAACAAGTATAAGGAAATAGTTTAAGAAACAGAAAATACGGTACTCGTCAGATGTGATGGGTACCGTATTTTTGTATGAGTGAGGATAAGCTGACGGTCAGGCGTCATCCGGAGAATCTGTTACCGTGGTGAGGAAAGTGGTAAGAAGATAAAAGCTATCAGCTGTGAGCGGTCAGCTACAAGTTGTTAGCCATTAGCTGTTAGCTATTAGCTGTGAGTTAAAAGCTGAAGCATATGATTTCCATTAGGTGTCATACGAAACAACAGCAAAGGATTTGCTGTTGTAGTGAGGGGAGCGTTAATCGTCATCCGAAGCAAATGTGAAGAATCTATTACCGTGGTGAGGAAAGTGGTAAGATGTCATCAGAGTCATAGATTCTTCACTCGGTGTCATGTTGCTGTTTCCCATTTTTCCCACAAGGCATTCTTGCGTTCATTCAGAATGACGATTGGAGGAAGAAGATAAAAGCTATCAGCTGTGAGCGGTCAGCTATAAGCTGTTAGTCATTAGCTGTGAGTTAAAAGCCGAAGCATATGATTTCCATTAGGTGTCATACGAAATATCAGCAAAGGATTTGCTGTTGTAGTGAGGAAAACGTTAAACGTCATCCGAAGCGAACGTGAAGGCTCTGTACCTGTGGTGAGGAAAGCGGTAAGATGTCATCAGAATCATAGATTCTTCACTCTGTGTCACTGTCCTGTTTCCCGTTTTTCTTGAACAGCATTCTTGCCACCGTTCAGAATGACGATTGAAGGAAAGAGTCACTATGACGGGAAACGTTAAGCGTCCTCGTGTGAGCGGCAGCGAAGAATTTGCTGCCGTGGTGAGGAAAGTGGTAAGGCGTCATTCAGAGCGACAGCGAAGAATCTATTGCCGTGATAAGGAAGACGGTAAGGCGTCATCCGAGTCATAGATTCTTCACTCTGTGTCACTGTCCCGTTTCCCGTTTTTCTTGAACAGCATTCTTGCCACCGTTCAGAATGACGATTGAAG
>ERZ1034976.2689-NODE-2689-length-11813-cov-17.221041_pt1 | contig 11813 bp, 10 predicted proteins | sample MGYA00520623_ERZ1034976 | MGnify/ENA primary metagenome ERZ1034976 (study PRJEB33766, sample SAMN09781774) | gut metagenome | biome: gut microbiome | host: Homo sapiens | place: Madagascar | study: EMG produced TPA metagenomics assembly of the PRJNA485056 data...
GTCTATATATATTCATTAAAAATGCTTCCACACCTCCACATATTAATTTTCCATCAACTATCAAAATTCTTATAGGTTCATTTTGCATTTTATTTTATCTTCTCTTTCCTTTTAATTTCATCCCCAAAAATCTTGCAGTCATGTTGGGAATATATTCCACTGCTACTTTCCAATTTTTATCTTCTATAATTCTTTTCAATATATATTTAGCCATACCAGCACCAGCATTATTAGTACCATATGTATTCATATATGGCTCAGCTCTATAGAACTCTCCTGTATCCTGATATCTTTTGTATAAAGACTTGAAATTAAAATTATGCGAATGAAATACTTGTGATTCAGCACAATACTTAATCCTGTAATCATTCATAATTAACTTATGTGCTATATATTGATCCTCATTTGAGGCAAATCTCTTTCCGTCATAATAATTTAGTTTTTCAAATACATCTCTTTTTATCGCTGATGAAGCATCTGAAAAGAAAAAAGTATTAAGTCCTAATTTTTCTATATCATCTTTTGTTTTAACAAAAGAGACATTTCCATAATTCTTTTCTCTAGTGTATTTTTCGATATTATTTTTTTCTGCAAGCTGCCGAGAATATGCTGCATCACATTCTCCTGATTCAATATCTTTTGTAAGATAATAAAGCCAATCATCTCTTACAATCTTTATATCCTGAGATATAAAGACGATTATATCAGCTTTACATGTCTTTGCCATCATCTCCCTTGTGGCAGAATGCGAAAAATCTTTAGGTTCAATCTCTACATACTGAGCATTAATCCTTTTTAAAATTGCTTCGCTATTATCTTTTGACCTTGTAAGAACAAATTTTATCTCATGTAAATCAATATTATTTTGTTTCTGAATTGATTGATATAAAGGTTCAATATACTTTTCCGCATTATATAATGGACAAATAATATCTATATTCACTCTTTCACCTTCCTATTGTGCCCCGCTTCCCTTCAACACTGAACTAAATGTCTTAAATATGATCTTAATATCCAGCCACAGACTCTGATGCTCAACATAATACATTTCCATCTTCTGTCTATCGCCACTTTCATATGTAGCATTATTTCTCGCATATGCCTGCCAGTATCCTGTTAGCCCAGGCTGTACACTTAGAAGCTTGGCTGTATCCTTTCCATATATTTCAATTTCCTTTTCTACAATGGGACGGGGGCCTACTATAGATATATCACCTTTAAGAATATTGATAAGCTGTGGCAGCTCATCGAGGCTTGACTTCCTTAAGAAATTCCCCACCTTTGTTATTCTCGGATCATTGTCTATCTTAAATTCTGTTCTGTATTGTAACAGCTGCTCCGGTGTCAATATTTTTTCTATATCAATATCAATATTTTTCATACTTCTGAATTTATATACGCATATTTTCTTTCCGTTTTTTCCTATTCTTATATGACCATAAAAAGGATTACTTCCATCCTCAGCAATTACACATATCATAATAATTAAGAATACTGGTGATAATATAATCAATCCTATTGCAGATAACGCAACATCAAATGTTCTTTTTATTATAAGATATATATGTCTGCCAAATGTTTTTTTTACTTTATATACGCTTTCATCATACTGATAAGGAATTTTGTTCTCAATTATTTCACTAATAGCACCTATCTGTTCATCAATTTCTAATTGTTTCATAATATGCTTCGGATGATATACTACACATCTTCCCATTGCCATAACAAAACGCTTTATATCTCCCTTCATACTTTTGTCATATGGCATATCATAACTCTCTGAAGTTGCTGCTATCTGCTCATATTCTTTAGGACGAAAACTCCATTCTCCTATCAAGCCTGGTTTTATAGTAAGTTTTCTTTTTTGTAAAGGAATATAGTCCATATATTCCACTACCGATGGTGATTGGGGTCCTATAATCCCTACATCCCCACACAATAAATTATAAGCCACTGGAAGTTTATCTAAGTGCAGCCTGAACAATATTCTACCAGTTACCATATATGGATTCTTACCGTTATTCATACAATCCTGTGCATTCATTTTCATGGTACGGAATCTATATTGTAAATACTTTCGTCCATTTCTGCCTATTCTGACACTTGAAATTATTATCTTACCTGGCGATTCAATTAACATTCCAATTCCAACGAATGGAATTAATATTAATGTCAGCACACATCCTATAAGACCTGCAATAACCTCAATAGTTCTCCTTATAACCACCTGATAAAACATCATATTCTTAGATGACATATAGCTTATTGTAGCATAGGAACCTATCTTTTTAAATTGTTTATACCCATCACACAATTCATATTCTCTTAATCTGACATGAACATTTTTACCTATGCTCTGCAATGTTGATATAATCTCTGAACACAGCTTCTCATCTATATCATTTGCAGATAATAATACTGAGTCAACCTCTCTTTCCTCAATAGCCTGAATATATGTATCTTTATCTGCTATAACATCTACGCCATAATAATCATCGCCTATTTGATTACTATCAGTTAGTACAATGCCGACTATTTTATAGTTATCATCATTTTTCAGTCCTGACATTGTCTCTTCAATGTGCCATGAATCGCTTATTACCACAACCCGTTCCTGATATCTGTCACTTGCATATGCAACTCGTAATATTCTCTTTAGCACCAATCTTCCTATTAACATGACCGGACATGATACAACTATAAATATAAGCATCATAGACCTCGAATAATTAGCGCTGTTTTTCAAAAAGAACAACACAACCATAACGAGAACTGCTATATAAACAATTGTTTTTACAGTTTCGATTACCTCTTTTGTTATATTTCTATTTATAAAATCAATATTCTTCATAAAAATCAGATTAATCAGAATATACAAATAATATTATATAATCACTCCTGTGAATATTATTTTCTCCTTCTATCCAGTTAAACTTAACTAAATATGCCATGCAAAACGATATTATCAGTGTCACCACATCCACAATGTACATAAAATACATGGCTGTTTTCTTTGAACTATTCATAATTCATCCTTTATGTAATTATCTATTAAATATGTTTATTCCTCATATCAATATACACAACTACGGAGCCAAAATTCTCCAAGAAGTAAGGTATCTATCTCTCTACCCCTCCCAACGAAATTCAGCTCCGTACAGGTTATTCCTCGCTCTTAACTTTCTTCACCATATTTGCCATAATATTTACCGTAATACTTGCCATAGTATCTGCCATAATATGAGTTGCCTGCCATGTCAACCTTATTAAGCACGCAGCCAAGAATCTTACAGCCGACAAGGTCAAGCTGCTCCTTAGCCTTTCTTGCGAACTTATAGCTTATTTCACCGGCACCTACAACAAGAATTCCGCCATCACAGAATTTAGAAATAACGGCTGCATCAATAACGCTTCCTATTGGTGGTGTATCTACTATTATCATGTCAAATGTCTCTCTTGCACTTTCAATCAGTTCTGCAAATCTGTCATTTCCAACCAGTTCACTTGGGTTAGGAGGAACAGGACCTGCGAATATCATGCAGAAATTAGGTTCATCACTTACGCTTATTACATCTGTAAGTTCATTCTTTCCGGAAAGGTAATGTGTGAGACCATATTTAATCTTACCTTTTCTCCACCGGTTCTTCATAACCGACTTTCTTGTATCCGCATCAATAAGAAGTGTCTTCATTCCATTCTGTGCGAATGACATCGCTAACTCGAATGATACTGTACTCTTACCTTCTGATGGTGTTGTACTTGTTATGAATATGACCTTATTATTGCCCCCTGAGAACTCTATATTAGTTCGTAACATTTTATATGCTTCTCTTGTTCTGAAATCAAGGGCACTTTTCTTTACTGAAAACTCCTGCATCTTTATCCCTCCGCTCTCACTTTAGCTCCATTATTCTTCTTATTAACTTCTGATGCTTTAAAGCTTCTTGCCTTCTCATCATCAGCACCGATATCTGCCTTTGGACTTCTTGAAGAACCTTTTCTCCTGCCCTGATCAGGAATATCTCCCTCATTAACCGGTATAAGAGCTAATGTACTAAGGCCAAGATATTTCTCAACATCCTCTGAAGTCTTAATAGTATCATCAAGAAGATGCTGTATGATAATGACTGCTGCCGATATTATTATACCAACAAGAGCACCTATTATGGTCCACTTAGAAATCGAAGGTGATACCGGTGAGTCCGGGAGATTAGCCTGATCCACGACATTTACTGCCTCAATGTCCATAACCTCTGTTATATGCTTGGCTGCCAGATCTCTGACTGAATTGGCCATTCTCTGTGCCTGAGCCGGATCCGGGTCTGTAACCGTAATTGCTATAATTCGTGTATCTGTAGCATTAGATGCTGATACTCTGCCAACAAGACTCTCATATGTTTCATCCAGATTAAGTTCTTTAATAACTCCCTCAATAACATATCTGCTTGTTACAAGCTGCTCATAATCTTTAGAAAGGGTTGCTGATAACTGTACATCACTATAAGTAACTGAACCACTTGCATTCTGCTTATTAAGGATATATACCTTAGTTGTAGACTGGTACTGTGGCGTAATAATAAAGAAGCTGTACATAAATGCAACTGCTCCACACACTAACGCTGCCACAATGATAATCCATAATCTGTGAAGCAGCACTCCGAATATTTCCCGGAGGTCTATTTCAATATTCTCTGTCTCTTTACTCTTTTCCTGCATTACATAATCTCCTTAATCTTATTCCGGCTTTTTATAAAAGCCTGTCCATGGCATTGCCATATAATATATCATCAACATACTGTTCTTCATATTTCTTATACAGCATGCCGGCGCATTCCCGAATCTTAGGTGTACGGCTGCCTTCACAGCGGTGTGCATCTGTCCCAACATAATCAATTATCTGCTCACTAAGCAGCTTATGAAGGAATTTCTTTACATCCCTGCCTATATCACCAAGTATACTTGATGCATTTACCTGAATTTCAACACCCATATTCTTGATTTCACGCACATTTTCAACATCATCTAACATACATCCGTACCGCTCAACATGTGCTATAATCGGCTGATATCCCTCGCTCATTATTTCATCTAATGAATTACGGATATACTGATACGGATCTGATGGCATGAATTCTACAAGAACATAGTCAGTATCATTCATTCTGCTTATGCGTCCATTATCAACGCCCTCGCATAACTCATCATGATACAGTATCTCATTGCCCTGATATAGCTTAATTCCTAACTTGCATCCATCTGCTGCTTCCTGAACTTCATTGATAAGTGCACTTACTTTCTCTGGTGAAGCATTGTGATGTCCGTCTTTAAAATGTGGTGTTGCAATCATGTGTGTTATTCCCTCATCATGCGCAATTTCCAACATCTTTAAGGTCTCTGACATATCCCTTGAGCCATCATCTATTCCCGGAAGGATATGGCAATGAACATCTACGATATAATCCGCAGCCTTTTTCTTTTTTCCAAATAACATACTATTCCCTGTACTTTGTGATTCTTCTTAATTTATAATAGGTTAACTTTAAATAAGCCTTAAATATTTTAACAGTGTGCAATAGTACTGTCAACCAAACTGTCGAAAATTCAAGAATTTTGGCAAAAAAACACGCCCAGAAGACATATTATGTCCCTGAGCTTATCTTTCTTATCCAATCAGTTCATAACTCTCATTAATTTCCCCAGCCTTAATCTGAGCCATTCTTTCCGCAATCCTGCTCTTTACAAGCTCAGCGACCTCTTTTTTCTTAAGCTCACCATACTCTGAATAAAGAATAGGCTTTAAGAAATGTACCTGTGTATCTACGCTTTCAAATGTATTGCTGTTCATGGATTTATAAGAATCAAAAAGTGCTACAGGAACAATTGGCGTCTTAGACTGTAAGCTGCATGAAAAGCAGCCAGCCTGAAATTCCTGAAGTTCATTCTTATTGTCAGTGTAACCTCCCTCAGGAAATATAAGAAAATTCCTTCCTGCTTTCACCTGCTTTGTAACATCCATAATTGCTCTTACTTTATCGCGGTTATTATCAAGGTCAATAATAACTGCGTCAATAAGACCGCAGACCTGACGGCTCATAAGCCTTTCTGCCTGTTTCTTCCCCCATAATACACCACACGGCTTTTCCTGTGCAAGAATAATTCCCAGCGCATCATATTTGCCCTGATGATTAGGATACATTATGTAATTGCTGTCCGTTGGAATATTTTCTCTGCCATACACCCTGGTTCTTGTTCTGGCATGCTTTCTCATGTAATTAATAATCCACTTGGCATACACAAACCGTTCAGTTTCTGAATAACGGCTCTTGTTGGCAATCATCTTATTAGCCTTAGGTACAGCATGAAGCACCATGTGCCAGCTTGATATAACAGTACATTTGAAACGCAGATTAAACATTATAATTCCTCATCTTTCTATATAATACCTGCTGCAGATGCAAAATATTTTTCGAAATCACCACGAATAAGTGCATATCCTGCCTCATTAGGATGCATCCCATCCTTACTATAATATGCCTTCATGTCGCCAAGTGCAAGAAAGCTCTCACGAAGACTTAATATTTCACAGCCGTTTTCTTTAGCTACGGCTCTCATTATGTCACCATATCCGGCATACTCGTCCTGCATCTGCTGAACTGAGTTCACATATTCTGACATAACTTGCCTACTGATTCCGCTTTCAAGCAGATGTGAAAGATACATTTCAATAGCAATCGGAGGTGCAATTACTGATGTTACTGCTGCTCCCTTTTCCTGCAACAAATGTATCATATCCTCATAATTCTTCTTAAAATCCTGAGGGTCAACTCTGTGCCTGTGTTCATAGTCACATTTGCCCTCACATATCGACTTCCAGTCATAGTCGCAGTCGTTACCGCCACATTCAAGAAATGCCACATCAGGTACCGGATGACTTGACATTATCTGTGTAAGCCACATTTTTACTCTCCCTGATGTGAATGTCGGCATCGCAAAATTTAAAAACTTCATATTATACTGTGCCTGCATTGCCTCAAATCCAATTGCATCTGAGCTGTGATAATTCCATGCTTCATCCGGCATAACTCCTCGCATAAGTGAGTCACCAAACATGTAGTATGTTTTCATAACCCGCCTCTTATCTTAAATTAGGAGCCGGAAGAGGATTCTCTGGTGTAACTGCATCCCAGTAATTGTTCATAAGCTTCTCTAATGCTCTCTGTGGAATCATTGGCTGCGAAGCATAGTCAATCATATCCTGAGGGATATCTTCACCTTTTCCCATAACCTTACCGATTTCAGTATATCTCTTAAGATATTCATTAATCTGATTTACCATTGGTGGAATTGCAAACATTTCACTCTGTGGACAAAGAAGTGCCTGATATCTGCCCTTACCATAGATAAAATTAAATTCCTTGATAAGTGCGTCATATATCTCATATGTTCTTCCATATCCGCACGATGATATAACATAATACTTCTTATCACCCATATCATAACGGAACTCGTGAAATGCATCATCACCGATATCTCTTACCTTGCCCTTGTAAGTCTCCATAAGTGGCATGATTCTGTCAACAAATGTTTTCATTGGACCCGGCATGCCAAAGAAATACAGAGGAAAACTGTATATTATCACATCTGCATTCATGAATTTAACATGAACATCCTGCATAACATCATTGATAACGCACTGTCCCGCTGTCTTTCCCCAACAGCTCATGCATCCCATACATGGCTTAATATCCATATCTTTAACTGTAAGAAGCTCAATCTCAGCTTCCGGATTAGTCTCCTTAAGTCCTTTAAGAACCGCATTTGTCATCTGCATAGTATTACTCTTAGGTCCTTTAGGGCTTCCGTTTACTACTAAAACCTTCATTATTAATCCTCCTTGTTTTTCGCAGAAAAATCCGAGCCCCTCTGGCGAGGAGAGGATTTGTCCTCCATAAACTTCTCAAATGCTTTAAACTGTTTTCTCATCGTGTCATATCCATACTGATAGCACTGAAGAAGTTTTTCATTATTATTCTCAAAGTGTCTTATCATCTGCTCCTCCGGACGGATAACAAAGACCTTTCCCTCTTCCACAAGCTTTTTCATAAACTTATCCTGCCTGTCATAAGCCTGCCTTCTGTGTGCCATAGCATCACAAAGTTCCGGGTATTTCTTGTAGCTCCACTCTATAAGCTTCTTTACCTTAGAATAATCTGTAGGCTTAGAACCCTCCGGCTTGGTAAGTACAACAACAATCTTATCGCACCCCTTCTCAACTGCTCTTTCAAGCGGTATCGAATCGATAATACTTCCATCCAGATAATGATAGCCGTCAATTTCAACAGGTTCGCATAAAAATGGCACAGAGCAGCTTGCCATCTGACACTTCAGGAATTCATCCTTCGTCTTAAAATTCCCTTTATACTCAGCCTTTCCAGTCTCGCAATTAACAACAACACTCTCACACTCTGTCTTAGATGCGAAAAATGTGTCAAAATCATAAGGAATATCTTTAAGTGCATATTCGGCTACCAGCATTTCAAGATTAAGAATCTTCTTATTCTCGAAAAGCTGTCCGACTCCATAATAGCTTTCAGCATTTTCATGGGTAATTATCTTTTTCGTTCTTCCTTCCTGTCTGGATACATAGTTTACTGCATTACCTGCCCCCGCAGACACACCTATAACATAGTCATAATAAATGTCCTTCTTAAGCATGTAATCAAGAACTCCGGCCGAGAAAATACCTCTCATAGCCCCGCCTTCCAGTACAAGCCCTGTCTTTACTTTGCTCATAAGCGCCTCTTATTTAACGTTAGCTTCTACATAATCAACAATATCTTTAACAGTTTCAAGCTTGGCATCAGAACTGAATCTGATCTTAAACTCATCCTCAACAGTAATAGCAAGTAACATCATATTAAGAGAATCAACTCCTAAATCTGTTGCAAGAACACTGTCCATTGTAATAGTTGCCGGGTCGCACTGTGGCATAACCCTTCCAAAAATTTCCTTTAACTTCTCAAATACCATAATAAAATCTCCTTTTTTACTTTATTGAAATCCGGTGGGGGTGTGTTGGCAATCGGACGGTACGCAGTTTTGAAAAAGCTTGCTCCAAAAACACGCTTCCGCTCGGCTACGGACGCAACGGACACTAAGCTCGTTCTGGCTTTTGTGAGGGATGCCGAGAGCAAGCTCCCGCATCCCTCATCAAAATCCCGAACTCCCTAAGTGCCGGCGTCCTCCGACGGTTTTTTCCGCAAGCCTTTTCAAAACCGCGTACCTGCGACTGACACCTCCCGGATTTTAATCAACTAAAATGTGGGGTCCCCAGCCAACGGCTGGCTGCCCACCCGTGGTCTGCACCCCCTATCCTCCACACTTTCTCCCCGGAAGGGCGAACCTCCGCAGGAGGCAGCCCGGAAGGCTGTGGCTGACGCAGGGGCTGCGAGCTGGGTGGGATGCGGACGGCGTGTGAGTGTGTAGTAATTTGAAACCGTTGGAGGACGCCGGCACTTGGTAAGCTGGAGCAGTTGGCACTTCGTGCCAACAAACTCCAGCGAACCTAGTACCGCTGCGTCCGGATACGAGCGAAAGCGTGTTTCAAAATGCTACACACCCACACAACGCCCGCGTCACACCCAGCCGCAGCCCCGTCCGTCCTGTCACTACCTTCCGGGCACCACCACAACCTTACGCCTGATTCCTCAAAATCTTCATTGCGCCATTTCTCTTAAAATCTTCTGTACGCACCTTAAGCTTAAGCACTCTCTTGAATGGTGGGAGTTCCTTATTAATCTCATTAACAGTTTCCTGCAATCTGTTCTGGATTTCTTCCTCAGATGCACCCTCTAATTCAGGCATATATGGAATAATCTCAACACCAATAACAGTGTTTCCATTCATTTCCATCTCCTGTACAAGACAATCCTTTACAAGCGACTGCTTGTAGAACAATTCCTCTATCTCTTCTGGCGATACATTTTCACCATTAGGAAGAATGATAAGATTCTTGATACGTCCTGTGATGTATATCCAGTCATTATCATCAAACTCAACAAGGTCACCTGTCTTAAACCATCCGTCTTCTAATACTTCTGCTGTATGCTCAGGATCCTTGTAATATTCCTTCATTACATTATCACCCTTAATCCAGAGTTCTCCGTCAACAACCTTAACCTGCTGTTCTGGATAAATGTGTCCCATAGATTCAGGCTTCTTATCTGTATCGCAATTGCCTGATGTCAGGTTAGCACACTCTGTAAGTCCATAACCTGCACATAATGTAATTCCTAATTCACGGCACTCTGCCATCTGTCTTGGAGGAACAGGTGCAGCTCCGCACATGATAAGCTCAAGATCTCCTAAGAATGCTCTTCCCTTAAGCTTGGCAATGTTAAGAATAATCTCAACAAGACCAGGAACAAGTACAAGCGTTGTAGGTCTTACAACAGGAATATCACCGATACCGGCTCTCATATCAACACATGTATATATAAGCGAACCTGTATACAATTTAGCCATATATCCCATAATTGCCCCAAATATGTGTGAAAGCGGAAGCATAGCTATATATCTCTTATGAAGAATGTTGCCTGGTCCAAATACTCCATTAAATGAACCTCTCATAATAGAACCGTGGCTGTGAACTGCACCCTTAGGCGCTCCTGTAGTTCCACCTGTAAAGAAAATGGCTGCTGTAGTATCCTTTTCAACATCTGCAAATGCGCTTTCTGTCTCACCAATAGAAGTGCTTGGCCATGTCTTACAAGGAAGATTAGCTGTAACCTCTGTAAATTCCTTGCCAACGAACATACCAGCAAGGTCAAACTTCATGCTGATTCCTGCAAGTGACTTATCGTTAAGTGCATTAGGAAGCATAATAAGTACATGTCCAGCCGCTGGAATTGCAAGGAAAAGCTCCATTGCATCAAGATCGTTCTTTGCAAGTACAGCTATGTTAGAACCCTTCTCAAGTCCTAATGAATTAATAAATGTAACTCTCTTAGCAACTCTTGAAACAAGCTCCTCATATGTATATGTAGTAACCTTGTCACTTATGGCTGGATAATCAGAATATTGCTTCTTAATAAATTCAAGAAACTTTGGAATAGTTGGAATATATTCCAAAGTAGCCATTTCATCAGTATCTACCATGTTATAAAAATAATTATTCATGCTTTGCTCCTTTTTTACTTTATTGAAATCCGGTGGGGTGTGTTGGCAATCAGACGGTACGCGGTTTTGAAAAAGCCCGCTCCAAAAACACGCTTCCGCTCGGCTACGGACGCAACGGACACTAAGCTCGTTCTGGCTTTTGTGAGGGATGCCGAGAGCAAGCTCCCGCATCCCTCATCAAAATCCCGAACTCCCTAAGTGCCGGCGTCCTCCGACGGTTTTTTCCGCAAGCCTTTTCAAAACCGCGTACCTGCGACTGACACCTCCCGGATTATAATCAACTGAAACTGTATGGTCTGCACCCCCTACCCTCCACACTTTCTCCCCGGAAGGGCGAACCTCCAAAGGAGGCAGCCCGCAAGGCTGTGGCAAACGCAGGGGCTGCGAGCTGGGTGGGATGCGGACGGTGTGTGGGTGTGTAGTAGTTTGAAACCGTTGGAGGACGCCGGCACTTGGTAAGCTGGAGCAGTTGGCACTCCGTGCCAACAAACTCCAGCGAACCTAGTACCGCTGCGTCCGGATACGAGCGAAAGCGTGTTTCAAAATGCTACACACCCACACAACGCCCGCGTCACACCCAGCCGCAGCCCCGTCCGTCCTGTCACTACCTTCCGAGCTGCTCCACAGCCTCCCGG
>ERZ1034976.2696-NODE-2696-length-11800-cov-5.150702_pt1 | contig 11800 bp, 11 predicted proteins | sample MGYA00520623_ERZ1034976 | MGnify/ENA primary metagenome ERZ1034976 (study PRJEB33766, sample SAMN09781774) | gut metagenome | biome: gut microbiome | host: Homo sapiens | place: Madagascar | study: EMG produced TPA metagenomics assembly of the PRJNA485056 data...
GGAGTATACGGGTGCTTTTCTTACAGGTACTGGATTTAACTATAAGAAATGCACCCTTACTTTAACTGGGAAAATGTCTTAATAAATATGAACTAGGAGTTATATGAAAATTAATTACAAAACTAGATTATGGATGGGTTCTCGTTATTGGTGTGTAACCCTGATGTGTATCCTACTGTTTATCCCGTGTTACCTCAGAGCAATTTGTATTGTTTTTTGGCAACTCTGTGAAGAAGTTATTGACGCGTATAAAGAAGTACCCTATAAGAAGGAACAGTATGAACGTTACAAAGAAAGATAATACTCAGGAACCTTGGGACACCAATAAGATTAAAGTAGCTATCCGTAAGGCGGCTGAAAGATGCAAATGTCCTATTACTGATTTTTCTATTGAAAGAGTTATTCTTGGGGTTCTCTCTGAGATCAAAGATAAAGATTCTGTAAGTGTCTCTGAATTGCACTCTTTGGTAATTCACTATTTGGCCTTTGAGAACTTCCCTGAGATTTCCAAAGCCTATCAGGAATACAGAGACTACAAGAACACCTATGTGAAGGAATTTGAGAACCTTAAGAAAGAAGCTGATAATGTTCTCTTCTTGGGAGACAAGGAGAATGCTAACTTTGATAGCTCCCTTAGTTCTACCAAAGGTAGTCTCATTCGAGGGTATCTCACTAAGTCTCTTTATAAGCAATTCTATCTGAGTAAAGAAGAAAAGGAACTCACTAAGAGAGGTGACATTTATATTCATGATCTCCGAGATATGATCTTGGGGTCTGTCAATTGTTGTCTCTTTGATATTGGGGCTGTATTGAAGGGTGGCTTCGAGATGTCCAATACATCTTATTCAGAACCCAATAGTGTCCTTAGTGCCCTTCAAGTCATCGGTGATGTTACACTTATCGCCACAGCTCAGCAGTTTGGTGGTTTCACTCTTGCAGAACTCGATAAGGTTCTTTTGCCTTATTGTAGGAAAACCATGAAAACTGCTAGAGAAACCTATAAGAAGTACTTCTGGGATGACACTCAGTGTGAAGGCTTTGTGTGGGAAACTCTTACTAGAGAACTCACTCAGGGTTTTCAGAGTTTGGAACTTAAGGTAAATACCATTCCTTGCTCTCGTGGTGACTTTGCTTTTACTACGATTACTTTTGGACAGTTTGACTGGAAGAATATAACTCATGGTGATCGTGATATTCTCCGTCTTATTGACACCATCATGCTTGACACTCGAATGAAGGGGCATGGAGGTAAACAGGTTGTATTCCCTAAGTTGGTCTACCTGTATGATGAAGAACAAGTTAAGAACGATCAGTATTCACAACAGATTTACACTAAGGCTCTTGAGTGTTCCTCTAAGTGTATGTATCCTGATTGGTTGTCTTTGAGAGGAGACCCTGAACATAATGTAGTTGCAGATACCTTTATTAAGCATGGGGCTATTACTTCCCCTATGGGTTGTCGTGCATACCTTACTCCTTGGGCTGATCCTGACACAGGAAAGTATATCACTATTGGTCGATGCAATATTGGAGCTGTATCTCTTAACCTTCCTGTCATTATGGCAGTCTGTAAGAGAGACTTTGGAGAATCTTGGAGAGATCATTTTTGGGATGTCCTTAAGGATCGTATGCAGGTTATCCGAGAATTCCTTAAGAAACGCTACGATATTATCAGACACACTAAGGCTTCTACCAATCCTATGGCTTTCACTCAAGGGGGATTCTATAAAGGATTCTTGAAGCCTGATGATGAAATTGGCGATCTTGTAAATTATATGACGGCTTCTTTTGGGATTACTGCCCTTCATGAAGCTACTGTGTTATGGACTAATGGTAAAGGACTTCATGAGTCTAAAGAATTTGCTAATCAATGCTTGGACTTCATTAATAAACTCATTCAGGATTATAAAGAAGAAGATCATTATCTTTATGCTTTATATGGTACTCCTGCGGAATCTTTGTGTGCAACCCAAGCAAAACAATATAAAGACTTTACTGGTGATCCACAGTTTGGAGAATACTTCACTAATTCCTTTCATCTTAAAGTTACCGAAGACGTCACGCCTTTTGAAAAACAAGATGAGGAATATGAGTTTTTCCACAAATGCAATGGGGGTCACATTCAATATGTAAGAATTGATAATCCAAAGAATCTCGATGCACTCGAAGCTATTATCCTTAAGGGAATGTCTCAGGGATTTTATCAAGGTGTTAATTTTGATGCCGCATACTGTGAGGATTGTCATAGTCATAGCACTAACGTACTTTTTAAGTGTCCTGTCTGTGGCTCTGGTAATATCTCTGTGGTCTCTCGTGTCTGTGGTTATTTAGGCTACAGTAACATTAAGGGACATACTCGTATGAATGATGGTAAAATGGTTGAAATTAAAGAACGAAAATCTATGTGATTTTTAACGAAAATCCATGTGATTTTTAACGAAAATCTATGTGAGGAACTATGAATATTAGTACTACGTATAAACCTGCGGCATACTTTTATAAGATGCCTAATTGTAAGACTTGTAAGAAGGTTGAACCTCTTATTGAACGTATCTGTGAAGAACAAGGAATTCCCCTTGTAGATGTTTCTTTGCAGGACATTAGAGAAAAGGACTTGGAGGACTTGGCTCTTCATGGGTTGCCTACTCTGCGATGGAACAAGAAGCAGATGTATAAGGACTTCACTGAAGAGAGCATTAAGGCTTTCCTTAGCTTCTAATTATGGAGAGGATAGAGAAAATAGTGGAATCAGTTGATGTACCTTCAGTGTGTACTTCTGCCATTCCCCCTGTAGCTGTATCCTCTTTTACTCTTCTTGGTTTAACACTGCATGAATGGATTTATGTAGTCACTATTATCTACACAATAATTGCTATTGTAGTGTTAATCAGGAAGACTTTCTTTCCCAAGATTGTAATCACAAAGGAAACTAATGGCAGACAGAAAAGAACTAGAAAATATCCTTGGGCATATCCACAAAGCTATGTTAGACGATATGCTCGAAGATTTAAAAAACCCCGAAAAGAGAACCCCTCAGCTCTATAATGCTGTCATTAAGGAGTTAGAGAGAAATGGTATTGATTGTGTTCCTAAGGCAGGGGATGAAGCAGGGGATACCTTGAAGAGAATCATGGATAACGTTAAAGAGAACTTAGGAGACGAGATTGAATTCACACGAATCGCTTAAGGAATTCTATGATAACTTTCCCTTGTTTGTAGGTCTTGTATGGAAGTATATTGGACTCCCTAGACCTACACCTGTACAATTGGATATTGCTAAGACTCTCCAAAAGTTACCTAATAATAGATTTATCCTTGAGGGATTCCGAGGGGTAGCCAAGAGTTTTATTACCTGTGCTTACTCTGTATGGAGACTATGGAGAGACCCACAGATTAAGATCATGATTGTCTCTGCTAATAAAGAAAGAGCTGATGCTAATGCTGTCTTTATTAAGAAAATCATGAATACTCTTCCCTTCTTGGAACACCTTAAGGCTAGAGAAGGACAGAGAGACACTCAGAATCTCTTTGATGTAGGCCCTGCTAGACCCGATCATTCTCCTAGTTTGAAATCTGTGGGTATTGAGGGTCAGCTTACGGGTTCTCGTGCTGATCTCATTGTAGCAGACGACGTAGAAGTCCCTAAAAACTCCTTTACTCAGGTACTTAGAGATAAACTTTCAGAACTTGTTAAGGAATTTGACTCTGTAATTAAACCTGGGGATCAATCTCAGATTATTTACTTGGGTACTCCTCAGAATGAGATGTCTCTTTACAATGAATTACAGGAAAGAGGCTATACTTGTGTCATTTACCCGGCTAGATTCCCCTATGATGAGAAACATAGGAGAACTTATGGTACTCGTTTAGCTAAATTTATTGCTGATAAGTACGATAATGATCCTAAAATTGCAGGAACACCAACTGATCCCCTAAGATTCGATGATACGGACTTACAGAAGCGTGAACTCTCTTATGGAAGAGCAGGTTTCATGCTTCAGTTCATGCTCGATACTACCCTCAATGATGCCAATAAATACCCTCTGAAGCTCAGAGATTTGCTTGTTGGTACCTTTGATACCTCTGAGGCTCCCTTGAAGCTCTCGTGGCTTCCTGATGTCACTAAGAAGTGTGATCCTAATCAGGTTACTAACTTGGGTCTTAAGGGTGATGGATACTTTTACTTCTTCTCTGCCTCTGAACAGATGCAACCTTATGGGTACAAGATGATGTCTATTGACCCTTCAGGTAGAGGCTCAGATGAAACAGGGTATGCAGTACTGTATTGGCTCAATGGTTTCATCTATGTGATGGAAACAGGAGGTCTTACTAGTGGATATTCTGATGTTACTCTCAATAAATTAGCTAAGATTGCTAAGAAGTGGAAGGTTAATGAGGTAGTCATTGAAGGTAACTTCGGGGATGGCATGTACACTAAGCTCTTTGAGCCTGTCTTAAAGACTGTCTATGGGGGCTGTGGGTGTACTGAAGTAAGATCAAAGGGACAAAAGGAACAACGTATTATTGATACACTTGAACCTGTCATTACTAATCATAAAATGGTAGTGTCCCCTGAGTGTATCCAAAATGATGCTACTAGTGTTCCTGAGAGTGACTATAAGTATTCCTGTTTCTATCAATTAACAAGAATTACAAGAGACAAGGGTTCATTAAAGCATGATGATAGACTTGATGCTTTAGCTCAGGGTGTAGCTTATCTCATTGATTTCATGGGTGTAGACGCTGATGAAGGCATCAATGAGGTTACTGAGCAATGGCTTGAAGATCATCTTGAGAGTTTCTTTGGGTTTGTCACTAATGACATCGGAGACAACATCAAAGACACTATGGATACCTTCACTACGAATGTCTCTAAGGGGACAATCTACTATAGTAGACCTAAGACAGGGTATCATCTAAGAAGGTAGCTATACGATAGTATACCCTTAAGAAAAAATATACGCCTTAATTATAACTTTCAAAATTATAAGGTTACACTAATAGCCTACTTAATTAGGTTACATATTTCGGAAGGGCTCCCGACAGGTATATATATAAGAATATTCCTGTATCTCCCTTAAGTGTGTAATTATAGCTAAGTGTTTTAAGGGTATACTTAAAGACCCTTTAAGGTATCACTTAGTGTCCCTTTAAGGTGTATCTTAAAGCCCCTTTAAGGTATCATAAAGATAACTCCTAGACTGCCTCCTAGTGTTCCCCTCGGGGTTCCCTAGGGGGCTTTTTTTAATGGTGTCATAATAATGAGAAGAATAATAGAATTCTTAAGAACCCCTAGGGTTATCTCTATAGTTAAACTAATAGTTACCATAGTGTTGTTGATTTTTTATCTTGCTAGTGGTGATATTGATGGTTTATTGAGGTTCCTTGTTGGGCAACTCTAGGAGAGTTGTTTGTAGTCTCTAATGGTATCTCCTAATGGGGATACCTCTAGGGTTCCCTTTGCTAGTTAGCTAGCCTTTAGAAAAATTGAATAAAAATCTACATAGGTATTTAAGTAGAGTCGAGTCCTAAAGTTCCCCCGTGGGGTGCCCCTAGTGAACCTCCGGGTTCCTGTTGGTACTCATTAGGGTTTCTCCCTATTGACAGTCGGGGATCATTATGTTATACTGTTTGGTTTTATCTATTGGTTTTTCCTTTGCGTATCATTGAGTGATATGAAAGTTTATCTGTGTATCTATCTGTTGCTACCTAGTGATAACCCTAATAGTAATAATACTAATAGGGAAACCCCTAGGTTGACAGTATCAAGCTGTCACTTGACAAATAGACTCACTTATAGTATCTATCGCGTATACGCCTGTGTGTTTCTCTTTCTCTTGGGGAGCATGAAGGGACTATTAGGGTTTCTACCTATAGACACACTGCACGACACAGTTTAGTATGCGGGTTGTCAGTTGAGCAGTCCTGACGGGTTCTTTAAAAATCAGGTAGGCGAAAGGGTAAGATCGGGATGATCTGATTAAGGCGCCTAAAGGAGCTACTAGGTGAGAATCCTATAAGAAAATAACGTAGTTCCCCTCAATACTCAGTGCATCGCATACAGGTATGACGATAATCGAGTAACGCTGAGATAGCGTGACAAAGAGCCTGAGTAGAGAGTTAAGAATAAAGACAATACAGCTAGCAAAGAGTGTTGTCTTTTACTTAACTTTAGGAGTTTATTATGAAAGTGAAAAACTTATTGGATCATCGTAATCAGTTTATCATCTATGATGATGAAGGGAATGTAGGTTTTCAGTCTTATAATACCTATATGGCTAAAGTGTGCTATCCTTCAGGGAATGAATATATTCAGCTCAATATGAAATCTAACTATTGGTCTGCCACTACTGGGCGACATATGGCTGAATTCCTCAGGGAAACTCGCCTGATGAATGCAGTGAATACACTGATTGAGAATAAGGTATTTAAAAACCTTAAGGATTTCATGCAGAATACTGATGTAATGCAGGTATCTCGCTTTAGTATTTATATCGAATACACTGATAAAGACGGTAATCTTACTAACTACAAATATCGCTTAGTTGCTTAAGTAAGCATACAGTATCCCTTAGAGGTAACTTTAGGGGATACCAATATGTTTATTTACTTGATCTAGGAGATCATTATGTTGTACACCATTATTGTTGCCCTTCTGTGTCTCGCCCTTGGGGCATTCTTGGGTATTCAGTTCGCTGAATACTTGGATCACAAGAAGGTAGCTCATCAGGTAGCCATTAAAGACTACAATGAGCATATTGTTAATATCCTTTGGAGAAAGGGACGCAGAGTAGATTTTTCTCAGGTAGAACAAGAAATTGTTATGTCTTATTGTGAATACTGTATCAATCATGGTATTCGTAAGACTGACATTAGAATGCAGTTGTTTATTAAATACCTCATTAAGTAAGGAGTAAATATCATGAAAGATTATATTACTGAAACTATGCTTAAGAATGCAAAAGACTGGGATATTCAATTGATCCCTGATTATGCCCTTGATTATATTCGTAGTGGAGATGCTGATGAATATGCTAAAGAATTAGAACCCGAAGATATCAAAAATATTATCGAATGGGAATGCAATATGATTAAAAAGGGTTTTGAACCTGATAAATTCATAATTATTACTTGGGATATTGACTCAGATGAATATGTATTTAAAGTAGATAATGAGCCTGTCCCTGCTTTCGTAGGTAATCCTGCTTTTGGTCTTCCTCGTGGAGTCTATCGTTGTCTCTTTATCAATAAGGGCTAGAAGGCTCATCCTGAGGGTATCCTAGGGGTACACTAGGGTAGACCTCAAGTCGTTCAATCTGTGGCCTTTTAGGGCTATCTACGGGGCATTCCTGAGCATGAAACTAGAGGTAACTAAGCTGATCCCTACAAAATACGCCTATCTGATGATCTATGGTGATCCTACAGGGCTTTCTTTTGATGAGGTATCAAGGTCTAACAACCAATAGATTATTATTTAATTATGTTATATCAGATTATCCTATGTTTTCTGAATATTCTGATATAGATAATAAACCTTGTGAGGTATATGAGGTTAATTTTATTGAATATGTTAAAGGATTAGAAGACTATGGTTATTGAACAAGACAAACATTATTCTAAGGCTGTAATTGAGCCTATGAAATATATGTGTCTTTCGTTTACCCGTGAGGAATTCATGGGTTTTATTAAAGGGAATATTCTTAAGTATTCCCTGAGAGCACCTTACAAGGGACAAGAAACTGAAGACAGGAGAAAGGCTACATGGTATTCAGAACTTTTAGATACCCTTGAAGCTAATCCCTCTAAGTCCCTTATGGAATGCTTCAAAATCTTTAAGAGAAACAATAGCCTAGATTAGGTTACACATTTCGGAGAGACAACAGGTAGTCACTTAGAGGCTACCTATAGGTATCTTAAGGTAATATAAGGGGTATCTATAGGTAATCTTTAAGGGATATACTTAAGATAATAATTTTTATAGTATATCCTATTTAATATAACTTATAAGGATATAATTCAAGTATGGAACAGTTTAAAAAATCCTTAGAGGAACTCTATGATTACTATGGGAATAAAACCATAGTAGACCGAGAGATAAACTTAGAGTTAGAATCTAAGACTATTGCCTATAATAGGTTTATGTCTAACCTTAATAAGGCTAAGTCTGAAGGTAATATCATGGGGTCAGGTTATCATCTTATGAGTGAAGCCATGTCCCCTATGGTTAAAAAGATACATGAATTTAGAGAAGACGCTATTTCAGGGAAAGCAGGTAGGAAAAACTCTACTGTTGTCTTTATGGAAGGGCTATCTGATGAGGAGTTGTCTTTAATTACTCTTAGGGCTATTTTGGCGGCATCCTTTAAGAACATGACTGGATTAACTCTTGTCAGTATCTCTAAAGGTATAGGCCAAAAGGTAAGAGAGGAAGTCCGTGTAAAGAAAATATTAGAGGTTGCCCCTAAATATACTCAGGGAGCCGCTGATAAACGTATAGGAGAAGCCTATAAGAAAGCATTTTATAATGCAGTAGCAAATAAACTTATTGAGGATAATCTTTTAGCCCCTGAAGAAAAACTACAGGATTCTGATTTAGTACGTCTCGGATTAAAACTTGTTGAGTTATTTATTGAGGCTACTGGATTAGCTAGATTAGTAAAGGTGGCTAATAAGAAAGGATTTACGTATATGTTACACGTAGATTCTTATATTATGGAATATCTCGAAAAGACAGATGAGGAATTGGCTTCATTCATGTACTTTAAGAGGCCTATGTTGATTAAACCCCTTGATTGGACTACTCCTGTAGACGGAGGGTATCTCTTGAAGTTACAGAAAGATGATTCCTTCATTAAGGTTAATAAGCATTCATTAGAGTTTTATATGGATGTTGATATGCCTTTGGTCTACAATGCTGTGAATGCCATTCAGTCTACAGCTTGGAGGATCAACAAGAAAGTTTATAGGGTAGCTGAAGAGGTAGCAGGGTGGACTAACATACCTGATGCCTTAGGTATGCCCACTAAAGAAGCCCCTGAGAAGCCTATCAGACCTCCTGAGGCTGACGATAACCCCGAAGTACAAAAGAAGTGGCGCAAGGATATGATGCGTTACTATCAGTTGGACAATACTCGTAAGGGTAAACGTCTTCTTGTAGACATGGTTATGGAACAAGCTAAAACCTATCTTCAGGAAGATCAAATTTATTTTCCACACAGCATTGACTTTCGTGGGCGTGTCTATCCTATGACTCTTTTGAGCCCTCAAGGTAATGACTTTACTAAGGGTCTTTTGGAGTTTGCTGAAGGTATTGAACTTGGAGAAGAGGGGTCTAAGTGGTTAGCATTTCATGGGGCTAACTGTTGGGGTCTTGATAAGAAGCCCCTGGAAGAACGTCTCTCATGGGTCTATGAGAATCCTGAGTTGATCTCAAGAGTAGCTGATGATCCTTTGAGTAATCTTGATTGGACTACTGCGGATTCTCCGTGGGAATTTTTGGGTTTCTGCTTTGAGTGGGCTGAGTATCTTAAACAAGGGGATACCTATAAGTCTCATATTGCTGTAGCTTTTGATGGATCATGCTCAGGCCTTCAGCATTACTCAGCCATGCTCAGGGATGAGGTAGGGGCAACTGCTGTAAATCTTGTGCCTGATACTAAGGTGCATGATATTTATGGCATTGTCTCTGATAAGGTAAATGAAATCCTTGAGAAAGACGCTAAGAGTGGCACTGAAGACGCCTATGTGGTAGACCCTAAGACTAAAGAAGAGTATCTCAAAAAGGGTACTCAGTCTTTAGCTACTGAATGGCTAAAACACGGTGTAAACCGTAAGGTCACTAAGCGTTCAGTCATGACTTTGTGCTATGGTTCTAAACAGTATGGATTCTCTGAGCAAGTTTATGAGGATACCATTATGCCTGCTATCTTGGAGAATCCTTTGGCATTCTCTAAGCCTAAGCAAGCGGCTACCTATATGGCTAAACTCATTTGGGATTCGGTTCAGAAAGTTGTCGTAAAAGCTGTAGAAGCTATGGCATGGTTACAAGATGCCTCAGGGTTATTAGCCTCTCAGACTGACACTATGGGAAACGCTTTGCCTACCTATTGGATTACTCCCGCAGGATTCCCTGTCAAACAAGAGTATCACAAAACAGAGATGAAGCGGGTTAAGTTAGCTATGGGAACTTCTGTCATGTTTAACTGTGAGGATACTACAGGAGATACTAGAGAGAAGACTACTAAAATCTTTGCACCCCTCATTGGGAAAGATGTGCCTGGAACCATTGATAAGAGAAAACAACGACAGGGTATTGCACCTAACTTTGTCCACTCTATGGATGCTTCTCACTTGATGCTCACGGTGAATGCCTGTGTGTCTAAGGGTATTCATTCGTTTGCTATGATTCATGACTCTTATGGTACTCATGCAGGTAACGCAGGGGTTCTCTTTAAGACTGTCCGTGAGGTCTTTGTGGATACCTATAAAAACCATGATGTTCTTCAGGATATTCACGATCATGTACTTAATATGTTACCTGATGAGTCAGCTAAGGAGTTACCTGAAGTACCCTCTAAGGGAACCCTAAATCTTGATCTTGTTAAGGAATCTGCCTATGCTTTTGCATGACGCTAGTTGTGCCTAGCATGACGATTAATTAGGTTACACATTTCGGAGAGAAGACACCTCAAGTTTCTTTTTCCTTTTCAGTGTCTTGAGGTTCTTCTCTATCTTTTATCTAGGCTAGTGAATAGCTTGCTATTGGAGTTAAACTATGAGTATTTTTACTGAGCGTGATTTCAACATGCTTGCTCAAGGGTATCTGCTTAAAGATATTCTCAAGGATCATATTGAAAACTATGAGGAAGTCTACAAGTTTTATACTGCCTTTATTAAGGACTGGAATAATTCTGTAGATGACCGTATGTCTTTTTTGAGATATATGAATTCCTGCCATATAGCTCAGGGAGAACATAATATCTTTAAGGTCTCTACGTGTCATGCAAGTCTTGAGGTAATCGTTAAGAAGTCCGTTTATAATTTGCCTACGATTCCCTTGATTAAAGACACTACACCAAGGGAAGATTTCACGAATACTTACCCTGACTGCAAAGATGAGTTAATCAGTGCAATCGTAAGATATTTTGTCAGCTGTGCGTGCAATTGGGATTTATTTATTGATAAATGGAATACCTCAATCCTGAGTAGTACCGACAGAATGTACATTGAGTTTCCTTTAACCAATATCCCCGGTTCTAATCTCACCTTGTCTTTCCCCAAAAAGTTCCTCCTTGGAGACTATGATGATTAAGAAACTTAGTAATGCTCTGCCCTTGCATAACCACACTGTCTATGAAGCTTTTAAGGCAGTATTCGCTAACCCTGAAGATGTAACTGACTTCTACTATGGTTGCCGAGACTTTACCTCCCTTGGTAAATTCTTGAGTATCATGGATGCAAAATATGACAATCTCAAGCACATCAACAATCTCCCCGGGGATGAATTAGGATCATTCATGATTCAGAGTGAGCATGGGCATCTTACGGTAGTTTGCCGGTTGAAGCCTGAGTTCATCCCTCGCCACGAGTTGCCCACGATTACTCCTCTGTTGGGGTATGTGTACATTGAGAACCTTAAGCACCTCTATCCGAATGCCAATGTGGAAACCTTGATTGCCCTTAAGGATTTCATTTGGGATAACTCTAACTGTGCAGGGGGTGCTGAGATCGCTACTGAAATCATCAAGTCTTGGAACCGTCAGTTAAATGATGGTGACGACTACATCGTCCTTCGAGCTAA
>ERZ1034976.2697-NODE-2697-length-11790-cov-6.637495_pt1 | contig 11790 bp, 9 predicted proteins | sample MGYA00520623_ERZ1034976 | MGnify/ENA primary metagenome ERZ1034976 (study PRJEB33766, sample SAMN09781774) | gut metagenome | biome: gut microbiome | host: Homo sapiens | place: Madagascar | study: EMG produced TPA metagenomics assembly of the PRJNA485056 data...
CCTTAACAAATCTAAATCTTACAAAAAGAAAGCGACGGCACCGATGAACTTCACACATCGGTGCCGGCGCTTTTTCTATTCTACACTCTTTAACGCTTCCACCGGATCAATTTCATCCAGGGAGCGGTTCGTCAGCAGATCCACCAGGATCGCAAACAAAAATGAGAGGCCTGCCGCCATGGCATAGCTTTTCCCGTGAAGGGACACCGCCAGATAAATCGACGGCATGTTCAAAACATACGTTAAGGTCTGCGCAAACGCATATCCCAGCGGAATTCCGCAGACAATGCCGATCGCCGTGAGTATCATGGTCTCTTTGTTGACATACAGATGCACTTCACGGTCAAAAAATCCCAGCACCTTAATCGTCGCCAGCTCTCTGCTCCGCTCGGAAATATTCGTCGTAGACAGCGTAAATAAAACCACGAACGCGAGCGCCGCCGCCATGATAATCACAATGTAGACCACCATATTGATCAGGGTGAACGCATCCGAGAACTCATCCGAAAGCTCCTGCTTGCTGGTGTAGGACACGATACCCTCTTTTCCGCCGAGATCATCTGCATAGGCAATTTCATCCGAACATTCTTCCGACAACTTTAAAAATACTCCGTTCGGTTCATAATCGCCAAACAGCGATTCATAGGTTTTCTCTGTCATATAGACGTTATTGCCGAGGTAATTGCGGACGAGACCGCTTACCGTCACTTCCCGCTGATTCAGATCCTGATCCTGAATCTCCACCTGATCGCCGGCCGCAAACCCAAGCACATTTGCCGCATTCTGCGTCACCAGAATCTCGCCGTCCAAAAGGCCGATCTCCTCATCCTTAAGATTGTACAGACCAATGTACTCTGCAAGAGGCTCATCCCCCGGCACGACAATCATCTGTGCCTTTTCTTCCTTCCCGGCAGCATTCTTCAGCTTCACCGTGGAAATCTGCACGTTCAGCGCACTTTGCACATTCGGATCCCCATTTACATAGGAAAGAATCTTGTCATTGTCGGATGCTGCCCCCGCCGCCATGACATCATACCGGTACACATTCTCATACTGGCGCGGCAGCAGGTCTGTCACCGAATCCCTCACCGCGAATCCGAAAAGTAAGAGCGCCATGCATCCCATAATTCCCGCTACGGTCATGAAAAGACGCTTTTTATAGCGGAACAGGTTGCGGGCGGTCACTTTATTGAGAAATGACAGGCGCTTCCATACCGGCGTGATGCGCTCCAGCAGTACGCGGGAGCCTGCGCGCGGCGCTTTCGGCCGCATCAGAACTGCCGGCATGTGTACAAGTTCCGCTTTACATGCACAGGCGGTAGCGATGACAATTCCGGCCGCAAAAAGTGCAGCTCCGCCACATCCGAGCAGCGGCATAAAGCGCAGCAGATATTCCGGGAACAGATACATCGTATCAAAAATCCGGAAAATAATCTCCGGCAGAAGAACAAATCCGCACACATTTCCCAGAATTCCGCCGGACACACTCGCCGCACATGCATACACCAGATATTTTCTGCGGATCTCACGATCCGTAAAGCCGAGCGCTTTGTAGGTTCCAATCAGACCGCGGTCCTCCTCCACCATACGGGTTATCGTCGTCAGGCTGATGAGAATGGCAACAACGAAAAATACCATCGGGAACACCGTACCGATCGCCTCAATCGACGCCGCATCGCTCTTCACATTGGCATAACCGCTCAGAGACGTGCGATCCTGTACATACCACTGTGTCATGTCAATGTCCGCAATCTTTTGCTCTTCCTCCGCAATCGTCTCATTGAAGTCCGCAAGATTTTCTTCATATTCTGCCTTGCCGTCCGCGTATTCCGTCTCACCTTCAAGCAGCTTTTCCCGTCCTTCGGCGAGATTTTCCTCACCGTCCTTTATCTGCGCCGCAGTCTCCTGTTCCTTTTGCGCCAGCTGCGCCTCGCCTTCGGAAAGCGCCATACTGCCGTTCTCCAGCTCTGCTCTCTTATCGGCAATCTGCGATTTTCCGAAGATGATCTGTGCTTCCCCTTCGTTCAGTTCGTTCCATGCCGCATCAAACTGCTGCCGTGCCGTCTGTTCTGCCGTATCCAGCTGCGCCTGTGCCTCGCCGAGCGCCTGGATTGTCGCCCGCACATTTCCCAGTCCCATTGCAAGCTGTACCAGCTGATCGGCTGTGGGTTGCTGCAGCGCCTCCAAAAACGCACTCTGGCTGTCCGCCACCAGTCCCGGCACCGCCGCCTGTGCCTGCGAGGCATCCTGCTCTGCGACCACCGCTCTTGCTACGGGTAAATACGCCTCCACTGCCGCCTGCACATAGGCGTCCCAGGCCTCAGCGGGCCATGCTTCCCCGTACGCCTGGATGACCTCCTGCGCCTGCGCTTCCAATGCCGCCTCCGTCTCCGCTGCCTGTTTACTGCTCTCTGTAAGCTGTGCGCGTGCCGCGTCTAACTGTGCATAGGTTTCCTCTTCCTTTGCCGAAAGCGTCTGCTTACCGGATGCCACCTGCGCCTCGCCTTCCGAAAGCTGCTGCTCCGCTGCATCCAGCTGCGCGCTGCCATCGGCAATCTGCTGCTTTCCCGCGGCAATTTCATCTCTCGCTTCCGCAAAACCATCCTCCGCCTGCTGTTTTTCCGCATCAAATTCCTCCTGGCCGTCGGAAAGTTCCTGCCAGCCCTTATCCAGCTCTGCTCTCGCATCGGAAAGCTGCTGCTCTGCCTCAGCAAAGGACTCTTCCGCCTCCGCTTTCGCATCCGCAAGCTTCTCTTTCGCCTCATCCGTGACTTCCACGTACCGTGCCTGCTCCCGATTTTCCTTAATCTGCGTTTCAATCGCATCCGTCACCTGTGCGACCTTTTCCTCATAGGCATCGGAATAACAGAACAGTTCTGCAGCACCATCGACGGTAAGACAGACTTGTGTGTAAATATCGCTGTCTGCCGCCTCCGGCAAGATGAACACAGTGTCATCCTCCGACTGCCCGGAGCGGAACGCCGTCGCTCCCTTTGCATTGTTGACATCCTGCACATCCACCACAATTCCCGTTACGGTAAAGCGGCTGTAGAGCAGCGAAGACTCCTCATCATCCGTTGTATCCACCGCGATGACATCCCCGATGCCGCATCCCGTCTCATCCGCAAACGCGGTTGTAACGGCGGTCTCATCCGCACTCTCCGGCAGCCTGCCGGACAACACATACGGCTGATTGATTCCCCTGTCATTCAACGTGCAGACCGCAATGCTGACCTCATGATCGTTTACTTTCGCATGTACCGTCTCACTGTAGACGCCGACCGCATCCGCGACACCGTCCAGTGCCTTTAAGGCATCCACATCCTTCTCCGTAAGTCCGAGCGTCGAGACGACACTGATATCGTACAGTCCCTGGCTGTCATAAAACTGATCTGCCGAATAGCGCAGATCCATGCAGGCCGCCCGCAATCCGGTGAGCATTCCGACACCCAGAACCGTGATCAGCATGATGGAGAAAAACCGTTTTTTCCCCTTGCGGATCGCCCGCCATATCTCCTTATTGTATGCACTCTTCATCGATATCCCTGCCTTTCTCTTCTGCCCCGCTACCACTCGATCTCCGCGATCGGCGTAGGGTGCGCATTGCAGGTAATCTCTGTCACCTTTCCGCTCTTAAAGCGGATCAGGCGGTCCGCCATCGGTGCCAGCGCAGAGTTGTGCGTAATCAGAATCACTGTAATTTTATCCTTCCGGCAGGTATCCTGCAGCAGCTGCAGGATCTGTTTTCCGGTATTATAGTCAAGCGCTCCCGTCGGCTCATCGCAGAGCAGGAGTTTCGGATTCTTGGCGATCGCACGCGCGATAGACACCCGCTGCTGTTCTCCTCCGGAAAGCTGCGCCGGAAAGTTATTTTTGCGGTCCGCCAGTCCCACTTTTGTGAGCGTCTCCCCGGCATCGAGCGAATTTCTGCACACCTGCGCCGCAAGTTCCACATTCTCTATCGCTGTGAGATTCGGCACCAGATTGTAGAACTGGAATACGAACCCGATATCAGTACGCCGGTATCCGACGAGCTGCTTTTTGTTATACTTTGCAATATCTCTGCCATCCACCGTGATCTCGCCCGCAGTCGGCACATCCATTCCGCCTAAGATATTGAGCGCCGTCGTCTTCCCTGCACCGGAGGAACCGAGAATCACTGCCAGTTCGCCCTTCTCCACAGAAAATGAGGCTCCATCCAGCGCTTTGATCGAAGTCTCACCTGTCTTATATTCCTTCGTTACATTATTAAATTCGATATATGCCATAAAAGACCGCCTTTCTTCCCAGACTCTGTTTTTTATCTCTATGCAGATTCCATTTTCTATGCCTAATGTACTCCCCGCGCTGCCTTTCATCAATCAACAGATTCTCCGCACGTGTTAAAAAATTGAAGACAACACGTTGTCGTGCTATAATTTACGTGAAGACAAAATGAACACAAATCTTATACCGGGAGGTTTTCATGAAAAAGCAGCCCCATATCACAGAACAGACCAAAAATAATCTGCGGATCGCTTTCTGGTCTCTCTACGCGCAAAAACCGATAGAAAAAATCTCCATCAAGGAGATTACCGAGCTTGCCGGTTACAACCGCGGCACCTTTTATCTCTACTATAATGATGTATATGATCTTCTTCATCAGATTGAGGAAGAAATCCTCGGGAAAATTACAGATGTTCTGAATGATTCTCTGGAAAAAAATGATACCTTTGACCTTTCCGGTCAGATGGGAATTCTTTTAGATCTGATGCAGACATATGAAACCTATGCTGCTGTACTCTTAAGCGATCATGGCGACCCGCATTTTGCGACCCGCCTGAAAGAAGTGGTATGGCCCCTCTTAAACCGTTATTTTGTTCCCTCGGAGGGACATGACGATTACGAGATGGCGCTTCTTGCCGATTTTTACCTGTCCGGTCTTCTCGCCAGTGTCATTCGCTGGCTGCAGAACCCTAAAATGACACTGGAAGAGTTTTTGGATTTTATGGTGAGAACCATTTTCCCTATACCTGGTTCCCCACAATCTTATAGTAGCTGCGGGAAGTCAGCGCAAACACCAGCAGATAAATCAGCAGAAACACCAATGCCGTAACCGCAACGCATAAGGCAAACAGTGCGGTATTGTTGAGGCTGAACGCCGCCAGAATCCATTTGATCATCGGGAATGCCATGACAACATGAAGTACTGCTGCCCCGATCGGCAGGAAAAATACCGTCAGGATCTGTGTACGGATACTCCGCTTTACCTCGGCATTGCCCATGCCGACCTTCTCCATGATGGCATACCGTTCCTTGTCCTCGTAGCCTTCCGAGATCTGCTTGTAAAAAATGATCAGCACCGTCACCATGAGGAACATCGCGCCCAGAAACAGACCGATAAAAAGCAGACCACCGTTTAAGCTGTAGTATTCATCCCGGTTCTGTGCCCGGCATTCGACATACGTTCTAGAATAAGAGTCCTTTGCATCATCCGACGGATGCCCGTCATTGTATGCGGTAATCGCCGCATGAAGCGTATTTTCCGCTGCCACTTTTTCTTCTGCTGTTCCGTCTATGTCAAACGCCATATTGTATTTGATCTGCAGGCTTACACGCTCCTCGTCCCAGTTCTGTTTCAACTCCGTAAAAATCTGCCCCAGCGCCTCCCTATCCGGCACAATCATAAATACACTGTCGTCTGCCATGTCATCCAGATAATCGTGATCCGTCTCAGGATATGCGCAGATCTGTTTTACCTGATATGTCTCGTTGTCAAGCGTCAACGTCCCTTTTTCATAGGCAGAGGATGCCGCCAGTGCAATCTCTCCGCTGCCAAGTTCCCCGACCGTTTTACCGGTGTAATTCTCCCAATCGGATTTTGGCAGAATCGTGAGCAGCACCACATCACTAATGCTGTAATCTGTGCCTGCCCCGATGCCGGTCACAGAAAATCCATCGTCTGTGCGCACCGCTGTCAGAGACATGTTCAACATGGCGCTGTGTCCCGTCAGCACCCGTCCGGAATCCTTCAGAGATGCTTCTGCCAGTGCATCCACCTCCTCCGGATGTTCCGGCATTGCATTATAATAGGACACCACAGACACCTCATGTACAAAACGCCGCTTTAGGGCGTCTTCCACTCCCAGATACATACACAGAGTGGTAGAAACCGTCACCAGAACCATCGTCGACAGAATACAGATATTGGCAAGTCCCACCGCGTTCTGTTTCATCCGGTAGATCATACCGGAAACCGTCGTAAAATGTCTTGATTTGTAATAATAGCTTTTATTTTTCCGAAGCAGTTTGAGTACGGCGATACTGCCCGCAGTAAACAGACAATACGTCCCCAGAATCACAAGCAGTACCGCCACAAAAAACATGGTAATGGCAGAGACTGCGTCCGCCACCGTAAGTGCCAAATAATAGCCGCTGCCGAGTGCCGCCGCTCCAATCACCGCCAGCAGCACTTTCGTCCTCGGCTCCCGCTCTCCCGCATTGGCGCTGTGCAGCAGTTCCATCGGGTTGGAAAGCTTTATCTGCATAAAATTATAGAAAAGCGTGACCGCGTATATGCAGCCGAAAAGCACCAGCGTGTGGTGGCATCCCGTCAGTGAAATGGTAAACGGAACGCTCTGGTTAAATCCGGTCATGCGGTACAAAAGCATCGTCATCAGCTTGCCGAATGCAATGCCGAACAACAGTCCTCCGCCGATCGTAACCGCCGCCGTAAACAGCATTTCCAGGAAAAGCACCCTGGCAATATGTTTCTTCTCCATCCCAAGTATATTGTATACGCTCAATTCCCGTTTGCGCCGCTTCATGATGAAGCTGTTGGTATAAAACAGGAAAATCGCCGCGAACAGTCCGACAATGATCACTCCGAGCAGCAGCGTTACCGCCACATTGGCGCCGCCTCTCATCTGCTCCAGCCCCGGGTTATCCTGAATGGACATTACCAGATAGAACATCGCTGCCGAGAACACCCCCGCCAGGAGGTACGGCAGATAAAGCTGTCTGTTATTGCGGATATTGACTACTGCCAGTTTCACATATAACTTACGCATGACAGCCTCCTTCTTTGCCGGTGGTAAGAACCGTCAGCGTATCCGAAATCCGCACATACAGTTCCTCATTCGTCATATTCCCGCGGTACAGCTGATGAAATACTTCGCCGTCCTTGATAAAAAGAATCCGGTTGGCATGGCTTGCCGCTTTCGTGGAATGTGTTACCATAAGAATCGTCTGTCCTTCCCCGTTGATCGTGCCAAACAGCTTCAACAGTCCGTCGGTTGCCCTGGAATCCAGCGCCCCCGTCGGTTCATCTGCCAGAATCAGCTGCGGACGGGTGATCAGTGCGCGGGCAACCGCCGCCCTCTGCTTCTGTCCGCCGGAAACCTCATAAGGATATTTCTCAAGCAGCACATCGATCCCAAGCTTTTCGGCAATCGGCCAAAGCCGCTCCTCCATCTCCTGCACCGGTGCATCTGCCAGGACAAGTGGCAGAAGAATGTTATCTTTTAATGAAAAATGATCCAGCAAATTAAAATCTTGAAAAACAAAGCCCAGATTCTCCCTTCTGAATTTTGAAATCTCCCTCTCGCCGAGTGTCACAATGTTCTTATTATTCAACAGCACTTCCCCTGCCGTCGGTTTGTCTAACGCCGCCAGAATATTGAGCAGTGTCGTCTTTCCGGAACCGGACTCTCCCATAATTGCGACATACTCCCCTTTTTCCACGGAAAAATTCAGATCTGCAAGCGCCTGCACCTGATTTCCCCCAAACCTTGTTGTATATATTTTTTTCAGATTACGAACTTCCAGAATAGCCATGTGTCTCTCTCCTTTCCTTGACTGTACCCAGTATAACAAAACAGAGAAATGCAAGCCATTTCTTTGGATTACATTTCTCTGCTGTTTCTTACGTTTTTGTAAGATTCTTCTATGACTCTTCCGGGAAGCCGATCATCACCCGGGTTCCCGTTCCTTCCTGCGATGTGATCGTAAAGCTGTGCCCCAGCTTTTTTAAAATAGTGCTGCAAAGATACAGCCCGATTCCGGTCGATTTCTGGTTGGCATGACCGTTATAGCCGGTATAGCCTTTTTCGCAGACTCTCGGCAGATCCTCCGCGCGTATTCCGATCCCCGTATCGGTAATGGTAAGGCGCCCCTCCTCCATCCCGATCGTGATACTTCCCTCATGCGTGTACTTGAGCGCATTCGACAACAGCTGTTCGATGACAAAGCCGAGCCATTTTTCATCGGTGAGCACCCGTGCCCCCGTCTCCTCGTAGTGCAGTACGATCTTCTTGCTGATGAAATGTCTCGCATAGCGGCGCACCGCCATCCGGATCACTTCGTCGAGATCTGTCTGCCGCAGCACAAAGTCCGTGGTCTCCGATCCGAGACGCATATACGAAAGCGCCATGTTCACATACTGCTCAATCGCAAACAGCTGCTGTAGTTCTTCATCCCTGCGCTTCTCCCTCTGCTGCTGCAGCCTTTCCCTGTCCGCTCCCAAAGGCTCCTCTTCCCCGGGAATGTCCTCCTCAATCAGAAGCTTCAGCGCCGCAATCGGCGTCTTGATCTGATGCACCCACATGGTATAGTATTCCATCAGATCGCGTTTTTCGCTGACCGCCGTATTCCAGATACGCATTTTCTCCTCCGCCAAAAGTCCAAGCAGCTGTTGATAATCCTCCTCCAGGATTTCGCCGGGTTCCGGAAGATTATCAAGCGATACCGTTATTGACTGCCGCAATGCCAGCAGTTCCCTGTGCCGTCTGCCGTAACTTATCCTATCCATCGTCACTGCAAGCAGCAGGATTCCCAGACACAACAGCATGCCGTAGGCAATCTCCCCGGCAGGCACTTCATTTAAAAATAAGACTGCCGTCATCACGATCCCGCAGCCAGTCACTGCGGCAATCCATTTCAGACGGCATTTTATGTAGGATCTTCCTATTTTCTGCTTCATCAAAATCTCCTACCCGATATGATACCCGATTCCTTTCTTCGTCAAAATAAAATCCGGAAGTCCTGCTGCATCCAGCTTTTTCCGCAGCCTTCCCACGTTGACGGAAAGGGTATTCTCATCCACAAAACTGTCGCTTTCCCACAGCTTCGTCATCAACGTATCGCGGGACACGATCTTCTCCTTGTTCTCCATTAACACCTGCAGTATCTTAAGTTCGTTCTTCGTTAAGTCCACCCGCGTCTCCCCGCAGATGAGTGTCGCATCGCCCAGATTTAAGAGTGCGCCTCTATGCTCCAGCACCGTATTCTGCCCCGCAAAATCATAGGTGCGGCGCAAAAGTGCTTGGATCTTCGCGGTCAGCACATCCAGATCGAACGGCTTGGCAATGAAATCATCGCCGCCCATATTGACCGCCATGACGATATTCATATTGTCCGACGCCGACGACACGAAGATTACCGGAACCTTCGACACCTCCCTGATCCTGCTGCACCAGTGGTACCCGTTGTAAAAGGGAAGCTTGATGTCCATCAGCACCAGCTGGGGCGCCGCCCCCGCGAACTCCTTCATGACGTCGGAAAAATCCTCCACGCAGACCACATCATAATCCCAGCTTTCCAGATGCTTTTTTAAGCTTCGCGCAATGATCTCATCGTCCTCCACGATCAATATCCGATACATTCCCTCTCCTTTACCACAGTTCCGCCAGATCATAGATCAGCTTCTCGGTCTTCTCCCAGCCGAGACACGGATCCGTGATCGACTTTCCGTAACAGCCGTCGCCGACCTTCTGCGCACCGTCCTCAATATAACTCTCGATCATCAGTCCCTTCACCAGCTTTCTTATCTCTCCCGACATCTTACAGCTGTGCAGGACATCCTTGCTGATCCGGATCTGCTCCATAAACTGCTTGCTGGAATTGGAGTGGTTCGTGTCTATGATGACCGCCGGATGCGCCAGTTCATGTCCCGATTCCCGTGCCTCCTCATAATGTTCCAGCAGATTCTGCAGATCCTCATAATGATAATTCGGAATATTTCTGCCAAACTTGTCCACATATCCGCGCAAAATGGCATGTGCATACGGATTGCCGGTCGTCTTGACCTCCCATCCGCGGTATAAAAACGTATGTCCGTGCTGTGCCGCAATGATCGAATTCATCATGACGGAAATATCTCCGCCGGTCGGATTCTTCATTCCTGCCGGAATTCCCACGCCGCTCGCCGTCAGCCTGTGCTGCTGGTTCTCTACCGAGCGCGCCCCGATCGCCACATACGACAGCAGATCCGAAAGATAGCGGTGATTCTCCGGGTAGAGCATCTCGTCCGCACAGGTAAAGCCAGTCTCTTCCACCGCCCGCATATGCATGTGACGAATCGCAATGATCCCTTTTAACATGTCTGATTCCCGCTCCGGATCCGGCTGATGCAGCATGCCCTTGTAACCGATTCCGGTCGTGCGCGGCTTGTTGGTATAGATGCGCGGAATCATAAAAATCTTGTCCGACACCTTCTCCTGCACCGTGCGTAGCCTTGAAATATAGTCGATCACAGCATCCTCATTATCCGCCGAACATGGACCGATCACAAGAATCAGCTTGTCCGATTTTCCTTCAAAAATATTTCTGATCTCGTCATCCCTCTTCGTCTTGGTAGCTACAATCTGTGCACTGACCGGATGCTGCTCCTTTAACTCCTGCGGAGTAGGCAGCTTCCGCAAAAATTCCATCTCCATTTCCATATCTATTGATCCTTTCTGTCATACGCACTGCTGCATATGGTATCTTCTTATATTTTCGCACTGCAACGCGTTGCAGTGCGAATCCACTTAAGTATGATACAGCTTTATGCCGGGACTGTCAACCTTTTTTCACTATAATACATAAGATTCCGCAACATGGCAAGCAACGTCGCCCTGCCGTTTTTCCAGATGCTCTGAAACATCATGTTCGCGCAGACCGTCATCGGCTGAAAGAACAGCGCCACAAGCTGGACCCGGAGCGCCCCCTCTCCGATCGCCACCACCTCGGGATCTTTCTGAAATACCGCCACAAGCTGTGCCGGGAAAAACATCCCGATGACCGCAATCGCGCCGAGCAGCACTTCTCCCGCTGTGAGTGTGAAATAGAAGCCCTTCCGGACCCTTCCGTATTTTTTTGCGCCATAGTTGAATGCCGACACCGGCTGGAATCCCTGACCGATTCCAAGTCCGACCGAGAAGACGAACATGCAGATCCGGTTCACAATCGACATGGCAGCCACCGCCGCATACCTAAAAGAGTATTTGGCTGCTCTGCCCGGCTCATACCTTTTTACCTGCCGTGATGGGTCCATCATGACACATTCAGCGTATGTCAAGATGTGGCAGTCGATCGTGAGAAAAATGAACCATGCCGCCGGTGGCACCGGTGCGTTCCCAGTCATATCTGATCTGACCGCCCATATCTTCCGGCACAACTACTGCCAAACCTCTGCTATCAGGTACCTGCGATCAGCATTAAAAAAATCGCCCAGCTGATGGGTGACACCGAAAAGATGGTGCTGGACGTCTACAACCATATCATGGACGAGAAAGAAGATGCCGCGGCGGTCGTGAATGATATTCTGGCGGTTTAATTTGCGGACACGCTGCGGACATTGGTGTCAAAATACCCCTTGCGGACGCGCTGCGGACATTAAAAATCATCAACTTTTGCTTACTTTTCCCTACTGGGAAAATGGCATAAAAAAAGCGGGAAGCCTTGAATTTACCGGCTTTCCGCTCTTCATTTCCTAATGAGACACGGGGGATTCGAACCCCCGACAACCTGATTAAAAGTCAGGTGCTCTAC
>ERZ1034976.2698-NODE-2698-length-11788-cov-42.368959_pt1 | contig 11788 bp, 5 predicted proteins | sample MGYA00520623_ERZ1034976 | MGnify/ENA primary metagenome ERZ1034976 (study PRJEB33766, sample SAMN09781774) | gut metagenome | biome: gut microbiome | host: Homo sapiens | place: Madagascar | study: EMG produced TPA metagenomics assembly of the PRJNA485056 data...
TCACCACCGAAAGCACTCAGTATGGCAAGCAGGAAACTACGGTCAAGCCCATCGAGGGCGCAGACCTTGCTAAGCAGTTAAAAGAGGCAGTCGGCAACATCCAGGCTGCCATCACGGAACCGGAAATCTCCGACGATGAACTGGATGTGCAGGAAGAACCCATTCCGGCAGACCCCAGCGTGAAGAATTTCAGCTTTACGAACGTAGATGGGCAGATTTACTACCGCGAAAATTCCTTTATGAATAAGGTGGAACTGCCTGCTGTTACTGCAGAGCGGGTGCTGGGCATGATTGCTCTGCGGGAAACCACCCGGAAACTGTTGGATTGTCAACTGCATGATGGTTCGGATGCGGAAGTACAGCTTTTGCAGAATGACCTGCTGAAGCAGTACAAAGCGTTCACGGCACAGTACGGCCTTATCAACAGCACCGCCAACAAGCGGGCGTTCCGACAGGACAGCAGCTATTGTCTGCTGGCATCACTGGAAATTCTGGATGAGGAGAAGAATCTCAAACGGCTGGCCGATATTTTCACCAAGCGTACAATCCGCAAGCCGGAGCCTGTTACCTCGGTAGATACTCCCAGCGAAGCCCTGGCACTCTCTATCGGAGAGAAAGCAAGGGTAGATGTGCCGTTCATGGCGCAGCTTTGCGGTAAGCCTGAGCAGGAAGTCACGGATGAACTGGCGGGCGCGATTTTCCGAAACCCTGTGACACAGCAGTGGGAAACCTCGGATGAATACCTGTCCGGCAATGTTCGTGAAAAGCTCGCCACAGCTGAAACCTTTGCGGCAAACCATGCTGAATATCAAATCAATGTGGATTACCTCAAACGGGTACAGCCCAAAGACCTGGATGCTTCGGAAATCGAAGTGCGGCTGGGAGCAAATTGGATAAAGCCGGAGTATATCACGCAGTTTATGGCAGAGGTGTTCAAGACACCGAACTACTATGCAGGCATTGACATTAAGGCAACCTATTCTGAAATCTCTGGTGCATGGAACATTTCGGGTAAGTCACTGGATCGTGGAAATCCGCTTGTAACCAATACTTTCGGAACGATGCGCGTCAATGGCTACAAACTGCTGGAAGATGCGTTGAATCTCCGCGATACGAAAATCTATGACACGATTCACGATGCGGACGGCGACCATCGTGTGCTGAACAAACAGGAGACCATGCTTGCGCAACAGGCACAGGAATCCATTCGGGAAGCGTTCAAGCAGTGGATTTTCAAGGATTTAGCCCGCCGCGAGGATTTGTGTGCGACCTATAACCGGATTTTTAATGCGATTCGTCCCCGTGAGTACGATGGTAGTCACATTCGTTTTGAGGGCATGACCCCGGAAATCTCTCTGATGCCGCACCAGAAAAATGCCGTGGCGCACATTCTGTACGGTAACAATACGCTGCTGGCGCATTGTGTGGGCGCAGGCAAGACCTTCCAGATGATCGCTGCCGGCATGGAAAGCCGCAGACTGGGCCTGTCGCAGAAAAATCTTTATGTGGTGCCGAACCACCTCACGGAGCAGTGGGGTGCAGATTTCCTGCGGCTCTATCCCAATGCGAATGTGTTGGTGGCAACGAAGAAGGATTTTGAACCCAGCAATCGAAAGCAGTTCTGCTCCCGTATCGCAACCGGCGATTACGATGCCATCGTGATCGGTCATTCGCAGTTTGAGCGCGTGCCGCTTTCCCCGGAACGGCAGAAAGCCATTGTAGAGCGTCAGATCGACGATATTACGCTGGCTCTGGCCGATGCCCGGAGTGAGGACAGCCGCAGTTTTACGGTCAAGCAGATGGAAAAAACAAAGAAAACATTGGAAGCAAAGCTGCAAAAGCTGAACGACCAGACGAGAAAGGATGATGTGGTTACATTTGAGGAACTGGGTGTTGACCGTCTGTTTGTGGACGAGTCGCATTTCTATAAAAATATGTTCCTCTACACAAAAATGCGGAATATCGCAGGTATCGCCCAGACCGATGCACAGAAGTCCAGCGATATGTTTGCGAAGTGTCAGTATTTGGACGAGCTGACAGGCGGCAAGGGTGTGACCTTTGCAACCGGAACCCCGGTTAGCAACTCCATGGTGGAGCTGTACACCATAATGCGGTATCTCCAGTATGATACCCTGCAGAAGATGGGACTAAGCCATTTCGATGATTGGGCGGCATCCTTTGGTGAAACCGTCACGGCAATCGAGCTTTCCCCGGAAGGAACCGGCTACCGTGCGAAAACACGTTTTGCCAGGTTCTTTAATCTGCCGGAACTGATTTCCTTGTTCAAGGAATCGGCAGACGTGCAGACGGCGGATATGCTGAACCTGCCTGTGCCGAAAGCGGAGTACATCAACGAAGTGCTGAAACCGAGCGAGACACAGGAAGAAATGGTGAGTTCCTTTGCAGACCGTGCCGAGGCTGTACGCAACGGTAATGTGAATCCCAGATTCGATAATATGCTCAAGATCACCAACGATGGCAGAAAACTGGCACTCGACCAGCGGCTTATGAATGATATGCTGCCGGATGAGCCGGAGAGTAAGGTGAATCGCTGTGTGGACAATGCGTTCAAGGTCTGGGAAGAATCTGCGCCGGACAAGGGAACACAGTTGATTTTCTGCGACTTATCGACACCAAAAGCCGATGGCACATTCAATGTTTATGATGATGTGCGGGAGAAGCTGGTGGCGAGAGGTGTTCCTCGTGAGGAAGTGGCGTTCATTCACGAGTACAACACGGAAACCAAAAAGGCAGAGCTTTTTGCAAAGGTGCGTGCCGGACAGGTGCGTATCCTGATGGGGTCTACGCCGAAGCTTGGCGCAGGAACCAATATTCAAGATCGACTGATTGCCCTGCATCATCTGGACTGCCCGTGGAAGCCGTCTGACCTGGAACAGCAGGAGGGCCGTATTCTCCGGCAGGGAAACCGAAATAAGCAGGTAAAAATTTATCGTTACGTCACGGAAAATACGTTTGACTCGTATATGTGGCAGATTCTGGAAAATAAGCAGAAGTTCATTTCCCAGATCATGACTTCCAAATCTCCTGTTCGTGCCTGCGATGATGTAGATGACACTGCACTGTCTTATGCCGAAATCAAGGCACTGGCAACCGGCAATCCCTACATCAAGGAAAAAATGGACTTGGATATTCAGGTCAGCAAACTGAAGCTGCTGAAAGCCAATCACACCAGTCAGATTTATAGTCTGGAATCCGATATTGCGCGTCGCTATCCACGAGAAATTACTGCGGCAAAGGGTCAGATCGAAGCACTGAAAACGGATATGGAAGCGGCAAAACCGCTTCTGGCGCAGGATAAAGACCACTTCTCTATGGAGATCAGCGGCAAGGTGTACACCGAACGCAAGGAAGCGGGCGCGGCCATTATCGAGGCTTGTAAGGCTTTGAAGGCGGCTGGTACCGAGGGCAGGATCGGCAGCTACGGTGCGTTTGAACTGCATTCCCGGTTTGACAACTTCGATAAGGTGTTCCGTTTGTCCATCAAGGGCGCATGGAACTATTCGATGGAAGTCGGCAAAGACCCGCTGGGTAATATCCTGCGCGTTACCAATGCACTGGCAGGTATCGAAAGAGCATTGCCGCAGGTGGAACGCAGACTGGAAACCTTGGAACAGCAGTTGGCGCAGGCAAAGGAAGAAGCCAAACGTCCTTTCGCGCAGGAAGCAGAATTGGCCGAAAAATCCGCGCGCCTTGCAGAGCTGAATTCACTGCTCAACATGGACGAAAAGGGCGGTGAGGATGCGCTGGGAGTGGACGAGGATGCAGCCGAAACCGAAGTCGCAGACAAGCCGCGACAGCCTGTGAACTACGCAGGCCGCGTTGCAGAACGCACGGCGGACGATGTGCGGAAACCCTCTGTGCTGACACAGCTTCATGCAAAGCAGGCAGAGCGCACCGCAGAACCGCAGAAATCCAAGAAGCGGAAAAGTCACGATATGGAACTGTAAATGAGCAGCCCCGTCAGTTTATCTGACGGGGTGTTTTTTAGGAAGGAGGAAATTTGCTTACTTTAACACCGATCAATTTGAAAACAGCAAACGCATTTGTGCAGCAGTATCACCGTCACCATAAGCCGACACGAGGGCATAAGTTCTCCATCGGTGTATCGGAAAATGGTGCTCTGGTAGGCGTTGCTATCTGCGGCAGGCCCGTAGCGCGGCGGCTGGACGATGGCTACACGCTGGAAGTCAACCGCTTGTGTACGGATGGAACGCCGAACGCCTGCAGCATCCTGTATGCGGCGGCATACCGTGCAGCACGGGCAATGGGCTACAACAAAGTAATCACATATATTCTGGACACAGAGCATGGCAGTTCTTTGAAAGCTGCCGGATATACCTGTGAGGGCAGAGCCGGAGGCTTGGAATGGAACGGTGCAAAAGCACCGAAACAGGCCGACCAATATCCGCGCCAGATGAAAACACGATGGGTCAAGAAAAAGGAGGGCTTGCATGGCAGTTGACCGCAAACAGCAGATGAAAGAAATCACGGAACGGCTGGAGCAGGGCGTAAAGGACATTTTTACATCGGAAATGTACACGACGTACCTGCGCACGATGGCAAAATTCCATAATTACAGCTTCAACAATACGCTGCTGATTGCGATGCAGCGGCCTGATGCCACACTGGTGGCAGGGTTCAACGCATGGAAAAACAAGTTTAACCGCTACGTTAAAAAAGGCGAAAAGGGCATCCAGATCATCGCTCCAGCTCCCATTAAGGAAGTCGAGGAGCGAGAGAAAATCGACAAGGATACGGGCTTGGCGGTGCTGAACGAAAACGGTGAACCGGAAATGGAACGTGTGGAGTATGTGGTTCCGCGCTTCCGAGTGACGACGGTTTTTGATGTTTCACAGACCGATGGGGAACCGATTCCGTCGCTGGAAGTGAACGAACTGACGGCCAGTGTCAAAGACTATGCGCTGCTTACGGCGGCAATCGAACAGGTATCGCCTGTGCCGATGCGGTTTGATGAGATCGAAGGGGATGCCAAAGGCTATTACAGTGATGCAGACAAAGAAATCTGCATTCAGGTCGGCATGGGCGAGAGCCAGACCATAAAGACGATGATCCACGAGGTTGCTCATGCAATGCTGCATAACAGCGATTTCATGAAACAGCGCGGGGAAGAAAAAGACAGGCTTACAAAGGAAACCGAAGCGGAGAGTATTGCATTTACGGTCTGCTCAGTTTTGGGTATTGATACGTCCGACTATTCTTTCCCGTATGTGGCAAGCTGGGCCAGCGGCAAGGAGATGAAGGAACTGAAAGATTCGATGGATACGATTCGATTGACCGCTGCCGACTTTCTGGAAAAGCTGGAAATGGCGGTGGCAGAAAGGAGTGCAGAGCGCATGACCGCGATGCAGTATGCGGAAAAGCTGATTGCCAATAGGGAGCAGGAAATAACGATTTTCGATGATGAACAGCGAAACCTTATCGTGAATTTTGCTTTCAAGCTGGATGACCGGGCAGCAACGGAAGAACTGGTGAACGGTCTGGCGGCTGCACTGGCCGAGGATGACAAAGAAGAAGCCAACCGTCTGATGTACGAAGCACAGGAGAAAATCGAAAATCTCCCGGATGGGATGATTGGACTTTCCGAAATGCACGACTATGGCTACCGGAAAGATGATGTGTTGCCTCTGACGAAAGAAGGCGCACGGGAATGGCATCGGCTAGGTGAGAGAATCTATCCGTTGTTCCGTGATGGTACGGCAGGTGATTATGTAAGCCAAGAGGAAATCGAGCAGCACGATGGCATTTTCGGCATTAAGGCAGACGCATGGGATGCGATTCTGCTGGAACAACGGGAAGATTATGCAGAGGACGAGTATGCGCGCCCGGATTTTCAGCTGACAGTGATAAACCGTGAACAGGCTCTGCGGCTGTACGATGAGGGTAAGCAGATTTATCTTGTCCGCATCAGCCCGTGGCCGATTCTTGTCACGGCACGAGAGGAAATCGAGCGCGGAAGTGATACCTTCCAGATTGCAACAGCAGATTTGGAGCAGGAGCGGAATATGACAGAACAGGAAAATATGCTGCTGTATGGCAGCGAGAAGCAGTTCGGTATTTACCAGATCACAGAGCGTGACCCGGAACACGACTACCGTTTCATGGGGCTGGACTATGTGGAGAAGAAAGGCATAACGGTTACCCGTGCAGATTATGACCTGATCTATACCGCGCCGCTTACGGAAAAGGATACGCTGGATGGCATTTATGAACGGTTCAATATCCAGCGTCCGGCAGACTTTACGGGCCATTCGCTGTCGGTCAGTGATGTGGTGGTACTCAATGATGGCAATACGGTCAAAGCCTACTATGTGGACAGCATCGGATTTGCTGAACTGCCGGAATTTTTTAAGGAAAAGAATATGGATTTGCAGAAAGAAAATCTTTTGAATGAAGAATTGCAGGAAATCGAAATCTTCGATAAGCCGGGTCTTTTCAGCAATGGCCGACTGCGGGATGAAGAAGTGCCGGAGGGGTTATATCGCTATGATCTGCGCGGTTCGGACTATGACCCAGGCCAGCCCATTACAGTGGAAAAAACGGTGGTGGTGAACCATGCGGCATCTGTCCTGATGGCAGAAGAACTTGACCTTGGCGCAGAGGGGCGGCTGGAACTTGGCGAGGAAGGGCTAAACTTCACAGGCGCAGAGTTGACCGTGCGAGAATTCATGGAGGAACAGCAGCAGAAAAGAAATGGTTTGATCCACGGCGATTCCGACCACATCGCAGTCGAGGGGCATCTCGGCACATGGTATGCTGTTGATGAAACGGAGATCGGTGGCGAGAAGTTCTTCCTGCTGGAACATGAGGAACACGGTGATATGGCGGCCTGCGTTGCAGTCAATGAGCAGGGCAAGCTGGTGGCAGAGGATTTGTGGAACGGCTTCGATGAAGATTTTCAGGAGGCCGTGCAGAAATATTTCTCTGAAAAATGGAATATGCCGAAAAAAGAAGATGTGGTATCGGAGATCATTGAAAAGGCTGCGCCGGTGCCGGACAACAGCGCGCAGGACTATTCGGATGTGCCTGTCTACTATGAGCCGTTCAGCTATGCCAAAGAAAATGACGAGGTGGATTTATACCGTACCTCCTATCGGCTGAACGGCGAGTGTAAGCAGGCAATCCATGAAGCGATTGCGGATAATTATGACGGGATGTACCTTGGTGATGGTGCAGTCAATCAGGTGGTGCGGCAGTACGGCATGGAGCGTGTGGGCTACATCCTGGCGAACACTCTGCACCACAAAAACTACGATGGCCGCTTTTCTCACAGCAATAAGGAATGGGCAGAGCAGGTCAGCACCCCGGAACACAATGCAGACCGCATGACCTTCCGCACAGACTGGGTGGTTGACAGCCATCCGGCTATTCTGGATGGCTTTGTGACGATGTTCCGGGAAGAACTGGAAGCGCAAAAGAAACTGGAACAGGAGCAGCCTTTCGTGCAGCAGTTCTATGTGGTCGAAAATTTGCAGGCCGCGCCTTTGAAAATCGAGCGGTTCGGAAATCTCGACGATGCAATGTCGCAGTATCAAGCACTTCCGAACCATTACATGAAAGCCTTGGGTGTGGAGAAAAATCCTGATCCGCTGCCGGGTTCACTGGATATTTTACAGTGTAAGAACGGCATTGACACCATCGTAGAGGACTATAAAACGGTTCCGGGCTGGGATAACCCGTATATCCAGAATCATGTTGTCCAGCCGTTGCAGGGGGCGTTAGCCGTGCAGGATGTGGAGCTGGCCTACAAACTGCCGGATGCCTATTTTCACATCCAGACCTGTGACGATGGTTTCGACTATACCTTATATAATAAGGACTTCACGGAGCGGGATGGCGGCATCCTTGAAACGGATGGAGATAAGCCTGTGCAGGAGGCTATGACGGAGCTGTTGGCAGAGTTTGGCTGTGATGCAGCAGAGGGCAGGGTCATGGACGCGGCAGAACTGCGGGAACAGGCCGATATGGTGGCAGAGCAGCAGGCAGAAGTTTTGAAAGAAAAGCTCGCCGCAGAAAGACCTGCGCCGGAAGAAACGCTCAGCTTTTATGTTGCGGAGTGTTTGGAGTTCACGTTTGCGGGAGAGTTCCACGATCATCTGACAATGGAAGAAGCCTTGGAAGTCTACGACAAGATTCCGTCCGAACGGATGAACGCTGACAAGTGCATTGGATTCTGCATCGAGGAAGATGGTGGCTTTGTTGGGATGTATGAGTTGGTCGTGAACGATAAAGTGCAGCGCGAGAACATCAACTCTATCAACTACTTCAGGGATGATAAGCTGGTGCAGCAGGCGATCTCTGATATGGAAAAGCTGATGGCGGCACGACAGCAGAGTAAGGAGCAGGAACGCGGCAGTACGAAAAAGTCTGTTCTGGATGCCCTGCGCAGTCTGAAAGCCAAGAAGCAGGAGCAGCCTGCACAGGAACAGGATAAGCCGAAGAAAGCGAAAAAGAAAGGGATGGAGTTATGAGCAATGTACGCTTTGATGAACTGGAATTGATGCTGATGGCGATGTTTGAGCAGCCGACACTCAAGGATACGATTCAGGTATTGATGGAGGTTCAGCCGCTTGTGGCAGAGGATGCAGAGATGTCTGCGCTTGTTCAGCAGACCATCCCGAAGATGCAGCAGTTGAGCGAGCAGCAGTTTAAGGGGCTGGAACTGGAATGGCATAGGCCAGAGGAGGAGGAAGGAGAAAACGTAAAATGATAAACCAGTATAGAGTTTTCCAAATCAAAGAGGTGCATCATCAGCATTGGGCAAAATCCTATGCACAGCAGGTAGAGGACGGCTTTTTGATTCATCATCAGAATTACCAGAGTGCATATAAAGGAAAGCCTGCCCCCAGCGATACGCCGATGACAGCCCGGAAGCGGCTGGAAGAAAAGCGACCAAACACATTTGTTGGACGGTCGTTTGGTGTTGGCGATGTGATTGTATGGGATGAAGAAAAGGGGCGGAAGTTTTTCTACGTCGATAAAGAAGAACTGGTAGAGTTCGGTGGATTTATGGATGCTGATGCAGCCGGAAACACTGTCGTCTACATGGTTCCCAATTATCAGATTGATGGAAAGACTGGAACGTGGCTTCCGTATGACAGCGAAGTTGTAGAGGGTGTTTGCTTTTTTATGATGCGCAATGAGCAGCGCAAAGATGCTGTTTCTCCAGTCGTGGTAGACAGTAAAGGCGTATTTGTGACGGATGCTCCGAACGGCTTTGAAAATGTTCGCTCCATACTTACAGAGTATGTTCATCGTGCTGAAAAGAAGCAGCAGGATATGACCGAGCATGAAAAATGCTTGACGAACGGAACGTATGAACGTGCGCGGGAATCCGGCACAGAGCAGAATTACGACATGATAGATGGTTGCGTGAATAATGTGCCGAAAAAGCCACGGCGCATTGGTGGCAGATGGTCGGTGCTGGATCGGCTGCATATCAAGCAGGCAGAGCGAAAACAGAAAGAGCAGCCCCAACAGCAACAGCAGGAGCGAAGTCGTAAAAATTAAAAATCCGTTATGATACAGAGTGGTGGTTCCTCTAAAAGGAACTGCCACTCTTTTTTATTGAAAGGTCTTGCTATTTGTAAAATGGTTGTACATAATAGAAAAAATAAGGAAATGGGGGAAACCAAGGTGCAGGGTTGCGAAGAAAAAGAAAAAGTTCTTCTGCTATGGGAACGGGCATTAACGCTGTTTTATGAGAACGATACAGAATTATTTGTTACGGGGGCGCAGGAACGAACGATTGCCGGCAAAATCGCAATGCACATGGATAAAATCTATCGAGAAATCTTCCCGATGCCAGAATTGGTGATTGATATTGAATATAATCGCATGGACACTGGCATAAAACCTAAATATCCGGGAAGTGAAGATAAAAAGAAAAGATGGACGGCACCAGATATTGTTTTACATAAAAGAAGAAGTATCAACTATAACATTTTTTGCTGTGAGATGAAGAAAGCATCTAAACCGGGACAGGGCGATGCGCGCAAAGTAAAAAGACTTGTACGCCATATAAACTACCATTTTGGGATTGACCTGTATAAAATAAATAGAACCGAGGCAAGGTTTACACTGTATTATCTGAGAACTGGCTACAAGCAATGCCAAAAAGAAGAATACTTTTTCAACCGTAAAACCAATCAAATTGAGCCATTGAAAGTATAGAAACAAAAGAGAGCAGGTACAAGACTTCATGGAAGAAAGGTCTTGTACCTGCTTTTCCGTTTGTATCAAATAGATTGTTCGTAGCTGCGCTTTGGCTGGGTACGGCTGTGCTGCTGCGTGTGTTCCGTTTCAAGAATCATATCAACATTCCTGCAAGCGGTTTGCAGTTCGTGGTAGTAATCTTTGAAATAGGTGTAGCTTTCGTATTGTGCAGTTCGAGCAGAAAACAACTTTTCCTTTTCTGCTCGTAAATTTTTCATCGTGGGAATTGTGCCATCCGTGGAATTGCGTTTCAAGAATTGAACGGCTTCTTCGTATCTGGCAATTTCATCCTGATGTGCAGAACGGTACAGCTTCTTGTTGCCCGCCTGCAAAAATTCTTTGTATGTAGCCTTTGTGGAAAGATACTGCCCCAGATAGTGAATCTTCTCATTCAGCAGCTTCAAGTCGGCATCGGTAGATTTGGCGGTGTTGCGGGCATCTGACATTTTGGCAGATAATTCATCGCGCGCTTTTTTCAAATCATCGTAGCTGTCGTAGCCGTGCTGCTGTACATAAACTATGGTATTTGCCATCTGCTGCAAATTGGAAATTTTGACTTTCTGGGCATAAGCACGGCTTTGCTGGGCCTTTACGCAATCCTGTAAATTCACCACCAGACGGAGATTCGATTTGATATAGAGAACGGCAATGGGGTCAGCAACACTCCATTGCTGTTTTTCTTTTGCAGCGGTGATCGCGTTACTTTCAAAAAGTGTCAGAAGATGTTCACGGTCAAAACTGGTTCCCAGCGTTCTGGCAGAGATGTGTTTTTCTCTGTCCGGGAGAAGGTAACTAAATCGACCACGGTGGTCTTTTACCAAAATGTTAGATTCGGTTTGGAGCAGGCGGCAGAATTCTTCAAAAGATTTTGCTTTCTTCGCCGCAGCAGTAATGGCATCGCGCAGCTTATCTTTCTCCGTTTGAAATTTGGTTTTCATGGGAGTGAAACCCTCTGTAATAAGCTCAGCGTTCAACTTGTCCAGATTGATCTGCCCGCGCTGTTTAGCATAATACTCCTGCTGCGTGATTTTGTTGACGGACGGGGAAAGCAAATCCACCTGATTGAGATTTTCCCTCATGCAGATATTCATAAGAGATTGCTGTAAATGCTTTAGGTAATCTTTCGTCAGATGGTGTTTGTAGCCCGCCTTACAGTCGATGAGCCGTTCCATAAAGGGCTGCTGCGGAACATCCAGCTTTCGCAGACTGTTGATTACGATATGCACATGGATATTGCCGCTGCCGTTGTGACCGTCCATGTGGGTGCAGACCAACGCCTGATGCCCCGGAAAGTTGGCTTTTACATATTCCATGCCGATGGCCTGCGCCTGTTCACCAGTCAGTCCACACTCGTCTTTGTCGGCAGGATCGAAGCTGATGAGGTAGTGGTGCGTCTTGATTTCATTGTAATTTTGATTCTTGTGGTACTGCGCATTAAGCATTTCGCACTCCACATCAAAAAGTTCCGGCTCACAGTTTATGCCCTCCAGAAGAATATCTCGGCGGAGTACCCAGTTCCCGTTTGCATCCAGCA
>ERZ1034976.2699-NODE-2699-length-11781-cov-12.008443_pt1 | contig 11781 bp, 10 predicted proteins | sample MGYA00520623_ERZ1034976 | MGnify/ENA primary metagenome ERZ1034976 (study PRJEB33766, sample SAMN09781774) | gut metagenome | biome: gut microbiome | host: Homo sapiens | place: Madagascar | study: EMG produced TPA metagenomics assembly of the PRJNA485056 data...
CGGTTCCTTATATTCTCCTTTACACATTTCTTATAGCAAAGAAGCGCCAGAACAAGCACGGCTGCACAGCGCAGAATATTAATCATGCTGGTTCCACCCTCTAAATATTCGGTATCCTCATAGGTCGGATATAGGAATACGACAAGCTTTAAGTAAAAATCCTGCAGGAAGAAAAAGGTCGAACAGAACAGCGCCGCAAGAACCAGCTGCCACTTTTTCCAGCAACGGGAAGCAAGGAAATACAACGGAATCACGACAAGCAGAGACTTATGCATCGTCGCCCCCAGCAGAATGAGCAGAATAAACTTCCCCCACTCCTTCCGGAGCACATAGGGAATGGCAAAAAGGGCAATCGCAAGTGCCAGATAGTACCGTACCGTGTTAAAGGTCTGGAAATAATATCCCAATGCCATAAACAGGAAAAAGCTGAACGGGAACGAATCCGCCTGCTGATAAATCGCCTTTAAAAACAGGTAAATGGTCGCAAATGCAAACACGGCAAAGACGAGCAGATAATTCTCAAATCCGCTGATTCCGTACAGAATTTTTACCACCCAGTTAAAACCGAATTCCGTAGGAACCACAGCATCACACCGGATCAGATGCATAAATTCCACATATTTTGCGTAATCATTTCCCACATTCAGACGAAGCGCCGACACCAGAAATAAAAGCAGAAAAACAGATACCAGACAAAGCCTGTTCAGTACCTGTTGACGTGTATATAAAAATCCTTTGTTTTCATAATGATTATCGACCGGCAGCGAAAGTCCTACTGCCAGCACTGCTACCAAACTATATAAAATCATAAGCGTCCTCTCCGCCTATCGCAGCTTTCCCTCCCGGATTCCCTGCTTCATCAGTCCGTAAGCCGTCCGGAAATTTATTGTAGTAAGCATTTCTTTCCGGTTGCTCCATAAAAAACGGATAGAAAACAGCTTCGCCATACATCCGTAAAGATCATGATATAATACCCCTCTGTCAAGGAAAAACTTCTCATGGTATCCTGAAAACCAGGTTGACTGCCGGTACACCTCTTTACCCAGTAATGCCGTATCTGCATAAATCCGCAGTCCCTTTTTCAGGCAGTCATGCAAAAACAGACTGTCCTCCCCGTTGCTGTATTTTGCGCCGCCGCCATATAGCAGGGAATAGGTTACATTCGCTTTTAAAATTGCATCCCGCCGGACAGCAATCGCATACGCCGGATATCTGCCATAATTATACCAGTGAACCCAATGCCCGGTTTCGTTATAATACGTTCTTCTCCGTTCGTCTACCTCAAAATTAAAGGTAATGACCTGTGCCTGTGGATGCTGCTCAAATGCCTGAAGTACTTTCTGTTCATAATCATCCTGATATATGAGGTCTTCATCTGAAAACAGGAGAATATCTCCATCGGCACGCATCAGTGCCGTATTACGGCTCAGTCCCACGCCCCGTTCTGCCATCGACAGACACCGGATGGTATGCTCCCTGTATTCATATTCCTGATAGCCAAACCGGTCACACTGATTCACAATCCATGCATCCGTCCGGACATTCATGCGTTCCGCCAGAGTCGTAACCTCTTCCTTCACGGCTGATACCAGTAATTGAAGCTTCATAACTTATCCTGCTTTCCGTGTTTATCCGTAACGGCTCAAAAGCTATGCAAAATACCGGTTCAGGTACTCTTCATCAGCTTCCGTCACAATAATACCGTAGACGTTGCAGTCCTGATTCTTTAAGAAGCTCAGCATTCTCTCGGTCTTACGGCTTACATCATTTCCAAACGGGATCAGCAGAATCACACCGCCATTTTTACGAATGGCTGCACACTGCTCTTCTCCCATGTCACTTTCATTAAATACGGTAATCTTCCATTCCTTAGGCTCCGGAAGAATATCTTCATCCTCCTCGTCCTCATCCTCCTTGCGGACATGCCATACCAGTTCGCCGCCGATATCCTTATCACCGCCGAGGGTTCCGCCCTCTTCCCAGTTTAAGAGCTTATCCATATCAGCCTGACGCAGCTCTCCATGATTATCCATATCCAGAAGCAGCATGTCCCTGGAATCTCCCATCACATACAGAAGATCGGCCTTCAATTCCCTGACAAAGGGCTGAAGCCCCTTCTGGTTCCGCGTCATAATGCCAAGTGCCTTATAGGGATATCTGCGTTCCACATCAGCCTGCACATATACCCCGTCATCTAACACATACATAAATCCAAAAACAAAGAAACTGACAAGACCAAACAGAACCGCTCCTGTAATCAGGGCTTTCGTGGTATCATCGCTCCAGTAAATACGCTTCGGCATATCAGACCGGATCGTCACGATCTTACGAAGCTCCTCACTCTGATCTGCATAATCCGCAAGCCCCTCTTCCACAGCCGCCTGGATCTCGCGCACCATCTTCTCACTGTCACCCTTTACGGTTATGGTAAGCAGACGGATATCAGACAGAATCTCTGCCGAGGTCGCATCCTTGACTTCTTCTTCCTCATACCCTGTGAGGTGGTTCATAATCGCAATCAGAATAGGATCGGTATCCAGCAGTTCATTCCAGGTGTAGCCATTATAATACTGATACACATCCCCATTTTCATCCTGATTAAAGGTGATGTACAGCTTGGAAACACTTTTATATTCCACAGGCATCTTCATGGTCCGGATCATCCGGTACGAGATCGCACCGATCATTCCTCCCACAAGGATAAGCAGTAAAATAATCCATATTTTTTTCTGAAAATACAGGGTGAAGCGTTTCAGATCCATTCCCCGGTTCTTATAATCTTCATTCATGTGCGTTCACTTTCCTTTATTTGCGGTCTTCCCCATTCTTCATGGCTGTTGTCTGATTGCTGTCAACCCCTTCGGTACTTTCCGGTTTAATCAGAATCTTCAGTGTTAACAGCATGAGCTTTAAGTCAAGCCATAAGGAATAATTCTCAATATAAGACAGATCCAGCTTCAGCTTGTCATACGGCGTTGTATTATATTTGCCATAGACCTGCGCATATCCGGCAAGTCCGGCTTTCACCTTCATACGGAATACGAATTCCGGCATCTGTTCCACATACTGTGCAATGATCTCCGGACGTTCGGGACGCGGTCCGATAAAGGACATGTCCCCAATCAGAATATTAAACAGCTGCGGAAGCTCGTCGATCCGCACCATACGGATAAACTTACCGATTGGCGTAATCCGGCTGTCATTTCTCGAAGCAAGTCTTGCCACGCCATCCTTTTCTGCATCCACCTTCATGCTGCGGAACTTCATGATCCTGAATTCCCTGCCGCCACAGGTACACCTGGTCTGCTTATACAGAATGGGACCCCCATCGTAACACTTGATACAGATGGCCGCAATAAGCATAATCGGTGACGTAAGAATCGTCAGTACCAGCGAAAGAACAAGGTCGATCATCCTTTTTGCCATGCGCTGCTCAACAGTAAGTGCATATTCTCTCGTCAGGAAAATCGGTGTATCAAACAGATGGAGCTGATCGGCTCCGGCAATCAGCACATCCGGAATCTTCGGCATCATATAAACACGAACAGACCGGCTGTAACAGTATTTCAACAGCTTATTCCGGTCTTCGGTGGAAATATCCCATAATACAACGGCGTGAAACCCGGAATCAATCTCTTCCTGGATCTTCCAGATCCCTTCCTTAATGTTCACACATTTCGTAATGCGGTACTTGTCCCTGCGGGACTCAAATTTCCGTAAAATATCTTCAATACTGCGGTGTCCATGTACAAGCAGCATTTCTCTCGGTGGAAATACCCTGCGGTAAACCCGGTTACAGAACGCCGTCCAGATTCCTGAAATCAGGAGCTGTAAAACCAGGGCCTGTGCAAAGTATACGACCGGCACAAGACGGTTGCTCATCAGGGAAATCTGAAAATAAGTAATCACATCCACAATACACAGGGACACCAGCTGGGAAAGAAATACATCTCCCGGCTTCAGGTAACCGATTTTCAGTCCGCCATACGTGCTTGTAAAGAAAAACAGCAGTACAAAATAAATGGCAATAATCAATAAATGTCCCTTGAAGAAGAATTTCAGCCCCAGATTAAAACGGTTTACTATCGGGTAATAATTCTGGAACCAGATATAAGCATAAACTGCTGTTTCAAGCAGAAGGCCGGCAAGGCTCAGCCACAATACACATACCCGCTTCAGAGATTCCAAACGTCTCACGTCGCACCTCACAATTTTATAATAGTGGAATAACTATTCATAAAGCAATTTACACAGCTCTGAAAGTTACAGGTCTTCCTTAATCAGATAAATCGGCCTGCGTTTTACCTCCAGATAGGTCTTGGCAAGATACTGTCCAAGAATGCCCATACAGAAGAACTGCACACCGCTGATCAGCAGGATAATACATACAAGGGAGGGCCAGCCGGAGGTCTTATCCCCAAAAATCATGGCTCTTGCCCAGATGAAAATCAGAAAAACAAATGCCAGGACACAGAACAGAACCCCCATCAGCGCGGCAAGGGCCAGCGGAGCAGTTGAAAACGACGTAATTCCTTCAACGGAATACACAAACAGCTTCCAGAAGGACCACTTGGTTTCCCCCTTCTTACGTTCGATATTCTCGTATTCCAGCCACTTGGTCTCATAACCGACCCAGCCATAAATTCCCTTCGTAAAACGATTATATTCGGGCATGGAAAGAATGGCGTCCACTACCTGTCTGGTCATTAAACGGTAGTCTCTGGCACCATCCACAATTTCCGTCTTTGATATTTTGTGCATCAGTCTATAAAAGCATCTGGCAAAAAACGACCGGATCTTCGGCTCGCCCTTTCTGGTAACTCTTCTCGTTGCAACCGAATCATATCCCTGATCGATATAGGAAAACATCTCAGGAAGAAGAGATGGAGGATCCTGAAGATCGGCATCAAGGAATACGGCATAATCACCACGGCACTTTTCAAGACCTGCATAAATTGCTGCTTCCTTTCCAAAATTACGGGAAAAGGACAGAAGATGCACCCGGCTGTCTGCTTCAATCAGCTTCTTCACCTCCGCAACGGTATGGTCTCTCGAACCGTCATCTACATAAATCAATTCAAAATCCAGATCCTTCTCTTTAAAAAAGGATTCATTCTTTATAAATTCGTCGTAAAAGTCCCGCACATTTTCTTCTTCATTGTAGCATGGGACAATCGCACTTAACAATTTCATACTCTGTTTTCCTTTTATCAGCACTATGGAAATCGATCTGTAACTATTCAGAACCTCATTCATAAAACCGCTGCTACGCAGCTTAAGTTTTACTCATTGAGGTTCCTTCGCCATATAAATCTTGCCCAATATGCCTCGGAATGCAAGCACTCCGGTCATATCAGCCAGGATTTGCATGGCTCTGAATAGTTATATTCTTACATAGTGTACCACACTTTTGACTTTCCTACAATGTTTGTCACTGAGTAAGTATTTCGCCGCATCACAGAATCATTATACAGGGAGCAAAAATTGTGATATGATATTGTCTGTAAGATATGGCTGCAGGTTCCTGCTGCCGGACATAAAGATGATCATAGAAATTAAGGAGCAGTATATGAAAAAGAAGCGTACCTTCATTGGCATTCTCGTAATTATTATCGCAGTAGCACTGGATCAGCTCACGAAGCAATGGGCCGTGGCCGCATTAAAGGGCAAAGAAAGCCTTGTACTGATTAAAGGTGTACTGGAATTTTCCTATCTCGAAAACACGGGAGCCGCATTCGGATCCTTCCGGGGACTGCAGATTCCGTTGATTCTCGTAACACTTGTCATTATTGCATTTGTCATTTATAAATTCATCACCCTGCCGGACAGCCCGAGATTCCAGCCGATCCGGATCTGCGGACTTTTCCTGATCAGCGGTGCGGCAGGAAATCTGATCGACCGCGTGATGAACCGGTATGTGGTAGACTTTATTTATTTCGTTCCAATCGATTTTCCGAAATTCAATGTGGCAGACTGCTATGTTACTGTGACGGTTTTTGTCCTGATTTTCCTGTTCCTGTTTTACTATAAGTCTGAGGAAACGGACATCATCATTTCGCTGAAAGCAAAACAGAACCGTCATTCATAAGGAGGTATTTCATATGGCAAATCCTATTTTACCCTTCTGGGAATATATTCCGGATGGTGAGCCAAGAGTGTTTGGAGACCGTGTTTATCTGTACGGTTCCCACGACCGTGTAGGCTGCGGTTATTTCTGTGATTACAAACTGAAGGTATGGTCTGCACCGTTAAGCGACCTGAATAACTGGCAGTGCCATGGAACCAGCTTCCAGACAAGGGATACCGCCAACCATGCATCGAATACTCCCTGGACGGATCATGAACTGTATGCACCGGACTGTGTGGAAAAAGATGGAAAATACTATCTTTATATGTATATTGTGGGAGCTCTGGGATGTGTCGGTGTCAGTGACCACCCGGAGGGACCGTTCGAGCTGCTGTCCCGCTATGAGTATCGCTCGGGAAATGAAGGTGACGAAGGGATTTTTAATGATGTAGGTGTCCTGGTAGACGATGACGGCAGAGTGTATTGTTATTACGGCTTTGAACATTCACATATGAACGAAATAAATCCTGAAAATATGTATGAAATCCTGGACGGAAGCCTGAAGGAGCCGGTGATTGATGACCGATCCTGCATTCCGGAAGAAATTCGTTTCTACGAAGCAAGCTCTCCGCGGAAGATTAACGGCCTTTATTATCTGATCTATTCTCCAAGAAAAGGCAGCCGTCTGGCTTACGCTACTTCCGAAAGTCCGACGGGACCTTTCACCTATCGGGGCTATATCATTGATAACGGTGTGGATTATCCGGCAGGAAACAATCATGGATCTGTCTGCAACATCAACGGGCAATGGTATGTTTTTTATCACCGGATGACGAATCACTCCATTATGTCAAGACGGGCCTGTGTGGAGAAAATAGAGATTCTGCCGGACGGAACCATCCCTCCTGTGGAAATGACTTCCCTTGGATTTGAAGACGCGCTCAATCCCTATAAGCTGATTCCGGCAGAAATCGCGTGCGTGTTAAAGGGAGACGGCTACATCATTGAGAAGGATGCATTTACCCGTGTGATCACGAACATCAAAGCAGACAATGTAATCGGATACAAATATTTTGATTTCGGACAGGACTATGGAACCCGAACCATGCTTCTGGCATTAAACATTAAGGGCACCGGAAGCAATTCCATTGTTCATGTACATATTGATGCAGAAGACGGACCGGAAATCGGAGCCGGAGAAATCGGACTTTCTGACGGTGTCTATAAGATCCGCTGTCAGGCTGTAACAGGCCGTCATGCACTATACTTTGTTACTGAACTTCCGGTGGAAGGCTGGACAAGAGATTTCTTTGAGCCCAAGACCTTATTTGAACTGGAAGACTTCACGTTCTTTAAGTAAATATCCGGAGAAAAGCAGCCCATGTATTATCAATTGACAGAAACCCTCATTGAGAGCACACAGGCAGACTGCCTGAACAATAGCGTTCCATTTATTGCAGTGTTAACGCCCGAAGAGTGGAAATCCGACCGCGATCGTTTCGGTCTGGAACTGGATATGGAACTGGACGCCAATCCCCACAAGATTACCAAGGCTGAGAGCAACTATAACTCCATAACCGGAAGTTTATCCTTTATCGACATGTCCAACATCGGAGGCACACATTCCTTTGCGACTTTCGTGATTTATGATAAAGGAATCATTTTTGTTGATCACGATGGCTATACCGCAGACTCCATTGCCCGGTTGCAGCGTACCCGGAAATGGCGTTATCCATGCCCGGAACGCTTCCTCTATGATTTTCTTGCCTATACCATTGCGGATGATCTGTCGATTCTGGAAGCCATCGAAGCAAGAATGGATGAAATCGAACAGCGGATTCTGGCAAATACCGAATTGGAACAGCCACATGAAATTCACCAGATCCGGAATGATCTGCTCGATCTGCGTTCCTACTACAATCAGCTGATTAACCTTGCAGAGGAACTTGAGGACAATGAACTCAATCTTTTCGAAGAAAACAACCTGCGTTTCTTTCATCTGTTCGGGGATCGTGTTGACCGGCTGCAGAATATTGTCCAGTCTCTTCGTGACTCCTCGACACAGCTTCTGGATCTGCAGAAGTCACAGATGGACATTAAAAAGAACCGTATTGCTACGGTTCTTACGATTTTTTCCACAATGTTCTTTCCTTTGTCCCTGATTACCGGCTGGTACGGAATGAATTTCAAAAACATGCCGGAACTTGACCATCCTATGGCCTACCCCATCATCATCGTAGTGTCTCTGTGCATCATTGCAGCCAATCTGATTTATATGAAGATCAAAAAGTGGCTGTGAAGCAGCAGAAAATGATTCTCAGATGAATGGATTATAATATCTGCTGCCATCCCAGAAGGTGATGACAAGTCCCCCAACCAGAATGATCGTCCCGATTGCAAGAGTGACCCAGTCACTCTTTTTCATTGGTCTCTTCCGATACCAGGTCCGCTTCTCCTTCTTTCCGAATCCGCGAAGTTCCATGGCATTGCTGATGGTTTCAATACGGTTCAGGCTCGACATCACGAGCGGAAGCAGAATGGCGACCGAATTCTTCATTCGGGTAAACACCTTATCTTTGCCGGACAAATCCACTCCACGTGCCTGTTGTGCCTGACTGATATTATGATATTCTCTCTGCACATCCGGAATATATCGCAGTGCCAGGCTGACCGAATATCCAATCCGGTAATTTACACCGATTCCCGAAAGGCTTGCAGCGAATTCACTCGGATCGGTACAGGCAATAAAGAGCAGTGCGACAGGAACGACACAGACCACCTTCATTGTCATGTTCAGATGATAAAACAACTGCTGTGCCGTAATCGTATAAGGCCCTGCAATCGTAAACAACACATCACGGCTTTCATACAGCTTCACTCCGTATTCCGGTGAAAACAGATAGACAAACAGATTGTTCAGCAAAAGGAAAACAGCCGCGAGTCCCAGCACAAAGCTGATGTCCCTGATCTTGATCCTGCTCAGCTTAAAAATCACAAAGCTGAAGCAGAGCATAACACCCAGTACTCTGGTATCATACGTCACCATGGAAGCAATACTCCACATCAGGAAAAACAGAAGTTTCGTCGTTCCGGTCAGCTCATGAACAAAGCTTTCACGTTTAATATAACTCAAAATCGCAACCTTAGCCACGGACTGTATCCTCCTTTTCTCCTTGTATGGTCTCTTTCTGTGCGTGTTCTTCCTGCATAATAAAGCGTTCCGTCAGTCTCTGCGGAGGTTCAATCCCACATTTCAGACTTAAGGTATAAAGACTTGTCTCCTTCAGGCTTGCCCGCTTTACCAGTTCCGGATCATTCAGCACATGTGCAGATGTCGTATCCGCAAGAAGTCTTCCCTCGCTGAACACAATGGCGCGCTTCGTATATTCCAGCATGAGATGCATATCATGTGTAATCATCAGAATCGTAAATCCCTGTTCGTTCAGCTCCTTCAGGAATTCCATAATTTCCGTATAATGATGGTAGTCCTGACCTGCCGTAGGCTCATCCAGAATGATCACCTGCGGACGCTGTACCAGGATGCTTGCAATAGTCACACGTTTCTTCTGTCCGAAGGACAATGCTGAAACCGGCCATTTCCGGAAAGGATACAGACCGCAGATTTTCAGCGTTTCTTCTACCCGTTCCTTTCTCTGTTCCGGAGTCATGTCCGTCTGCATAAGTGCCATTTCCACTTCGTCCCAGATCATCGATTTGGAGATCATCTGATTAGGGTTCTGCATGACATAGCCGATATAAGAGGCTCTTTCCTTAATCGTATCCTGTGAAAGATCCCTTCCTTCAAACGAAATCGTTCCTTCCTGCGGCTGTTCAAACCCACAGATCAGTTTGGCAAGGGTGCTCTTCCCGGCACCGTTTCTTCCCACAATGCTGACCATTTCACCAGGATAAATCGTGAAATGAATATCTTCCAGGTTTTTCTTTCCTTCTCCATAGCCAAAAGAGAGATGTTCTACCTTCAGAAGTTCCTTTTTCTGTTTCGCTCCTTTGTCTTCCTCCATCCGGTCCATCACCCAGCTTCTCACCTGCCGCTTCTGTGCATCGGTAAGCGTTAATGTATCCGGGTGTTCCGGACCAATTTCCGGAGTCACCGGTACACCTGCATAACGAAGAGCCGTCAGATAAAGCGGTTCCCGGATGCCTCTTTCCATCAGAAAGTTCCCGCAAAGCAGTTCCCTCGGTGCCAGATCTGTTACAATGGCTCCATCCTGCATGAGTACCACACGATCCACATGACGCCACAGCACATCTTCCAGACGATGTTCAATAATGATGACGGCTGCTCCGGTTTTTTCCTGAATTTCATCAATCAATTCAATAGTCGTTCTTCCCGCTGCCGGATCTAAGTTTGCAAGCGGTTCGTCAAACAGAAGTACCTTTACGTCATCCACCATCACGCCTGCCAGACTGACTCTCTGTTTCTGTCCGCCGGAAAGTTCATGCGGAGCATGATTAAGGTGATGTTCAATATCCACAAGCTCTGCTACTCTCTGTACCGTCTTCTTCATTTCTTCCTGTGGTACACAGTCATTTTCAAGTGCAAAGGCGATATCCTCTGCCACCGTCAGTCCGATAAACTGACCATCCGTATCCTGCAGAACGGTTCCCACCGTATGACTCAGATCAAAAACACTGCTTTCTGCCACATCCTTGCCATCCACAAGTACTTTTCCTGTGATTTTGCCCGGATAAGCGTAGGGAATCAAACCGTTAATACAGCTGGCAATCGTACTTTTACCGCTGCCGCTTGCTCCTGCTATGAGAATTTTCTGTCCCGGGTAAATATCCAGATTGATGTGGTGCAGCGTCGGTTCTGCCTGCGCATCATATTGAAATCCAAAATCCTGAAATGAAATGATCGGAGATGTCATGGGGGAAACCTTTCTTCAAAAACTGTATAACTAAATCAGAGCTGCCACTTGTAAGCGACAGCTCTGATCTCTACTTACGATTAATCTTCTTTATTTAAAGAACCTTTTTTAACAAGTGTCTTGGAATATGCAAATAACAGTAACGTTCCAACCACACCGGTTGTAATAATGTTAGCAATGGATGCCATAAGTCCCTGTGCAAACAGCTTCTCAACAGGTTCGGAATAAATCACAATGTCAAGAACCGGTGCAACAACAGCCCATGCTACCAGGTGGGCAACAATCTGTGCAATGTTGAACTTAATCATCTTCTTTTTGTCAAAGCCATCGCTTAAGTCAAGCTTCATGGTCATAAGACCGATGATCGCACCTACAACTGCGGATGCAATGATCCAGCTCCACCAGGGACCATAGCTTGTAGCATCGATCAGGGTATGTCCGATAAATCCGATCAGTGCTCCTGCAATCGGTCCAAACAGGGTAGCAAACATTGCAAGGATTGCATACTGTAAGCTGATGTTGGTATTCGCCACGAATGACGGAATTGCAATCTTACCTAATACAAAAATAATGCAGCTCCAATACCAATCGCAACTACTGTTTTAACAGAAAATTTCTTCATTTGTGAGTCCTCCTCATAATAGTATAGATATTGTGCGTTACGAGGGTCATTATAGCATAGAATCCTTTATGATACAAGAAACCGCACAATAAATTCCACATCCGTAATCAAAAGGCACAGAAACCCTGTAAAATAAGCTTTGCTCTTAATCTGAAAGCCATAGGTATAGCCGGCATACAGTCCAGCAACTGCCATCAGGA
>ERZ1034976.2703-NODE-2703-length-11773-cov-55.410224_pt1 | contig 11773 bp, 10 predicted proteins | sample MGYA00520623_ERZ1034976 | MGnify/ENA primary metagenome ERZ1034976 (study PRJEB33766, sample SAMN09781774) | gut metagenome | biome: gut microbiome | host: Homo sapiens | place: Madagascar | study: EMG produced TPA metagenomics assembly of the PRJNA485056 data...
CTGATGTCTGCGCAAAGCAGCTGGCAGACCTGATCCGGGGCATGGGTGCGCATGTAAATCTGATCCCCATCAACCCGGTGGACGGCAGCCCGTATTCCGCTACGGATGCAGCCAATGTGCGCAGATTCCAGCAAAAGCTCGAAAGCCTTGGCGTAAACGCCACGGTGCGCCGCCGCCTTGGCAGCGAAATCAGCGCCGCCTGCGGCCAGCTGCGCCGCGACGAAATGAACGGCAAGGCATAAATAGAGGGAGAAACCTATGAAACTTGCAGGAAAAACGGATGTAGGACGCGTCCGGCAGGACAATCAGGACGATTACCGCGCAGGAGAGCTGCCCGGCGATGCAGCATGGGCGCTGGTATGCGATGGCATGGGCGGCGCACGCGGCGGGCGAGAGGCCTCGCAGTGTGCGTGCAGCGTCATTGAGCGCTGCTTTCAGGAGCAGTACAGCCAGTGCATCCCCGGCGAAGAGGAGACTTTTTTAAAAAAAGCGCTGCTCAGCGCCAACCGCTATGTGTTCCAGAAGGCACTGCGGGAGGAGTCTCTGGCCGGTATGGGTACCACCGCTGTCTGCGCTCTGGTGCGCGGCGGCAATGCCTATCTGAGCCATGCGGGCGATTCCCGCGCCTACCTGTACCGGGACGGTAAGCTGGCGCAGCTGACCCACGATCACTCCTATGTGCAGGAGCTTGTGGACTGCGGCACCATCACACAGGAGCAGGCAGAGCATCACCCGCAGAAAAACATCATCACTCGGGCGCTGGGCGTGGATTACCGGCTGGAGCCGGAGTTCACCACCGTGGCGCTGCGGGCAGGGGATGTTCTGCTGCTGTGCACGGACGGCCTGACCAATGCCGTGCCCACGGAGCAGCTGGAACAGCTGCTGCGCAGCGGGTCTTTTTACGACCTGCCGGATGCTCTGATCCGCACCGCTAACGAAAACGGCGGCCCGGATAACATCACCGCCCTGCTGGTGGGGGTAGAGCCGATGGAGGTGCGCCATGGATAACCTGATCGGTAAAAGACTGGACGGCCTGTACGAGGTGCAGGAACTGATCGGCTCCGGCGGCATGGCCAACGTGTATAAGGCGGTCATGCGGGGACAGAACGGTCCCGTGCCCGCCGGGACTGTGGTGGCTGTCAAGGTGCTGCGGCAGGAATATATGCACGACCCAGATCTTGTGCGCCGCTTTAAAAACGAATCCAAGGCTATCTCTCTGCTGAACCACCCCAATATCGTCAAGGTGTACGATGTTTCGGTCAACGACCATCTGCAGTATATCGTTATGGAGTATGTGGACGGCATGACCCTGCGGGAGTACCTCAACGAGCGGGGCGGCAAGCTTTCCAGCCGGGAGACCGTGCACTTCATCTCCCAGATCCTCAAGGCGCTGGAGCATGCCCACGCCAACGGCGTCGTGCACCGGGATATCAAGCCCCAGAATATTATGCTGCTGGATAACGGCCAGCTGCGCATGATGGACTTCGGCATCGCCCGTATTTCCCGGGCAGATAACCAGATGCTGGCCGGCAAGGCGATGGGCAGCGTGCATTATATCAGCCCGGAACAGGCCAAGGGGGACGAGACCGACCGCACCAGCGACATCTACTCGGTAGGTGTTATGATGTACGAGATGCTCTCCGGTCATCTGCCCTTTGATGCCGATGATGTGGTGGAGGTCGCCATCAAGCAGATCTCGGACGAGCCCCGCTCGCTGCACGAGCTGGCACCGGAGGTGCCCTATGCGCTGGTGGAGATCACGGAAAAGGCTATGGCCAAGCTCCCCCAGAACCGCTACCCCTCGGCACGGGCGATGCTGGAAGCACTGGATACCTATGTGCAGAACCCTTCCGTGCTGTTTGAATATCAGTATATTACAGAAGAAGCACCAGAAAAGGTGGTGAAACGTACCATGAATCAGAACCGCGCGATCCGTCAGAACGAACAGCCAGCCCCCCGCAAAAACGGCAAGAGCAGATCGGGTAAAAAGCGCCGTACCGTCTTTTTGCCTGCCTTGTTCGGTATCACCATTGCCTTTGCACTGGCCTGCATGGCGCTGTGCTGGATGATCCTGAACGACTCCTCCAACCTGATGAACAACAAAGCCGATGTCACCCTTGGAGATTATATCGGCATGACTAAGGATCAGGCCATGGCCACGGATCAGATCGCATCCGGCCAGATCTCCCCGGAGTGGGAAGAAGAGTATAACAGCAACTATGCCGCCGGTTATATCTATAAGCAGTCGCCGGTGTCCGGCCGCACCGTCCGCGAGGGTCAGAGCGTGACGCTGACCGTCAGTCTGGGCACCCAGTATGTCACCGTGCCGGACCTGACCAACTATGTGCAGACCGATGCCGAACAGCAGCTCAAGGCACTGGGCGTTTCGGTGCTGGTCACGCAGGCTGTGGATACCACCGTGGCTTCCGGCGCGGTCATCCGCACCGACCCTGCCGCCGGTACGCAGGTAGCGGCAGGCTCTACGGTCATCCTTTATATCAGCCGTCCGCAGGTGTCCACCACCACTAAGGTGCCCTCCCTTACCGGCATGAGCGTGAATGATGCCCGCACCCTGCTGGTGCAGAACCATCTGGGTCTTGGCAGCCAGAGCGAAGAATACAGCGACCAGCCCGCAGGTACAGTGCTCAGCCAGAACCCGGCGGCAGGTGCTACCGCAAAGCTGAACAGCCGCGTAAACGTTGTGGTCAGCGCAGGCGCTGCACCGGTACAGGAACCGGAGCAGCCTGGCGGTGACGGCACTTCCGGCACCACGGGCGAAGGCTCTACCGGCGGTGAGAGCACCGGCGGCAGCAGCGAGCCGAGCTCCAGCAGTTCCACCGGCGGCGGTATTCTGGACTGGTGGTCCTCGCTGCTGGGCTGACGGAGGATGTGCATGAACGGTTATATCGTAAAAGGCATCGGCGGCTTTTACTATGTAAAAACGCCGGACGGCATCGTGGAGTGCAAACCCCGCGGCATTTTCCGCAAACAGAAGATCACCCCTGTGGCAGGGGATGAGGTGACGCTGGAAACTGAGAATGGCGCAGCGGTCATTGCGCAGATCGCACCCCGCAAAAACGTTTTTGTGCGCCCGCCGGTGGCAAATCTGGATGTGCTGTTCCTTGTGGCCAGCACCACCCAGCCTACCCCCAGCACGCTGGTGCTGGATAAGCTTTCGGCCATTGCGGTGGATAAGGGCGTGCAGCCGGTGGTGGTGTGCACCAAAAGCGACCTTGCCGAGGCGGATTTTCTGGCAAATGCCTACGCAAAATCCACCCTGCCGTTTATCCGTATCGACTACGAAAGCGGTGCAGGGCTGGACGAAGTAAAACAGTGGATCAACGGCAGGCTGTGTGCCTTCTGCGGCAACTCCGGCGTGGGTAAATCCACCCTGCTGAACGCGCTGCTGCCGGACGCTGCCCGCGAGACCAGCGCCATCAGCCAGAAGCTGGGGCGCGGCCGCCACACCACCCGCGAGGTGACCATCTTTGAAGCTTACGGCGGACGCATTGCCGACACCCCGGGCTTTGCCAGTCTGGAGGCGAACCGTGCAGGGTTCATCCCCAAGGAGAATCTGGAGCACGCCTTCCCGGAATTCGGCCCTTATCTGGGTCAGTGCCAGTTTACCGGCTGCTCCCACCGCAGCGAAAAAGGCTGTGCTGTGCGGGCAGCGCTGGCAGAGGGCAAACTTTCCAAGACCCGGTACGACAGCTACTGCGCCATGTACGACGAGGTAAAGGATGTCAAGGACTGGCAGCGCCCGAAAATGTAATACGGAAGGAAGAATAAAATGTCCCGTTGTGTGATCCTTTCCGCCTGCCCGGTGCAGCCTGAGCTCAAGCACCTGCTGCGCAGCGATGATTTTATCATCGCCTGCGATGCGGGCTACCGCAACTGCGCGCGGCTGGGCTGCAAGCCGGATATCATCGTAGGCGATTTTGATTCCGCTCCCTGTCCGCAGCAGGATCAGGACGATATCGTGGTACTGCCCCACGTCAAGGACGACACCGATACCGAGTATGCCGCAAAGCTTGCTGCGCAAAAGGGTTTTGACGAGGTGCTTTTGCTGGGCGCACTGGGCGGCAAGCGGGTGGAGCACACCCTTGCAAACCTGTGCACCGGCCTTGGGCTGGAACAGCGCGGCATCCGCGCCGCCTTGCAGGACGAGCGCTCCCGCATCACCTTTGTGCTGCCGGGCGAAAGCCGCAGCTATCCCAAGGAGAAGTTTTTCTACTTCTCGGCCTTCCCCATGGAGGGGCGCGCCGAGGGCGTGTGCGAAAAAGGTTCCTTTTACGAGCTGGAGGATGCCATGCTCACAGCAGGCTATCCGCTGGGTGTGAGCAACGAGTACGCCGAAGGCTCAGACTGCATCACTGTCAGCACCCGGCAAGGCGCGCTTGTGGTGGTGGAGACCATCGCGGATTGAACCCTTCCCGGAACATTTTTGCCTGCCAGACGCTATAATGGGTTAAACATGAGCGAAAGGCGGGGTGGAGATGCAGGTAGTGGTCATTCGCAGCCCGAAAGCGCTGTGCGGCATTCTGCGCAAGCTGTTCGGCATCCGCAAAGAGAACTGAATCCATAAAAGGCCGGTGTGTGGCAAAGCTGCTGCACATCGGCCTTTTGCTGTCGGCATACCGCCGCCTGCCGCCGCATACACTCTTACGGAAACGGACAGGGAAAGGAGCGCACTGCACATGGAACTGAAGATATTCCGGGATACGCTGCCGCAGGGCGGGGCAGGCTGTACCGTAAAAGCAGAACTTCCGCTGGAGACCGAGATCCGCATCTCGGACGATCTGCCGCCGGTGGGCAAGCTGGTCAAGTGCTTTGTCCGCCCGGTGGTGCTGCAACGACAGTTGCAGCCAGGTAGGCTTACCTTAGAGGGCTATCTGCGCTGCACAGTGTTTTATCAGAGCGAAGCGGAAAAAGGCCTGTGCCAGACCGAGCAAAAGCTGCCCTTCACCCGGCAGCTGGAACTGCCGGAGCTTGCATTTACCGCATGGACAGCCGTTGTGGATGGACAGACCGAATACCTTAATACCCGTGCGGCAGACCCGCGCCGCATCGAGGTACGGGGAGCCTACGGGCTGGTGGTCACGGTGCACACCCAGCGCAAGACCGAGGTCATCACCGCACTGGCAGATGGCGGCATCGAGCAGCAGCTGCGCACCCTGCAAGGCGTGCGCAGCGTAGCCGTGTTGGATAAGCTGGTCACCTTGGAAGGCGAACTGGTCTTTGCAAAGCCCCCAGCGGCTGTACTGGATATCACCGGCAACGCCTGTGTGGCAGAGGTAAAGCTGCTTGCCGGAAAGGCTGTGGTTAAGGGGGAGCTGCGGGTGCAGTGTGCATGGCGGGCAGAAGGGGACACTGCCCTGCAAAGTCAGGCGGCGGCACTGCCTTTCCAGCAGGTGATAGATTTAGAGGGCATCACCGAGGACTGCCGCTGCTTATGCGTGGCAGAGCCGGTTGGTTTTACCTTGTCACAGGCAGAAAGCGCCGCCGCCCAGCTGACGGCAAACGTCATGCTGCATCTGCGGGCATGGCGCAGCTACCAGCTACAAGTGGCGGTGGATGCTTTTTCCACCCGGTTTGAAACGGAGCTCACGCCGCAGCCGCTCATCACAGAGCAGTTGCTCTGCACCCTGAACGATACCGCCACCACCACAGGCTCCGGCCCGCTGCCGGATGCAGGGGCACAGCTGCGAGCCTGCTTTGTACACTACGGCCCCCAGCAGACCATCCAAAAAGGGGAGGGCTGGGTGCTTTCCGCAAAAGCGGTGGTAACGGCTCTTGCAGAGAATACCCTCGGCGAGCTGGAAAGCTACGAGAAAACCTTGGAGGTCAATATTCCTCTGCCCATTACGCCGCCGGAGGGAACGGTACTTGTGCCGGAATGCTGGCTGAGCACCGAGAACGTGCAATGCACCTGTGCGGGCGGTACGCTGGAAGCCACCATTACCGTGCGGGCAGAGGGTACGATCTTGGGCTGTACCACCAGCCCAGTCATTGGCAGCATCACTCTTGGTGACCCGCTGCCCGATACCGACCCTGAGATCGCACTGCGGATCTACTATGCGCAGGCGGGGGAGGAGGTGTTCGCAGTGGCACGGCGGTTCCATGTGGCTCCGGCGCAGATCCTTGCGGCAAACCAACTGGAAGAGGAACTTTCCAGTCTGCCGCAGGCACAGCGGCTGCTGATCCCGGTCACCTGAGCCGCAAACTTAACTGTACCCCTTTCCCGGACGGCACAAGCTGCCGCGCCGGGGAGGGGGTGTTTTTTGTCCGTACTGCGTAGAAAATGCAACGGAAAGAATTACTAAAAGTCACTGTAAAAGGATGTTTGAAATAAAACGCATTATCGATGTAAAATACAACGAATATACGTTTAGTATCTTTCGCGAGTGATTATAAATCAACGCGCGAGCTATGTTGGTATCGATTTCAATACATGAGAGCATCTCGAGAATACGATTTGTATTTAATGCTTTGCAGAGCGTCTATGGATGTGGTATACTAAGGAGGATGCAAATGCAAACGACTACCGCTTACCTGCTGTGTCCGGTGTACAGCACAGTTTCTGCCGGGAAAGCAGCACGGCGGGCGGTAAAATGATATCGCGGGAGAGTGGAATATTTGGAACTGGAACAGGCAAAAAAACGCGTGGAAGAGCTGCGCGCAACGATCGAAAAAAACAACCGGCTTTACTACGATCAGGATGCGCCGGAGCTGGAGGATTTTGAATACGATGCCCTGACGCGGGAACTGAAGGAACTGGAAGCGCAGTTTCCTCAGCTTGTCACAGCAGCATCGCCCACCCAGAAGGTGGGCGGCACCGCCAGCAGCAAGCTGCCCAAGGTGACCCATGCTGTCAAGATGGAAAGCCTGCTGGATGCGTTTTCTTTTGACGAACTGCGGGACTTTGACCGCCGTGTCCGCGAGGCCGGGGTCACACCGGAATATGTCGTGGAGATCAAAATCGACGGTCTTTCTTGCAGCTTAGAGTATGAGAACGGGCAGCTTGTCCGCGCCTCCACCCGCGGTGACGGCGTGGTGGGTGAGGATGTTACCGCAAACGTGCGTGCCATCCGCAGCATTCCCAAGACCCTCAAGGATGCGCCGGAGTTTCTGGAAGTGCGCGGCGAGGTGTATATGCCTCACAAGGCTTTTCAACACCTGTGTGCCGAGCAGGAATTGCAGGGTGCTGCGCCTTTTAAAAATCCCCGCAATGCAGCAGCCGGTTCTCTGCGGCAGAAGGATGCCCGCATCACCGGCAGCCGGGGACTTTCCATCTTTGTGTTCAACGTGCAGCAGATCCGGGGCAAGACCCTGACTAAGCATTCCGAAAGTCTGGATTACCTCAAGAGCCTTGGTTTGCCGGTGTCGCCGCGCTACCATGTGGTGCATGATATCGAGGACGCCATTTCTGAGATCGAGAACATCGGCCAGAACCGTGCAAAGTTGGATTTTGACATGGACGGTGCCGTCATCAAGGTAAACGATTTTGCCCAGCGGGAACTGATGGGTTCCACCAACAAATTCCCGCGCTGGGCCATCGCCTTCAAGTACCCGCCGGAGGTCAAGGAGACCACTCTGCGCAGCATCGAGGTGGCTGTGGGTCGCACCGGCGTGCTTACCCCCACCGCCTGCTTTGACCCGGTATTTCTGGCGGGCACCACGGTATCCCGCGCCACCCTCCATAACGAGGATTTTATCCGGCAGTTCGGGCTGTGCATCGGGGACACCATTCAGGTGCGCAAGGCGGGCGATATCATCCCGGAGGTCATCGGGGTCACCCATCATGCAAAGGACGCTGAACCCTACACCATGCCTGCGGTCTGCCCCTCCTGCGGTGCGCCGGTGGTGCATCTGGAGGACGAAGCAGCTCTGCGCTGCGTGAACCCGGAGTGCCCGGCACAGGCACTGCGCAATATCATCCATTTTGCATCCCGGGATGCCATGGATATCGAAGGTCTGGGCGAGGCAGTGGCCACCCAATTGGTGGAAAAGGAACTGGTGCACTCCGCAGCAGATATCTACACGTTGACCCGGGAACAGCTGCTGGAGCTGGACAAATTCAAGGAAAAAAGCGCAGACAATCTATTACAGGCCATTACTGCCTCCAAACAGAACAATCTGGATAAACTTCTTTTTGGTTTTGGCATCCGCAATATCGGTGATAAGGCGGCCGCGCTGTTGGCAGAGCATTTCGGCACGCTACAAGCCATCCGGGAAGCCACCGCAGAGCAGATCAGTCAGATCGACGGCTTCGGCGGTGTGATGGCGCAAAGCGTAGTGGAATTCTTTGCCAAGGAAGGTACCACTGACCTTGTGCACCGCTTGGCAGATGCGGGGGTCAATATGCAGTGGAAGGGCGAGCCGAAGGGGGACAAGCTGGCGGGCAAAACACTGGTGGTCACCGGTACGCTGGAGACGCTCTCCCGCAACGAAGCGGAAGCGCTGATCGTGAAAAACGGCGGCAAGGCTAGCGGCTCTGTCTCCAAAAAAACGGCCTATGTTGTGGCCGGTGCATCGGCGGGCTCCAAGCTGACCAAAGCACAGGCGCTGGGCGTGCCGGTGCTGACCGAACAGGAGTTCCTTGCCATGCTGCAAGATACCCCGGCAGAACCGGAAACGACTTGAAGAACTTCTCCGAATGCCGAAATATAAATGATCTCAAAAGCTTCTGCAACGCTGTTGCAGGGGCTTTTTGTTTGTCCGTTCCCGGTTCCCGGTTCTAATAATGCACGAAGCGCATACAATGCTAGCACAAAGTTTTCGTGGAAGGAGAACCCAAAGTGGACGAGTATTACCGAACTGTCAAAGCCCTTCCCGCTTGGTTGGCAGCGCCGCTGGCACAGCTGCCCGCACAAACGGCAGCACGCGTACAGGAGCTGCGGCTGCGCACAGGCTGTGCGGTCGCATTTACCGTGCAGGGGCGGCAATGCCCTGCTTCGGCACTGCCGGGCTGCCCTCCAAGGCTGGCTGCAATGCGGCTGGATGCGCTGCAAATAGAGGAGATCTTCCACACCCTTTGCAACGGCTCGGTGCACACCCACGAAAAGGAGCTTACCGAGGGTTACCTGACCACTTCTGCCGGAAACCGTGTGGGCGTAGCGGGGCAGTTCGTGCAGCGGGAAGGGCAGAGCATCACCCTGCAAAAGGCCACCTCGCTCAACCTGCGGATCGCACGCAGCTGTGTTATCCCTTTGCCGCCCGCGCTGGACAAGCTGCTGGAGCAGCACTTTACCGGGCTGCTGATAGTGGGAGAACCCGGCAGCGGCAAGACCACCCTGCTGCGCACCATCGCCCAGACGCTGGCTGAGCGGCAGCGTTTGGTAGCAGTGGTGGACGAGCGGGGCGAGCTTTTCCCGCCGGAGCAACCCCTGCCGCCGCTGGAGCGCATCGGCGGGGTGGATAAAGCCCGCGCTGTCCAGATGGCGCTGCGCACGCTGGCACCGCAAGTGATCTTGCTGGACGAGCTGGGCGGCTTGGAAGAGACCAGAGCACTGGAACAAGGCTTTTTCAGCGGGGTGGACTTTATTGCCAGTCTCCACGCGCCGGATGCTGCACAGGCCCAGTGCCGCCCACAGGTACAGGCTTTGCTGCAACGCGGGATGCTGCGGCATCTGGTCGTCCTTGCCGGGCGAGAGACCCCGGGCTGCATCCGGGAAGTGTGTGCCGTATGAGCGGCTTTCTGCGCGGGTTTGGTCTGTTTTTGCTCCCGCTGTGCGGCTGGCTGGCGGGGGATGCAGTACAAGCTGAAACCACCCTGCATCTTGCCGCCTTGCAGCGCACCATCGAGCTATTGCAGCGCATCCGGCAGGAGATCCAGTACCGCCGGGCAGACCTGCAAAGCCTTTACCGGCAGCTTTGCCGCGAGGGTCTTTTGCCGCAAGCTCCCGGCGGTACATTGCAGCAGCTGCCCGCACCGGAGCGGCTCTCCGCTACGGAACGTGCCTGCTTTGCAGAATGCTTCGCCAATCTTGGCCGCGCAGAGGCCGCACAGGAATGCGAACGGCTGGATTACTATACAGCGCGGTTCGAGGACTATTTGCAGCAGGCACGCCGCACGGCACAGCGGCAGGCCGGTCTGCCGCACCGTCTTGGGCTGGCAGGCGGCATGATGCTGGCGCTGCTCTTTTTGTAAAGGCTGTAGGGAACAAAGGAGAAACGGATGGATATCGAGCTTGTGTTCAAAATTGCGGCCATCGGCATCATCGTTGCTGTGCTCAATCAGTTGCTCATCCGCTCCGGGCGGGAGGATCAGGCCATGATGACAACGCTGGCGGGGCTTGTGGTGGTGCTCTCCATTCTCGTCAAGCAGATCAGCGCCCTGTTTGCCACCATCCGCTCTCTGTTTGCGCTATGAGTGCGGCGGTTCCGGTGCTGGCGGCGCTGCTGCTGGCGGCCTTTGCCGGTATTCTATTACAACGGTATTCCCCGGCGTTTGCACTGCTGCTTTCGCTGGGTGCTGCGGTGTGGCTGCTGCTCCGTCTGGCACAGCCGCTGCGCGGGGTACTGCAAGCATTCGTGCAGCTGGGGCAGCACACCAACGCACAGGCTTTTTCCTGCCTTTTGCGCAGTGCAGGGATCTTGCTGCTGGCAGATTACGTCCGCACCCTCTGCGAGGAAGCCGGAGCAGACACTCTTGCATGGTGCGCCGGGCTGGCGGGGCGGTGTCTCGTACTGGCAGCAGTATGGCCGCTGCTGGAACAGATATTCCAGACGATCTGGGGGTTGGCGGGATGAAAAAACGCAGCCTTATCATTTGCGTGGCAGCGCTGGACTTTCTGTGCAGCAAAGCCGCCCTGAAAGCTGCGGCGGCAGAGACAACGCCGTGGCAGACTTATCTTGACAAAGCACCTGTACAGGCCGAGCAGTTTGCGGCAGACCCGCTTGGCACCTTGCTGCATTTATTTGCCGCCGAGCCGGTGCAATTACTGCGGGATGTGCTGCAGCAATATGCCGATATTCTACTGTTTTTATCGTTGGCGGCTGGGCTTGCATTTCTCTTGCAGGACACTGCCGACAGAGCCCTGCTGGAGCTGGCGGCTGCCGGCGGCTGCGGCGTTTTATTGTGGCAGGAACTGGACGAGCTTGCCGCTGCCCTGTGCACCCGGATGGCCGGGTGGAAAAGCTATCTGCTGGGCTTTTTGCCGGTGTACAGCGGCGTACTGGCGGCGGGCGGCGAATGGAACGCCGGAGCGGCTGCAAACGGCTTTCTGCTCACGGTGCTATGTTTTATTGCACAGGCGGTCACTCTCTGGCTGCAGCCGCTGCTGCGCAGCTATCTTGCCATCAGCATGGCCTGCGGCATCAGTTCCCGCAAAAGTCTGTCCGAGGGCTGCACTCTGACCGGACGGCTGCTGCGGCAGGCCATCGGCTGGGCGGGCAAAGCGTTCGCCGCCCTGATGAGCCTTCAGCGCGTAGTCACGGTACAGCTGGATCGTTCGGCCTCCCGTCTGGGGCAACTGCTGACCGGCAGCGTGCCCATTGTAGGGCAGGCACTGAGCAGCGCGGCAGACGCAGTGCTGGCCGGGATGCAGTTACTCAAAAGTACCCTTGGTATTGCCGCATTACTCAGCATCGGGGCAGAGTTTGCGCCCTTGTATCTCGGGCTGCTGGTACATCTGTTTTTTCTGTCCTGCTGCGGCTGGCTTGCCGGGATCGGCGGGCTGGAGCATTGCCATAAGCTGCTGCAATGCTTTGCCGAGGCTGTGCGCTGCATGGCGGCAGTTACAGCTTTGTTTTTCATGTTGTTTGTGGTGGG
>ERZ1034976.2704-NODE-2704-length-11773-cov-35.332395_pt1 | contig 11773 bp, 8 predicted proteins | sample MGYA00520623_ERZ1034976 | MGnify/ENA primary metagenome ERZ1034976 (study PRJEB33766, sample SAMN09781774) | gut metagenome | biome: gut microbiome | host: Homo sapiens | place: Madagascar | study: EMG produced TPA metagenomics assembly of the PRJNA485056 data...
TACTTATTAAAACTATAAAATTAATCTTGCAGATTCTACACACATTAATCTGCTTTCTTATATATGAAGGAGGCATATTCACATACACCCTCAATCAATAGACTCAAATTCTTACGACTTTTATCATCATAGACTATCTTTAGCCTACCTATTATATATCGAACTGTTTTTTATCATATCATCGTAAGTTTCAATTATTTGCTATGGCGCTATTTAAGCGTAGCTGGGCGATGATAAGTCCAAGTGATTTGACAAGCCCCTAGCTTGTTTTTGTCAGGATTATCTTCATATCCGTTAGATTCATTGCCGCAGAGAAATTTTACTTGTTGTACTCTGCTGGTATTCATATAGCCACTGCCACCTCCAGCGTTATGAGTATTAAATCCTCCTCCACCGCCATAAAAGCCACTACCACCTTGTACTGCAATATTATCTTTCAAGGCATACCCCCCGATTCCGAATGCCGATGGTTGTTTGAGAGTTGCATTTGACGGCGTATTTCTTCCCGGACCTGTTTTGGTTCCCCCCTGTGGTCTAACAGTCGAATCCCAGCTACTGGTCGTACGTCCTGTTCCTCCTGATTCACCTCCACCATATCCCGAAGGTTTGCTAGCATTTGAGAATGATGCAGCTCCAGATCCACCAGATACCATTAATAGGTCATTTTTTAAATTTTCATAATTATATGTTTCTCCGTTTCCTTGCTTAGAGGTAGCAATGTGGGTAGCTCCTCCTCCCCAACCTCCTTTTGGATCGTAACCCTTACTTTTACCATTATTATATCCAGATCGATTACCTACACAGATATAAAGTTTTTTATCACTTGCAGCCGGTGTCCACGTTGCTTTAGCAAAACCGGCAGCAGAAACTGTACCATTATTTAATGAAGTACCAGTCGCGCCCCAACAACTTAATGTATACTCTGTAACTTCAGGGATATCAAATTCTTCCACAGCTTCGCGTTGAGAAAGGTAGAGACGTTCAATCTTTGTAAAAGGCACACCACATTCAATGTTTGCACGAACTACAGGGTTGTTACGAGTAGGTGAAAGACTAATAGCTTGATCATATCCCCAGGATTCCACCTTAGTACCAGACTTATTATCTGCCTTGAACTGCATCGTCTTGCCAAGCGGTATTACCTGCAGATACTTGTTATCTTTGACATGATACGGCTTGTTATCTACAAACTGATCAGATGGTGTGAATGTTAGTTTATTACCTACACAAGTATAATCAGTACCCTCAACAGGCTCAGTAGTTCCTTGACCATAGTAATACATGTAGTTATTATTCTTAAACTGGCGTGTCTCTAAAATTTCCTTGCTCTTCAGATCCAGCACAGCCAGTCCTACCTGATGCTCCATATTGAAAACAATAGAGCCGGCTTCTGGACCTATAAATCCCCTCGCCATCTGGAAATCCTGGGCTAAGAAGGTTCCTTCTTTTGATTGATCCGCTACTACATTATCTGCCAGCGAAGAAATCTTGGTTTTGAAGAAGTCTGAGGCAGTTAGTGCGGTTCGGTCTACATCTGGCATCGATGCACTATATGGATAGTAGGCGAAATACCTGTTACCAGGAAGGAAATAGAAATTAGGGGCGTCTTTGACCTGCCACCCATATGTACCATCATATAGTTTCGCATATGTTAACTGCCCATTTATAAGTTCAAAGTTACCATCTGCATCTGTTATGTAAAGACCTATAATGTCGTTCTCTTGGAATGATGTCTTTGGAAAGGAATGAGCTGTCCATGTATCAGGATATACTATCTTCAATTTAGGATCGTCTATATCTAGAGATCCCGAAATCTTATAGATGATGGATTTACCAGCCTCCCATTTCAGATCCTTGAGTGACGCTATAATTCCAGCATGACTGCCGTTAGCAGATAAATACAATATCACCTCAGCGCTCTCAGGCAAAGTTTGAGGAATCATCATCAATGTTTGATTGCCCGATGTGAGTGCGAAGTCTTCACCAGGTGTTTGTAGCGCACCTGAAAGATTAAATCTGTAATGACCTGTTCCATTATCCATTGACCAAGTTACTGATGGCACATCATCTGTTGCAGATAACGAAAGTTTACAGGTTCCCTTGTTAGGGATACCTTTCAGAACTAAGCTATCAATGCGATATGGGTATTTGTCATAAAAACTCTTATCAAGAGCGAAGGTTACGGCTGTAAGGGCATGCTGGAAAGACAATGATACTGCTTTATCTGGATCCGCAGACTGACGAGAACCGGCATTGGTTGCAAGTATCAAGTCTGGCTGATTGATGATACCTTCTTTTGTAGTTGATGCAGTATAGGTAATTTGTGTCTGAACATTATCCTTATCAACACCATAGGTCAACATGCTCTTATCTGCAGAGCTATGAGGAGCGTATGCATGAAAAGACACGGTGGAACCTATCGGCCACCTTGCATTACTGTTGTTTGTGAATCCCCAAAATTCACCATCTGTTTTCTCGGCTTCTGCATTATCCAATAACAGAACATTATTTTCTCCTTCCTTATAAATAGCAGTTACGCCAAAGCTACCATAATCACCTATTTTTGTGCTCATTGTTCCACGCGTCTGCGCTACCCTTTCGTGCTCTACATCTTCCAGGGGTGCGCCGGAACGGGTGATGGGTTTTCCTTCCTTGCTCCAGATATGGATGCCATCCTGCACTACGGGATGGAGATAGAGGGGTTTGCCGAAAGGAGTTGACACGACGATGGGACCCTTCTCGGTGGCAGCAGCTATGGCAGCACGGGAAGAGGAAGCGGGAGACAGGGGTTTCCAGCTGTTGTCGAGCGTTGCATGAAACGTGATTTTATCTTTTGATAGATTGGCTTGCTGCAGTGATTCGCTTTCTGAACATGACGTAAAGGATGCGAGTACACTGAGTGCCAACAAACTGCTTTTATAAGTTTTCTTCATCATAATGGTTTCTTTTTATTCTTTTTCTTACGCCATTTTTTGGAGTTAAAGGAATTGGAGAATTCCGAAGCTCAACATCACGTGAGGGGGAATCTCCAATTCCTTGAATTTGATATTTTTTATTGTGAATGTAATGTGAGGGGATTACATCTTAATCTCATCAGCATTGTCTGTCCAAGGTGAAAGAGTTACAGTGAACTTGATTGGTTTACCGAAGATATTAGCACCTGGCTTAGGGTCAGTTGTACCATCTGGTTTAACCACACCACCTTCTGGGTTTGGGGTTTCTGGAGCAACCTTACCACAACCCTCAGACAAATTGAGAGTGTAGATATACTTATTACCCATCTTCCATTCAGCCTTATCTTTGGCAGCATTATTCTTTGGAAGTGGAATTGCTATCCAACCATAATTCTCATCACCATTTGCTTCTTTAGGATAAACGTATGAACCATTAGTAAAACGTACATTTACCAAAAGTGCAATATAAGAGCCACCATCAAATGGAGCAGTATTCTCAACAACCTCTTCGCCATTCCATGGTTTAAGCGACTGAGGTACCAGCATAGCGCCATGACCTTCATGTATCAAGAATTTTTCCGACTTGCCAGTCGTACCATCGAGGACAATAGGGTTTTTCTTGAAATCCAATTCGTATGTTACATCGCCTGATGGATTTCCAGCCCATACACCTGTTTGAGAGCTTGTAGGATTGAATGTATAACTATCAGCATTCTTGGCATGCACAATACGAATAGCTGCAATATGATATGTAAGACGCTTATTAGTATTCACAGCCTTGAAGTTGATCTGAGAGAGAATATGATTCAAGGTCAAACCAACTCCAGTACCATCCATATGATTAGTCGCCTTAGCTGAAGTAGAACCAATCACCAAGTCCTTTTGCTCCTCTATGTTGGTAGGAATTGTAACACCAGTAAAGCTTGCACCGGTTTTGGCAATTTCAAGTGTACCATGCCAGTTTTCTTTCACAGGATTGATGGCAAAGAATCTAAGTTCAGAACCAGCCTGCCAGAATAAAGGTGTATCAGGAAGGAAGTCATTGCTTGTTCCCTGCTTAGTAAACTTTTCACCCTCAAAACCATTTCCAGCTCCAGTTGTAGTTTTCAAGTCGTAAGCATAAACCCACATATCGTTGAAGTTTGTACCATTCAACTCTGCACCACGGCTATTAAAGCCTACCGTAGGACGGAAGCTGATAGCAGTGCTCTTCGCAACATCTGTGGTCTCCTCTGAAGAGCAAGAAGAGAGGGCGATGGCAGCAGCTGCCATCATGTAAAACGCTTTTTTCATAATTGATACTTTAAAAAAATTAATACTATGTTTTTTATATCTTATTAATGATAGATAATATCCTTATTGATGATAATCTATATCCTTATTGATAATAGATAATATCTATTCTACATTTTGATATCTATGTATATCTCATTCCATTTGCTTACACTCGGCTGAAGACCACCATCGGTGCCGGGGGCTGGCTTCGGCAATGGAAGCTGCTCCAACTCTATCTTGATGTGGGTATCGTCTTCCTGATTCTTATCATGCACCTGGTCGGTGACATCCTTCTCGTAATACCAGTTGGTGCCGTCGGTGAGCTGCGCATAGACCATCAGGATGTGCTTGTTGGGCTGTACCGGACAGTGACCGAAGAGGGTGAGACTGCCTTTTACCATCTTATTGGCGGCTTCGGCTTCGGCTACGAACGGCATGGTTACCTTCTCATCCGAGAGCTGGTCGAGACCGGCGAGCCATCCGCCCGCCATTCCCGATACACTGGCACTCATCGCCTTCACTCCGTTGATGTTCTCCACGTTCTTGATTTCCACCGTACACTGCTTGACTCTCGGCTCCGGCTTCATCTTGATGACGGTCTTCTCTCCGGCTGGCTTCACTACGATGCGGTCGGCATGACTGCTCCAGAGCATTTCCGGCTGCTGCATCATTCTTTCCTTTTCGGTGCCTCGTCCCATCGGTGCGGCTCCTGCCATGGTGGCGAGGAGTCCCTGCAGGGCTCGGGTTTCGGCTGATGTTACCTGGAAGGTTTCGAAGCGCTCCTTGCCGAGGATGCGGTGGGTTTCCTTGTCGCTGTTTACGCAGATTGCCCTGTAGGTGCCTGCTGCCACAGAGATGTTTCCGCCGTTCTTGTCGGTGAACTCGTATCTGATGGGATCGCCTCCCTCCTCGGGATAGAGATAGAGGCTCATGGTGGCTGGATTGGCATCGGGATCGGCGCTCCAGTCGAACATCACTTCCACGTTCTGCCGGTGGGGATGGTCGTAGCAGAGGTCCTTGTGCTCGCAGGATGAGAGCAGTTCTGCCATCATCAGCAAGAAGGCTGCGCAGACGATTACGCGGAAGAATAGGATCATTGATTGTCTTAACTCTGTCATACTAGTTATTCTAGTCATTTCTTACCTCCTTTCTTGCTATTGGTGTTTCCGTTGCCGAGGAGCCATACCAGCGATACTTCGCCGCGGGTAGGTCCTATCCAGGTGCGGTTGCGGGTTGCCTCATATACGTAGCATCCGTCTTTCGGCTCATAGGTCTTGTAGTGGGACTTGATGTATCCCACGCCCAGTCCGAAGTCGAGGTTCAGGCGTCTTCCTATCGGCAGTGAGTATCCGTACTCCATTCCTGCTCCGTAGGTTTTCTTGCTCTGGTGACCGGTGCCGCCGTTTTCGATATCATAGGTGAGGAACTGTCCGTAGAGGGAGATGTGATGTCCCTGCATCGGCTTTTCCTTGGCTTTCCTGCCGAAATATTTTCTGATTTCCATTTCTCCACCGTAGATTCTCCAGTATTTGTGGCTGGCATCCCTGCTCCACCAGGCGAGCATTCCGCTGGCTCCGAGGGTCCATCCCCTGCCTATGCTGGTCTCGATGCCGATATTAGGCACTAGGAGGGCATCATAGAGCAGGTTGGTTTTCAGGGCATAATATCTGTTGCCCAGAACCGTTTCTGCCGTTGTCCCGTCAAAGAATCCCTCCTGTCCCGAACCGGATGTTCCGATATTGGAATGATAGAGGGAATCAGTCTCACTTCCCTGCCTGTGGGTAAGCGAAGAGAGAGAATCTACTTCGCTACCCTGCTGAGAAGCAAGTGACGAGAGAGTATCTGAAGGATTTACAGCAGACTGATCAGTCGGCTGGATATGTCTGATTTCACATACAACGACGGTACCGGAACGGAGCGTTTCGAAATGATTGGCGAGCATATAGTTCCATGCCTTACCGCCATTGAGGTTTTGCAGTCGCCGCTTTCTTCCGTCCACCACCTTACCGTTTTTCACGATCCATACAGGCGTATTTTCAATAATGTTCAGCGCCTTGTCTTTCCAGGGTACGTTTTCCTTGGCAAGCTCCTGTGCCAGTCCTTGCCAGTCTTCACCGAGCGAAGAGAGGACGAAGATACTGTCGGGCAGGATGAGCTTTTCCCTAAGATAATCACGCAATCTTTCTCCACGTCGCCTAGCCAGCCTTTTGTTGAGCGAGGTCGCTCCTTCAGGCGAAGCACCCGAAAGGATCTTGATACGTTGCAACACTATGTTCGGGTTGCCCTCCATACCTCTAATCCCTTCTTTGAGCCTTTCCAGGCTGGCAGCATTGTTCATATAGGAAAGATCTAATAATGAATAGCCCGGCCGGTAATAAACCGTTGTCCGGAGGCTGTCGCCTACCGTGCCGGCGTATGCATTTGCCATAATTGTAGTGGGCAATAGCATCACCATTACAATTTTCTTCACCATATTTTATTATTAATCTAATTGTTTATCTACTTTGAGTTTATTACCTGTCTTCTTTTATAAAAAGATAGACTTGGATTTTATACAGTTTCATTATTAAGGGTTCCAATCATCATTTACTATAGCTATGTCATTTTGAGTTGGCATTCACCTTATGTCTTCTATCAGTACGAACCGATACAGTTGTACTTTAACTGTAGCAAAAAGCCTTGTTAACTGCGATACAGTTGTACTTTAACTGTATCAGGTGACTGAAATAAATCCTAAAAAAGTCTTTTTTGTGTTGTTTGTTAAAACTAAAATTGCACAAATATACCCTTTTTGGCTATAAAATAAGAATTATTGACTATAAAGTGTTAATTAAGTGTTAAATAGAGATTGAAAATATTGTAAATTGAAGATATTATACTATCTTTGCAGCGCAAAAGTTAAAGTACAACTATTGCACAAAATCACGCTTTTTATATCCCATTTCTACCTTTTGTTTGGTTATTCTAGAAAAAAGCGATACCTTTGTAACGAAGATAACTCTAAATTTTAATTTTTAATCAGAAAGCAATATGAAGAAAATAGCATTCTTAAACCGAATCGTGAAATTCGCAGAAAACGTACGCAAGAAATCAAAAGGTATTACATTAGGGACATTCACAAGAAACTATGCGGAAGCCAGACACAAGGAAGGAGAGAAAATGTATGAAGGAAGATGCGGGAGTATTCTGAGCATGCTGAAGCACCTGAAAGAATCCGGCCTAAGCGACATTCCGCTGAAAAAGGTGGATGTGGAAGCCGTCAAGCAGTTTATCGACTACCTACGCTCAGCCCACGACCTGCATAAAAACATGAAGACACCCAGAAAACTATCCGACAGCACCATCCATCTGAAGGTGAATATCCTGAAATCGGTATTGAGGGAAGCCGTGAGACAGGGATTGCTGGAGGAGAACCCATTCGACCGGCTGCCACTCTCCTATCGCGTCAAAGCCCAGTACAGGGAAAGAACTGCGCTGACCCAGGAGGAACTCATCAAGCTGAGCGAAACACCCTGTAATACTCCCGAGCTGAAGGAGGCATTCCTGCTAAGCTGCATCACGGGACTGAGGAAAAGCGATATCCTGAGTCTATCCATCCATGACATAGAAAAATGCGATGACACCTATTATATATATAAGAAGATGAAGAAGACGCAACGCTGGCTCCGGCTTCCGCTGCCGGAAGAGGCGCACCATATTCTCTCGAAGCTCCATGACAAGAATGGTGATACCCCCTACTTCTTCGCTCATCTCTCGCCCCATCATCTGGGCGAGCATCTGGAAGTATGGCTGGAGGATTGCTGTATCTCCGACAAGCATATCACCTTCCATTCGGGGCGCCACACCTGCGCCACCCTATTATTGACACAGGGAACGGATCTCTATACCATCATGAGGTATCTGGGGCACCAGAACATCAACACCACGCAGCGATATGCGCATATCACGAACCAGATGCTATCCAGCGCCACCCATCTGCTGAACTATCAGCTCAAGGGCTTAGCAGCCAGCTAGGCTCCTGAAAGTATTTTCCCACAGATTCCACAGATTTACACAGATTTTACCTTTAAAATATGGGGGCCTAACTTTTTCTGAAACTTTTCACAGAAATCTCTTGCAGGTTTGAAAATAAAGTCGTAACTTTGCGCTATATAATTTTAAAACGGATGGTTATGAAGTACTTAGATCCTAAGGCAGACCTTACGTTCAAGAAGATATTCGGCAATCATCCTAAAAGAATGATCAGCCTTCTGAACGCACTCCTGCCACTCAGCGAAGAAGAGCAGATACACGAGATAAAGTATCTGCCTACAGAACTTGTGCCCCAGCTAGAAGGGGGCAAGAACACCATAGTTGATGTACTCTGCACCGACGTCAGAGGCAGGAAGTTCTGCGTGGAAATGCAGATGGAATGGTCTGACGCATTCCAGCAGCGAGTACTGTTCAATGCATCCAAGCTCTATGTGAGTCAGGCTAAAAAGGGAGGAAAATACAGTGAACTGCAACCCGTATATTCCCTGAATCTTGTGAATGATATCTTTGCGCATGATACTCCAGATTTCATCCACAACTACCGAATCGTGCATGACAAGGACAGCAATAAGGTCATCGAAGGCTTGCATTTCACCTTCATTGAACTCCCTAAGTTCACTCCTCATTCCATTGCCGACAAGCGCATGATGGTGTTGTGGCTCCGTTTCCTCACGGAAATCAATTCAAATACGCAGAAGATTCCAGCTGACCTGCTCAATGACCCGGAGATTGGAAAAGCCGTAGAAGAGCTGGAAATTTCAGGCTTTACAGATGCCGAACTCAGAGCCTACGACAAGTTCTGGGATTCAGTAAGTGTTGAAAGAACCCTCCTGGATGACAGATATCAAAAAGGTAAGGAAGAAGGAATAGCTGAAGGTATGGAAAAAGGTAGAGCTGAAGGCATGGAAAAAGGCATGTCACAACGAAGCCTTGAGATTGCCAGAAAGATGCTGGCAAAGGGCTTAGATGATACCACTATTATGGAAATGACAGGGTTAAGCCTGGATGAAATCAGGCTGTTGAAATCGCAAATGAATAAAATATAAAACAATATCCCCCATCCTATTTTTGCAAGCAGGATGGGGGATATTTTATTAACGGATTAAACTCCGTGCTCTTTCTTTGCCTTATATTTGAATTCATCAAATCCATTACCATATACGCCAATCACTGCGCTCTGGCTGACGAAGGCGTGTGGATCAATCTCTGATATCATGCGGAAGATGATGGGTGCCTGGCGCTGCTTGGCAAGCACGAACAGCATCTTCACATCCTGACCGGAATAGAAACCTGAGGCATTCACCACCGTAACTCCTCGCTCGGCATCTACATTGATGCGCTTGCCTATCTCCTCATACTTCTGGGAGATAATGAAGAACTGCACACTCCTGCGGCGACTGTTTACCACCTGGTCGATGCAGAATCCCTGCACGCAAAGTACCACATAACCATAGAAGATCTTCTCGATGTCGTGGACTACCAGATAACTGGAAGTGATGATGACGATATCGCAGATCATAATCACTCTACCGAGAGATATGTCACGGTACTTGTTGACAATGGCTGCAATGATATCCGTACCACCCGTACTGCCTCCTACCGAGAAGCCTAAACCAATACCACAGCCGCAGAATACGGCTCCCAGAAAGGCTGACCACAATGGCTGGTCGTGAAGCAACTCAGGTATCACAAGATAGCCTGAAGAGATAAGGGAGGTCAATGCAGTGACAATAGCTACAGCATAGACGGTTTTAAGACAGAATTTAAATCCCAGGATTTTCAATCCCGCCAACAGCAGGGCGCCATTGGCAATCAAATAAGGAATTTGAACCGGACAGCCTGTAGCCCAATAGATGATACTGGCCACACCAGGCAATCCACTTGCCGTTACGTTAATCGGCAATAAGAACACATTCCATCCGATACAATAGGAAATCATTCCTATCGCAATCATCACGTAATCTTGTACTGATTTCCACAAGGGTCGAGGTGAATTCATTGTTTTTAATTAATAGTTTATAATTGATAATGTTTGGTTTTACCAGAATTTATGCTGCGCTTCTGACCACTCAAAGCCCTGAGTAGCCACTTTCGCCTCTAAGGCAGCGCGATTTACATTAAAGTGATTACAAATCTCATCGAGTGTATCAAACTCGTGGTCACGAAGCAGGAAGTTGATAGCACTTACGAGCATCGGAACATCATTCATCGGTAACTTATCCATTTTTTATAATGTTTAATATTTACTTGAAGGCACCATGCCTCTAATCGGGTGCAAAGGTACAGCTATTTTTAGACAATACAAAAAAAATCCCAGCAATCTTTTACCGATTGCTGGGATTTTTATAAATTATTGATGATTTACGCATTCACTGCAACTGAAATCCAGTCGAAGACGAATGAGCAAATACCGAATGCTACGATACCTACGGTGCAGATAGCAAGCGCCAACTTGGTTGAGCATGCACTCTGGAAAGTAGGAAGCGGATTATCGCTGTGCTTGATGAACATTGCCTTCACGATGAGCAGATAGTAGTACAAGCTGATAACTGTATTTACCAATGCGATGAATACTACGCCGTATGCCCATGCTCCCAATGTGGTGTGGATATCGTGAGTTCCAACGGCTGCCATGAACACGAAGAACTTCGAGAACATACCGGCGAATGGAGGAATACCACCCAATGAGAACAATGCCAAGGTCATCAGGAATGCCAGACGTGGGTTGGTCTTGTACAAACCATTGTAGCTGTCCATCTGAACAGTACCGTTGTTGTGCTCCTCAATAGATGAGATGATGGTGAAGACGCTCAGGTTGGCTACTACGTAAATCAATACATAGTAAGTCAAGGCGCTCACGCTCATCGCTGAGTTACCTACCACTGCCAACATGATGTAACCTGCCTGAGAGATAGAAGAGAATGCCATGAAACGCTTCAGGTCGCTCTGACGGATGGCAAACAGGTTGGCGATAGTGATAGAAAGTACAATCACGATGTAAAGCAACACAGTCCAGTACTCTACCATTGGCTGGAACACCTTCATCAGGATAGCGCAGAGAGTGAACGCTGCAGCACCCTTAGATACTACTGACAAGTAACCTGTAACAGTAGTTGGTGCACCCTGGTATGAATCGGCTGTCCAGAAGTGGAAAGGAACCAAGGAAATCTTGAAGCCCAGACCACTGAAGAAGAATACCATACCAGCGATGGTCAATGGAGACGCAGTGATGACGTTAGCCATATCCTCGAAATACAAAGTACCGCAAGCTGCATAGAGCAGAGAGATACCGTAGATCATCACACCGCTAGAGAAAGTAGCGGTCAAAACGAACTTGGCACCTGCCTCGGCAGAATTGTGACGATACTTATCGAATGCTACCAAGCACGCCATTGGCACGGATGCCATTTCGAGGCCGAGGAAGAACAGGAGGAAGTGGTTGGCACTTACCATCATGTTCATACCGAGCAAGGTAGAGATAATCAACATATAGAACTCACCCTCCTTGAAGG
>ERZ1034976.2706-NODE-2706-length-11762-cov-3.970616_pt1 | contig 11762 bp, 7 predicted proteins | sample MGYA00520623_ERZ1034976 | MGnify/ENA primary metagenome ERZ1034976 (study PRJEB33766, sample SAMN09781774) | gut metagenome | biome: gut microbiome | host: Homo sapiens | place: Madagascar | study: EMG produced TPA metagenomics assembly of the PRJNA485056 data...
GATATTATCTGGCTTTCACCCTGCTATCGTTCTCCGTTAGCTGATCAGGGATATGATATTTCCGATTATTATGATATTGACCCACGATTTGGAACTATGGCAGATATGGATGAGCTGATCGCTGAGGCAAAGAAGAGGGATATGTATATTCTTATGGATCTGGTGGTAAACCATTGCTCAGATGAACATGAATGGTTTAAAAAGGCCTGTCAGGATCCGGATGGAAAATATGGAAACTTTTTCTATCTCCGTGATAAAAAAGAGGGAGAATTGCCTACGAACTGGAGATCCTATTTCGGAGGTTCGGCGTGGGAGGACCTGCCTGGAACCAATAAGCAGTATCTTCACGTATTTCATAAAAAACAGCCGGATCTGAACTGGGAGAATCCGGAGGTAAGAGAAGAGGTTTATAAAAACATTAATTGGTGGCTGGATAAAGGGTTGGGCGGTTTCCGCATTGATGCTATTATTAATATTAAGAAAGCCCTTCCACTCCATGATTATGAGCCTGACCGTGAGGATGGTCTGAGCAGTATCCATAATATGCTGGCTGAAGCCCAGGGAATCGGAGAATTTCTGGGAGAGATGCGTGACCGTACTTTCAAAAAATATGATGCTTTTTCGGTAGGCGAAGTGTTCAATGAGAAACCGGAGGAGATTCCTGATTTTATTGGAGACAACGGATATTTTTCCAGTATGTTTGACTTTGCAGAAACGATCTGTGGAGGCTCTGAAAAGGGATGGTATGACTGCAGACAGATCACACCGGATGAGTATAAAGCATGCTGCTTTGGCACACAGAGAAAAATCGGGGATATTGGTTTTGTTTCCAATATTATTGAGAATCATGATGAACCCCGTGGTGTCAGCAGATATATCCCGGAGGGTGACTGCTGTGATGCAAGTAAGAAAATGCTTGGTGGTCTGAATTTTATGCTTCGCGGAATTCCCTTTATCTATCAGGGGCAGGAGCTTGGAATGGAGAATGTGAAGTTTGAATCCATTGACCAGGTAGATGATATTTCCACATTAGATGAATATAAGGTTGCTTTAGATGCCGGATGTACACAGGATGAAGCTCTGAAGGTGGTTTCCAGATTCAGCCGTGATAATGCCAGAACCCCAATGCAGTGGACTGACGGTGAAAATGCTGGATTTACAACAGGTAAACCATGGCTGAGGGTAAATGAAAACTATAAAAAAATCAATGCTGAAAGCCAGATCAATGATCCGGATTCTGTAAGAAGCTTTTATAAGAAGCTGATCGCACTGCGCAAAAATCCGGAATATAAAGAAACTGTTGTATATGGCGCTCTGGAACCGGTATGGGAAGAGGTACACAACCTGATGGCCTATTATCGCAAAGGTGACAGAACCCTCCTTGTAGTGGGTAATTATCAGAAAGAATCACAGACAATCGAGCTTGCAGGAGAATGTAAGAAAATTCTGATCAATAACTATGATCATGCAGCTGTGGCTGGAAATAAGATAGAACTGCAGGGGTATCAGTTCCTTGTTCTTGAGATGTAATATACTTTAGGATCTGCATCACAGGCATTTTACGGAAAATATAAATAAAAGAGAACGAAAATTCAGTTTTGACAGGAAAGTTGGATTTTCGCTCTCTTTTTATATTATACGAGGATACCACGTTGCTGGGAATGGAGTGAACAGCAACTAATATGGTGCGGGACGGATTTCGTAATTGACAAGTCTTGTATGTGGGAGGTAAATATTGTATAGTATAAGTATTCGGATTTACAGGAAAATACGATGGGGTATGGCAGAGAGGGATAATGAGAAAAATACAGATTATTGTGAATAACGGAGCGGGAACCGGACAGGCACACAGGGTATGGAATGAAACTCAGTATCTGCTTCGGGGGTACAAAATAAAATATGCCGCTTATATGACAAAATATCGGGGACATGCTACAAAACTGGCAGAGCGTATTTCATCAATGAAAGGTGAGGAGCCGGTTTACCTGCTGGTGGTAGGGGGAGATGGCACGATTAATGAAGTCCTAAACGGTATTACAGATTTTGAAAAAGTACGTCTTGGGGTGATTCCCACAGGTTCGGGAAATGATTTTGGCAGAAATCTAAATCTACCCAAAACACCAAAGGAGAGCCTGAAAGAAATATGCGCCTGTATCAAAAAGGATCAAAGAGGGGAAAAGCTCCTCAGGATTGATTTGGGGCAGGTAAGCTGGGAAGGTTGTAAGAAGCCACGGCTTTTTGGAATCAGTTCCGGCCTTGGTCTGGATGCCCTTGTGTGCAAAAAAGCACTTCATTCCAGACTGAAACAGGTTTTAAACCGTTTCCATATGGGTAAGCTTACATATCTTGCATTGACAGTGCAGTCTCTTTTTACCATGGAAACGGCAAATGGAAAAGTGATTACAGAACATGGGGGATTTATTCTGCCTGGGATGATCTTTGCAGCAGCTATGAATCTTCCTGCTGAAGGCGGAGGTGTTCCCATGGCACCTCATGCATCACCACAGGATGGGCGTTTGTCTCTGAGCAGTGCAGCAGGAATTGCCAAGTGGCAGACCTTTTTTCTGCTTCCACTGCTGGTTGCGGCAAAGCAGGAACATATTAATGGATTTAATATCAGAGACGAAAAAGCGTTCCGGTTGATTCTGGACAAACCGATGGTACTCCATGCAGATGGGGAATACTGCGCAGATGTGACGAGAGTAGAATTCCGGTGTTTGGAGAAGAAACTGTGGCTGCTGCATGAATAAGCAGCATTACGAAAGTACAGTTGAGTATAAAAGCCGGAAATGCTATAATGCAGTGAAATATGCAAAACAGTAGAGAAAATAAAGAATATGGGAGTGTGGAAAAATGAGTTACGCTGATGAGGTATTTATAAAAATGTGCCAGGATATTCTGGACAATGGAACAAGTACTGAGGGAGAAAAGGTACGTCCGGTCTGGGAGGATGGGACTCCGGCATATACGATCAAGAAATTTGGGGTGGTAAACCGATATGATCTGAGAAAGGAATTTCCGGCAATGACTCTGAGACGTACAGCATTAAAGAGTGCTATGGATGAAATTCTCTGGATCTGGCAGAAAAAATCCAATAATATCCATGATCTTAACAGCCATATCTGGGACAGCTGGGCAGATGAGAAGGGTTCCATTGGGAAGGCTTATGGATACCAACTTGGTGTGAAGCATCAGTATAAGGAAGGCATGATGGATCAGGTGGACAGGGTGATTTATGATCTGAAGAATAATCCCTTCAGCCGCAGGATCATGACAAATATTTATGTGCATCAGGATCTTCATGAAATGAACCTGTATCCATGTGCATATTCCATGACCTTTAATGTGACGCAGACACCGGGAAATGATAAACTGACATTGAATGCAATCCTCAATCAGCGTTCACAGGATATTCTTACAGCAAATAACTGGAATGTCTGCCAGTATGCACTTTTGCTTATGATGATGGCACAGGTATGTGATATGGAGGCAGGAGAACTGCTTCATGTGGTGGCTGACTGCCATATTTATGACCGCCATATTCCGTTAGTAAAGGATATGATCCAGAGAAAACCATACCCTGCACCTATTGTGAAACTGAATCCGGAAGTGAAGGATTTCTATCAGTTTACAACAGATGACCTGATCGTGGAGAATTATGAAACATGGCCGCAGATTAAAAATATTCCGGTGGCCATCTGATAAATTAAGAGAGGAAAAAATAAAATGAATGTTATCGTAGCAGCAGATAAGAACTGGGGAATTGGCAAGGATAATAAACTTCTTGTAAGTATCCCGGCAGATATGAAGATGTTTCGTGAAGAAACCAGTGGAAAAGTAGTCGTTATGGGAAGGAAAACTCTGGAAAGCTTTCCAAATGGACTGCCACTGAAAAACAGAACCAACATCGTGATCACCAAAAATAAAGACTATGATGCAAAAGGTGCGATTGTAGTACACAGCATTGAAGAAGCACTGGAAGAGGTTAAGAAATATCCTTCAGAGGATGTTTACTGCATCGGCGGTGACAGCATATATACACAGATGCTTCCATACTGTGATGTAGCCCATGTGACAAAAATTGATTTTGTTTATGAGGCAGACAGTCATTTTCCGGATCTGGATGAAGACGAGGAATGGGAGATCACAGCAGAAAGCGATGAGCAGACTTATTTTGACCTGGAATATCAGTTCGTGAAATACGAGAGGAAAAAATAGAAGAAACAAAGCAGAACTGGAAAAACCAGTGATGTAAAAGAAAAAATATCCCGTAGAATGTGTTCAAACTAATTCTGCGGGATATTTTTGTAATAGTTAACTGTTCGGCAGTCAGCTGTTATTTATTCAATAACTTTCAGCCATCCTTCAGGTGCCTGGATGCGGCCCATCTGGATACCTGTTAATGTGTCGTAGAGCTTCTGGATAACCGGACCCATTTTCTCCATTCCGCTTGGGAAGCAGATTTCCTTGCCGTGGTCAACAATCTTTCCGACAGGAGAGATAACTGCAGCAGTACCGCAGAGACCACATTCAGCGAAATCTTTTACTTCGTCGAAGTATACTTCTCTTTCTTCTGCTTCTAATCCAAGATATTCCTTAGCAACATAGATTAAGGAACGACGTGTGATAGAAGGAAGGATACTGTTAGACTTAGGTGTGACAACTTTACCGTCTTTTGTAACGAAGATAAAGTTAGCACCGCCTGTTTCTTCTACTTTAGTACGTGTAGCTGCATCAAGATACATGTTCTCATCGAATCCGTTCTTGTGAGCATCTACGATTGCATGTAAGCTCATTGCATAGTTAAGACCTGCTTTGATATGACCTGTTCCATGAGGTGCAGCACGGTCAAAATCGCTGACACGGATTGTGATCGGTTTAGCGCCGCCTTTGAAGTATGGTCCTACAGGTGTAGTGAATACACGGAACATATATTCGTCAGCTGGCTTCACACCGATAACAGGGTTGGTACCCATCATGTAAGGACGGACATACAGAGTAGCTCCTGAGCCATATGGCGGAACATATGCTGCATTTGCTTTTATTGTCTGTACGATGGCATCAACGAAACGGTCTTCCGGGAATACCGGCATTTCAAGCCTTTTTGCTGAATTTGCCATACGTTCTGCGTTTAAATCCGGACGGAAAGTAACAATATGTCCGTCTTCTGTTGTGTAAGCCTTCATTCCCTCGAAAACAGTCTGTGCATACTGGAATACACCGGCACACTCATTTAATGTTACGTTAGGATCTGTAGTAAGTTCACCTGCATCCCATGCACCGTCTTTGAATTTAGATACATAACGATAATCGGTCTGTACATAACCGAAGCCTAAGCTGCCCCAGTCCATATTCTTTTTTTCCATAATATCAATTCCTCCGTTCACATTCATTACTTTGTGTAATTTATCTCTTTACCATTGTAAAACTTTTGACTGCTAACTTCAATGGGGAATTTGATTTTTTGGATTTTTTTTGTTCCTGTTTGTACTTTGCTTTCCCGCGTGTTGCTTTTTAGACAGGATTTCGCTATAATAAATAGCAGAAATATGGGAGGAAAAAATGAGTAATCAAAATTTGAATCAATTTGGAGAGTTAGGGGACAGACTTAAAACCATCATTGATGACGGCGTAAACTCCCAGGACTATCAGAAAATGACAAAAGAAATAAAAAATACAGTAAATGACGCAGTAAATCTGGCAGTGAATACAGCAGTAGAGACCGGAAGCACAGCCATCAAAAATGGCCTGGATAATGTGTTTGGAAATGGAAATACCAACGCCGGGATGCAGAAAGAACAGCAGAAGACCAGAACACAAGCTTTTGAGGAAAAGCGAAAGCAGGAGCGTGCGGCACAGGATGCTGCCAGATCTCAGGCAGATGGGAAAAAGGAAATGCCTGCTCTTTATGAGAAAATGACAGGTGTCCGTGTGAAGGGGTTGCTTATGTCTGTTACAGGAGGAATCCTGGCCAGCGGAATGGGACTGGGATGTCTGGTTTTGGGAATTTTCGGTACAGTAGCGAAAATGAATTCCATAGTAGCCGGCGGTATTGGCTTTCTGGCAGCAGGAGCTGTTATCGGCGGTGGCTTTCTGGCAGCAGGTGTAAGCAGACTGGGAAGTCTGAACCGTTTTCAGAGATATCAGCAGATACTGGGAGATCATACTTATTCTAATTTTGAACAGTTATCCATTGCTGTGGACAAACCCGTGGATTTTGTAAAGAAAGATATCAAAAAAATGATAGCCAGAGGCTGGTTTCGCCAGGGACATATTGATAATCAGGAAACATGCCTGATCACAAGTAATGAGACATACAGACAGTATACAGTCACACAGAATGCACTGGAGCAGAGAACACAGGAAGAACAGAAAAAGCAGGCAGAGGCAGACAGGCTCAGGCAGAATACTGCTCCTGAGGTACAGGAGATTCTGGATAAGGGGAATGATTATCTGAAAAAGCTGGGAGAATGCAATGATGCAATTCCCGGTGAGATGATATCAGCCAAGATTTCCAGAATGGAGCTGATCGTGAAACGTATTCTGGAGCGTGCCCAGGAGCATCCGGAGATAGTGCCGGATCTGAAAAAAATGATGTCCTATTATCTGCCAATTACAGTGAAGCTTTTGAATGCATATGCAGATATGGCTAAGCAGCCGGTGCAGGGAGAGAATATTCAAAATTCTAAAAAGGAAATAGAAGAATCTCTGGATACCTTAAACCTGGCGTTTGAAAAACTGCTAGATTCTATTTTTGAGGATACAGCTATGGATGTGTCCAGTGACATTTCTGTATTACACACTCTATTGGCACAGGAAGGGCTGACAGAAGATGATTTCAACCGTATGAAGAAGTAATAACAGCAAAAGCATAATATAGAAAAGGAGAGAACTTATGGGAAACGAAATGCAGGATTTTGAAAAAGCAAATTTAGTACTGGAACCAACAGAGGCACCAACCTTAACATTGGATCCTGATCTGGGAGAAACAGAACCGACAGCCGTTTCCGTGCCGGAGCCTGAAAAAAAGCAGGAAGTAAAGGCAAAAATGCCGGCTCTCTCTCCGGAAGAGCAGAAAATGGTAGATGATTTTGCTGCTAAGATCGATATTACCAACACAAACCAGATTCTTCAGTATGGAGCCGGAACCCAGAAGAAAATGGCTGATTTTTCAGATGCAGCTCTGGAAAATGTAAAGACTCAGGATCTGGGCGAGGTTGGGGATCTGATTTCAAACGTAGTTGGAGAATTAAAGGATTTCAGCGCTGAGGAGGAAAATAAAGGCTTTTTTGGATTTTTCCGCAAACAGACCTCCAAGATTGAGAATCTGAAGAACAAATATGACAAAGCCGAGATAAGTGTGGGCAAAATAACAGATGCCCTTCAGGAGCATCAGGTACGCCTTCTGAAGGATTCTGCAATGCTGGATAAAATGTATGACCAGAATTTGAGCTACTTTAAAGAGCTGACCATGTATATTGCTGCTGGAAACCAGAAGCTGGAAGCAACCAGAAATGGTGAACTGGCAGAATTGAAGAATAAAGCAGCTTTATCAGGACAGCCGGAAGATGCTCAGGCAGTCAGGGATCTGGAGGAAAAATGCAATCGTTTTGAAAAGAAGCTTCATGATCTGGAGCTTACCCGAACCATCGCTATGCAGACTGCTCCTCAGATCCGTCTGATCCAGAATAATGACACAAGTATGGTAGAGAAAATCCAGACAACGATTGTGAATACCATTCCTCTCTGGAAAAGCCAGATGGTTCTTGCACTGGGAATTGCTCATTCAACAGAAGCGGCTCAGGCTCAGCGCCAGGTAACGGATCTGACCAATGAGCTTCTGAGAAAAAATGCAGAAACTCTTCATACAGCCACTGTAGAGACAGCCAGGGAATCTGAGCGTGGTATCGTAGATATTGAAACTTTGCAGAAAACCAATGCAGATTTAATACAGACCCTGGATGAGGTGATCCGTATTCAGCAGGAAGGCCGTGAGAAACGGCTGGCTGCTGAGGCAGAGATGCGTCGTATGGAAAATGAGTTGAAGGACAAACTGCTGGAAATCCGAAAATAAAGTAATTGTTTGAACGCAGATCGCGAAGTGACTGCGTTCATGAGCAAGTAGCGAAGCGGATTGCGAATGTCCGCTTTACAGCCAGATGATGTTGCCTGATAAGGGCAATGTCAGATATAAAAAGAAAAAGGGGTTATTTTCATGTATAGAGACCACACTAAAGTAATTCAGATAGGAAACAGAAAAATCGGCGGCGGTAATCCCATACTTATCCAGTCCATGACCAATACAAAGACCGAAGATGTAGAGGCTACGGTTAGTCAGATTTTATCCCTGGAACAGGCAGGCTGTGATATTATCCGCTGCGCAGTGCCGACTATGGAGGCGGCCAGGGCTCTGGGAGAAATCAAAAAACAGATACACATTCCGCTGGTAGCAGATATTCATTTTGACTATCGTCTGGCCATTGCAGCTATGGAAAATGGTGCAGATAAAATCCGTATTAATCCCGGTAATATTGGAAGTATTGACAGGATCAAGGCTGTAGTGGATACGGCAAAGGAGCGTAATATTCCTATCCGTGTAGGGGTAAACAGTGGTTCCCTGGAAAAGGAACTGGTAGAGAAATATCATGGTGTTACAGCAGAGGGGCTGGTGGAAAGTGCCTTGGATAAAGTACACATTATTGAAGACCTGGGTTATGATAATCTGGTGATCAGTATCAAATCTTCTGATGTTCTCATGTGTGCCAGGGCTCATGAGCTGATCGCACAGCAGACAGATTATCCTCTTCATGTAGGAATTACAGAAGCAGGAACTTTGTATTCAGGAAATATTAAATCAGCTGTAGGACTGGGGATTATTTTGTATCAGGGAATAGGAGATACCATTCGTGTATCTTTGACAGGAGCGCCTTTGGAGGAAATCAAATCTGCAAAGAGAATCCTGAAAACTCTTGGACTGCGTAAAGGTGGGGTAGAGGTAGTTTCCTGTCCGACCTGTGGCAGAACGCAGATTGATCTGATCGGTCTTGCCAATCAGGTAGAGACTATGGTACAGGATATTCCGCTGGATATTAAGGTGGCTGTAATGGGGTGCGTGGTAAATGGGCCCGGGGAAGCCAGAGAAGCTGATATCGGTATCGCCGGCGGTGTAGGAGTTGGCCTGTTGATCAAAGGCGGCGAGATCATAAAGAAGGTTCCTGAAGATCAGCTGCTTGAAACATTGCGTCAGGAGCTTCTGAACTGGCAGAAATAACGGAAAGACAGGAATGGTTTTTCAGACAGGGTTTTCTGGCTGAAAAAAGGAGATTTTATTTTGGAAAAAGACTTTTTTGATGTATTTCCCAACTTAAAAGTGAAAAAAGAATTGGAGGAATTGCTGGAAATGGTCACTGTGACCAGAGTTTCCTGTAATCCCTCCAAAACTCATATCTGGGTTTATATAAAAAGTGAACGGTGGATCCACAAGAAACATATCTTTGAATTGGAGGACCAGATTGAAAGGCAGCTTTTCTCAGGACTTGAACTGCGAGTGACTGTTATTGAAAAATTCCGGTTGTCCAGACAGTATACCCCGGAGAACTTTCTGGAAACTTATCGTTCCAGTATGGAACTGGAACTGCGCAGCTATAACATGCTTGAGTACAATATGTTCAAACAGGCACAGATTACTTTTCCGGGAGAAAATGATCTGCGTATGATACTTCCGGATTCTGTAATCGCCAGGGAGAAAAGTGAAATTCTGGTGGAATATCTCCACAAGGTTTTTTGCGAGAGATGTGGCATGGATCTGAAGGTGGAACTGGATTTTGTGGAGACACAGGAGAGCAGATACAGGAAAAATGCAGCTGTCCAGATTGCACAGGAGGTAGAGAATGTTATCCGCCATGCAAAACTGAACAGCAGCAAAGAAGAGGACGGACAGAAGCCGGCAGAAGAGGTAAAGACGGCGAAGACGGAAAACAAAGACAAAAAAGAAGACAAAACATCTGCAAAACAGGAGAAAAAACCGTCCTTTGGAGAGCGGAAAGACAAAAAAGGAGATTTCCGCGGCGGTTTCCGCAGGGACAGCAATCCGGATGTTATTTATGGAAGAGATTTTGAAGGAGAGCCCATTACCCTGGAATCTATTACCGGTGAGATGGGTGAAGTTATTGTACGCGGACAGGTTATGGATGTGGAAGCAAGGGAGATCCGTAATGAGAAAACAATCCTGATCTTTCCGATTACAGACTTTACAGACAGTATTGTAGTAAAAATGTTCCTCAGAAACGAGCAGGTGCCTGAGGTTACAGAGCATGTAAAGAAGGGAGCTTTTTTAAAGTTCCGCGGTGTTACTACAATTGACCGTTTTGACAGTGAACTGACCATCGGTTCCATTGCGGGAATTAAGAAGATTGCCAATTTTACCACTGCCAGGGTGGATACCAGCCCTCAAAAGCGAGTGGAGCTTCATTGTCATACCAAAATGAGTGATATGGATGGAGTCACAGAGGCCAAGGCTCTGGTAAAGCGTGCCTATGAATGGGGGCACAAGGCAATTGCCATTACAGATCATGGCGTAGTTCAGGCTTTTCCGGAGGCAAACCACTGCTTTGATGCATGGGGCGGTTGTGTGCCCAAGGATTCGGATTTTAAAGTTCTTTATGGTATGGAGGCTTACCTGGTAGATGATTTAAAGGGTATGGTTACAAATGGTAAAGGACAAAGCCTGGATGGGAAATTTGTGGTATTTGATATTGAAACCACAGGCTTTTCTTCTCTGACCTGTCATATCATCGAAATTGGAGCAGTGCTTGTAGAGAATGGCCAGATCACAGAGCGTTTTTCTACTTTTGTAAATCCCAGGGTTCCCATTCCTTTTCGGATTGAACAGCTGACCAGTATTAATGACAGTATGGTAATGGATGCCCCTCCCATCGAGGAGGTTCTGCCCAGATTTCTGGAATTCTGCAAGGGTGCGGTAATGGTTGCCCACAATGCAGACTTTGATATGGGATTTATTATGAAAAACTGTGACAGACTGGGGATTTCTCATGACTTTACCTATGTGGATACTGTAGGTATGGCCAGATTTCTGCTTCCTGCATTGAACCGTTTTAAGCTGGATACAGTAGCGAAAGCAGTAGGTGTTTCCCTGGAGAATCATCACAGGGCAGTGGATGATGCGGCGTGCACTGCGGAGATCTTTGTGAAATTTGTGCAGATGCTGGCAGAACGTGATATCGTAGATGTGGATGAATTAAATAAGCAGGGAGCAGTTTCAACGGATACTGTCAGAAAACTGCCTACTTATCATGCTATTATTTTTATGCGGAATGAACCGGGACGCATTAACCTGTACAAGCTTGTCAGCCAGTCTCATCTGAAATACTATCACAGAAGACCACGAGTACCAAAGAGCGTGCTGGAAAAATATAGAGAAGGACTTTTGGTAGGAAGTGCCTGTGAAGCAGGGGAGCTGTATCAGGCCCTTCTTAGGAATGCACCTGAGGCAGAAATCGCCAGACTGGTGAATTTCTATGATTATCTGGAAATCCAGCCAATAGGAAACAATAAGTTTATGCTTGCAGATGAAAAGCATGATATGATAAATTCAGAGGAGGATCTCCGGGAGATCAACCGCCGGATCGTGAAGCTTGGAGAGCAGTTTAAAAAGCCGGTGGTAGCTACCTGTGATGTACATTTTATGTATCCTCAGGATGAGGTTTACCGTCGGATCATTATGGCCGGGAATGGATTTTCAG
>ERZ1034976.2715-NODE-2715-length-11730-cov-6.143555_pt1 | contig 11730 bp, 9 predicted proteins | sample MGYA00520623_ERZ1034976 | MGnify/ENA primary metagenome ERZ1034976 (study PRJEB33766, sample SAMN09781774) | gut metagenome | biome: gut microbiome | host: Homo sapiens | place: Madagascar | study: EMG produced TPA metagenomics assembly of the PRJNA485056 data...
GTGAATTTATGGTGAAAATCCAGAATGATCAGATTACCGGTTTTTCTGAATTGTGGTTCATCAATTGCTGGTGCTTTGAAAGCAAACAGAATAGCTGAATTACAAAATGTAAAATATAGTTGACAAAAAGGAAAAGAAATATTACCATACTTATGACGGATACAGAAAAAAGAAATGCCTGACCAACGTACACCGTCAGATAATAACATCCGGAAGAGGAGAGATAATGGTATGAAGAATAAACGGATGAAAATTGCGAGGATTGAAAAGGATCTGTCCCAGGAGCAGCTTGCAGAGAAGGTAGGAGTGACCAGGCAGACGATCGGAATGATCGAGGCAGGGAAATTTAATCCGTCCCTGCAGCTCTGTATTGCGATCTGCAGGGCACTTGACAGGACGCTGGATGGACTTTTCTGGGAAGATGAGGAGAGAGAGGAGTAAGTGAAATGAAACTTTGGAAGAAATTATTTGCGAAGCAGGCTGATGAAAGACAGCAGCAGGAAATATACAGAGTAGAGCATATGTGCTTCTGGATCACCTACTGGCTTTTGCTGATCAGTATTATTTATCAGAGAAATATCAAAGGGATGCCCTTTGAGCAGATCCAGGGGGAATGGATCACATTTATGATAGCGTCTATCTGCGTGGTGGTTGGCTGTATGTGGAAGGGTGTCTGGAATTTCCAGCACAGGAAAGTGCCGGGTGTGAAGGCATATTTGCTGTACAGTCTGACAGGCGCTGTCCTTGGGGGGATCCTATTTGGTGTCTGCACGGCGGCGCAGAACCCTTATGTGGAAAAGTTGTCTGACAAAGTGATGGTCGGACTGATTGCAGGAGCGTGTGATGGAGGCATCATTTTTGTGCTCTGTTTTGTGGCTTTTCTGATCGTAGGGAAGGTGACAAAGCTCAGGGAGCAGAGAATAGAAAAGGAAATGTTGGGGGATGACGTGGATGAATGAGAATAAACAGGTGAAACTGTTCTTTGGTGTCAATTTCGGGCTGACACTGGTAATGGGAATACTGATGGGGATCGGTTATTTCCTTGGAAGGGATATCAGCAGCTTTCCGGCGGCACAGATGCTGTATCCGGCGGCGGGAGTTATGGCAGTGCTGCTTGCAGCAAGAGAAAAAGAGCAGAAGCTGCCGATGAAGTTTTTTGTGACATATTTTGTGGTGCTGGCACTTGTCGTGATCTGCGCTGTACTCAGCATAATTATTCCGCTTGGTAATGTGATAGGCGTAGGGGAGGGCTGGTATGTGATCCAGAGCTACGTGTTTATCGTTGGAAGTGTAGCTGCGCTTGTCCTTCTCCTTCTGGAAAAGAGGGAAATAAAAGAAGCGGCAGGGCTGAATTTTAGAGGATATCAGGTGAAGGCTTCCTTCCTGATCATGCTGCTGTTTCTGCTGCTTTATGTGGTAAGGCTGCTGCTCAGTTATCTTCTGGAGGGGCAGATCAGTGAATTCGGTTCTCTTTTTGCAGATCCATCCCTTTATATCATGCTTCCGGTGCTTGTGATCAATTACTTCCTGAGTTATATCATCTTTTTCGGGGAAGAGTATGGATGGCGTTATTTCCTGCAGCCCGTTCTGCAGAAACGATTTGGATTAAAGGGCGGTGTCCTTCTGCTTGGTGTGATCTGGGGACTGTGGCATCTGCCGATCAATCTGTTTTATTACAGTCCGGATACTTGGCTGAAGAGCATCCTGATCCAGATCATTGCCTGTATCTGCTATTCTGTATTCTTTGGCTTTGCCTATAGCAGAACCGGGAATATCTGGACTGCAGTAGTGCTTCATTACATCAATAACAATGCGATCGCCGTACTGACGGGCAGTGCAGACTTTGGAGGCCGCATTTACAGCTGGAAGGATCTTCTGATGGTTCTTATTGTAAACGGGATTGTGTATCTGCCATTCCTCTTTACAAAAGAGTATAAAGAGGAAAAATAAGCTATTTTTTCAGCACCTTTGATTTCTTTTATAGACAATCCATGCAAAGACAGCAGTCAGCAGCTCAGTTACGGGGAAGGCGGCAAATACACCTTCGGCTCCGTACAGGTGGCTGAACAGGAAAGCAGCCGGAATGATGATCACAGCATATCTTGACAGGGAAATGAGCAGAGAAGCTATTCCCTTGCCAAGAGCCTCCAGCGCGCCGCAGCAGGTGACTGACACCGCTGATACGATAAAGCCAAGGCTGATAATATGAAGGGCTTTGATACCGATCTGGATAGTTTCCTGATTTTCCGTGAAAAGGCCGATCATCTGACCGGGGATCAGGAAGGAAAGCAGGGTACCAACAGCCATGACACCTGCTGTCAGGGCAAGGGTGGTGCCGAAAATCTGCTGAACCCGTTTCTTTTCCCCAGCACCGTAATTAAAGCTGATCAGTGGACGGATGCCCTGGATGATACCGTTAGCAGACAGGTAAATAAAGGTCTGCAGCTTGTAATAGGCGCCGAGTACCAGGACATAGGTTCCGGAGAAAGCAGACAGGATGCCGTTCAGGGAAGAGATCAGGAGGGACGGCAGGGCCATGTTCAGGGAAGCCGGGATACCAACGGCATACAGCTTTTGCAGCAGTGCTCTGTTCCATACAATATTTTCCCTTGCAAAGGAAACCGGCAGTGGCCGGAAAATACAGAACACAACATAAACAAGCAGTGTGATGAACTGGCCGATTCCGGTAGCATAGGCAGCACCTGCCATTCCCATTTCGGGGAAGGGGCCGATCCCGAAGATCATCAGCGGATCCAGTATAATATTGGCGATAAAGCCGCACATCATACTGATCATGGATACCTTCATGCGTCCAACAGCCTGAAATACCTTTTCCAGAGAAATGCCAAGCATGATGATGACGGAGAACAGGAAGGCACGGTTCGCATAGGTCAGCCCCATGGAAAGGATCTCTTCATTGTCAGTAAACAGAGACAGGAATTTTGGCATGCCAAGAAGACAGATGACCATTAATATAAGGCCGTGGATAATGCTGAGTACCATACCGGTTGCAGCAGCCTGATCGGCCTGCTTCTGATCCTGTGCACCAAGACAGAAGGCGATCCTTGCATTCATACCGATACCAAAGCCCACCGCAATGGCTGTCATCAGGTTTTGGACGGGATATACCAGAGAAAGGGCTGTCATGGCATTTTCGCTGATTCTGGCTACAAAGTAGCTGTCCACGATGTTGTACAGGGAATTGACCGCCATGGAGAGCACCATGGGCAGTGCCATGGAGATCACAAGCGGCAATATTTTCTTTTCTTTCATAAAATTCTGATCCATTTTCTTTCACTCCTGTAATTTCCAATTTTTTCCGCAAAAAAAGCCATACAGTATAGGCTACTGTGTGGCGAAAAGAAGATCACTCTTGAAAAATCCACACCCCGCAGGGTTTTATGCGGCTTACTATAACATATGTTCCCGGGACTGTCAAGAAAGGTGGAAAGAAAGGAGAAGTTCTGCTATAATGATGCGTACGAAAATCAGACAGGAGGGTGTCAGGATATGATCACCATTGCTATTGTAGAAGATGAAGAAGCTTACGCAAAGCAGCTTACTGAATATATTGAGAAATATCAGCAGGAATCCGGCAGACGGTTTAGGGTGATCCGCTTCACAGACGGGGATGAGATCGTGGAAAAGTATACCGGAGAATATGACATCATCCTGATGGATATCCAGATGCAGTTCATGGATGGCATGACAGCAGCAGAGGAAATACGGAAGCTTGATACCAAGGTTGTGATCATGTTTATCACCAACATGACAAACTATGCGATCCGTGGCTACGAGGTGGATGCCATGGACTATGTGCTGAAGCCAGTGACCTATTTTTCCTTTGCAAGAAAGTTAGAGCGTGCGATCAGCAGGATCCCACAGAAGACTGGCTGGCCGGTGAAGGTGAATACACAGGAGGGAGTTGTAAGGCTGGATGCCGCTTCTATTTATTATATCGAAAGCGAAGGCCACAATCTGATCTATCATACAGAAAACGGAGACCTGAAGGAGAGAGCCAGAATGCAGGATGCGGAGGAAAGGTTTGTGCCGCTTGGGTTTTTCCGCAGCAATAAAGGGTATCTTGTGAATCTGGAATATGTGGACGGCGTCAGGGATGGCTGCTGTATGATCCTGGGAGAGGCGCTTCTGATCAGCCGGGCAAGAAAAAATGATTTCATGGCAGCACTGGCAGAATATATGGGAGAACACTGATGCTGGCCGGGGACAATGGTATATGGAAGTGAGGAGAAAAGAGTAGATGGAAGAAGTGCTGACAGGTGCCTATCAGGATATACCAAGATATTATACGGCGATCGCAGAATGGCTGTGCTGTATGCTGTTCTGCTTTTTCTACAGAAGAAAAGTAAAACCGGTTGTTTTTACAGGGATTGCGGCTGCAGTGCTTCTGCTGCTGACAGGCTGGCTGATGCTTACGGGAGAGGTTCCGACACTTCTCTGGATCCCTTGTATGGTAATCGCCATTTTAATCATGCTTCTATTTCTCTGGCTGATCATGGATATTACCTGGAAAATGGTGGCTTACTGCTGTATGAAAGCATTTCTGGCGGCGGAATTTATGGCTTCCCTGGAGTGGCAGCTGGAATACTTTGTGCACGGTGGCAGGGAAGAGAGAGGGATTTTCAATGTACTGGCGCTGATTTTTGTTTATGGCGCAGTGGCACTGGTGCTCTTTATCATAGAATCCAGGATGAAACGGGATGAGGTAGAACTGGAGATCAGTGTCAGGGAGCTTAGCAGTACCCTGCTGATCGTACTCAGTGCTTTTATGCTCAGCAACTTAAGCTTTGTGTACCGCAATACCCCTTTCAGCGGAACCATTGCATCCGATATTTTCACGATAAGGACGCTGGTGGACTTTGGAGGACTGGCGATCCTTTATGCCTATCAGAGTCTTCGTTATGAGGTGGGTGCGGAAAAGGAGCTGTCAAAAATCCAGAGCATGCTGACCGCCCAGTATGACAGCTACCGGAATTATCAGGAGGTTACCGACCTGATCAATATGAAATACCACGACCTGAAGCATCAGATTGCGGGACTTCGGGCAGAACAGGATCCGGAGAAACGGTCACGGTGGATCGACCAGATGGAAGGAGAGCTTTCAGCATATCAGCCGGAGCGGCAGACTGGCAATCAGGTACTGGATGGGGTGTTAGATGGAAAGATGCCGCTGATCCATAGTCATCAGATCACTTTTACCTGTGTGGCAGATGGAGAGCTTCTGAAGTTCATGCATGTGACGGATATCTGTACGATTTTTGGTAATGCGCTGGACAATGCCATTGAGCATGTGATCCTGGTTCCGGATCCGGAAAAAAGGATCATTCACATGGAGGTGTCTTTGCGGAAACAGTTTATTTATGCAGAGGTCCGTAATTATTGTAACGGGGAGGTAAAGATAAAGAATGGCTTTCCGGTAACAACAAAGCAGGATGCTGCCAATCATGGATTTGGAATTAAAAGTATCAGCTATACAGTGAAAAAGTATGGAGGAACCATACAGTTTGGAGTAAAGGATCACTTCTTTTCCATGCGGATCCTGATACCAAAAGAAGGAAACAGATGCAGTTCATGACAGATTTCTGACCATTTGTGCCAGAGGGAAATTCCCTCTGGTTTTTTGTTTATAATGAAAATCAGAAAAAGACGTCTTACTACAGAAAAAAGGAGGTGAGGGAAAGAATGCGGCATCAGGAGCTGATAGAAAAAATGACACTGGAAGAAAAAGCCGCATTTTTGACAGGCAAAAATGAGTGGGCCTCAAGAGGTTATGCTCATCTTGGAATAGACAGTATTACTTTTGCGGACGGACCAAGCGGCGTTCGGAGACAGTGCGGCGAGGGAGATCATCTTGGACTGAATCCTTCCCTGCCGGCAACCTGTTTTCCTTCTTCAGCTACCGTGGCAGACAGCTGGAATGAAAAGCTGGAAGAGGAAGTAGGAGAGGCACTTGGACAGGAAGCGGCATTAGCAGATGTCAGTGTACTTCTGGCACCGGGGCTGAACCTGAAACGGAATCCGCTCTGTGGCAGGAATTTTGAGTATTTTTCGGAGGATCCTTATCTGTCCGGTAAAATGGCGGCAGCCATGATCCGTGGCATCCAGAAAGTGGGCGTTAGCGCCTGTGCCAAACACTTTGCGGTGAACAGTCAGGAAGAAAGACGGATGGCACTGAATGCCGTGCTGGATGAAAGAACCCTCAGAGAAATGTACCTGACAGGATTTGAAATTGCAGTGAAGGAAGGAAAACCGGGGGCTGTAATGTCATCCTACAATGAAGTGAACGGCACCTATGCCAATGAAAATCCTTTTCTGTTGAAGCAGATCCTCCGGAAGGAGTGGGGATTTGAAGGGTTCGTGGTCACGGACTGGGGCGGCGGCAATGATTTTACGGAGGGCATCCGGAATGGTTCCAACCTGCAGATGCCGGGCTGTGGCTTCGACAGTGCCAGAGAGCTGATCAGGGCGCTGAAAGAAGGAAGGATTACAGAGCAGGAAATTGATGAAAGGGTGGATGAACTGCTGACAGCGGCTCTTACCTTTCCGAAGCATTCCGCAGAAGAGAAACATAAGCTGGAAGGGCAGAAGGAAAGCCTTTATCAGGAGCATCACAGACTGGCAGGCCGGGCGGCAGAAGAAAGCATGGTGCTTCTGAAAAATGAAGAAAACATTCTGCCCCTGAAAGCAGGAACCAGAGTAGCGCTGATCGGTGATTTTGCTTTTTCTCCAAGATATCAGGGAGCCGGTTCTTCCTGTGTGAATGCCATTTTAGTAGAAACTGCAGCAGAAGAAATCCGGAAAACAGAGCTGGTTCTTGCAGGTGCAGAGCGTGGATATCTGCGGAGCGGGAAAGTGGATAAAAAGAGAGAGACCAGTGCTTTGAAGCTTGCCGGGGAGGCAGATGTTGTACTGTTTTTCCTTGGACTTGGCGAACAGGAGGAAACGGAAGGGACGGACAGGAAAAGCATCAATATTCCCCAGAATCAGTTGTCACTCCTCCATAAAATCGCAAGAGTCAATCCGGCAGTGGTGGCAGTGCTCAGCACAGGAAGCGTAGTAGGTACCTGGTGGAAAAAGGACTGCAGAGCCATCCTGCATACCGGCTTATCCGGAGAAGCAGGTGCAGGTGCTGTGATGAAAATATTGACCGGAGCGGTTAATCCGAGCGGAAAACTGACAGAGTCCTGGATCTGGAGCTACGAGGATACCCCTTCGTATCCCTGTTATCCGGCGAAGGACAGAACTCTGGAATACAGGGAAGGGATCTTCACAGGCTACCGCTATTTTGAAAAAAATCAGATCCCGGTATCGTTCCCCTTTGGATTCGGACTCTCCTATACTACTTTTGCCTACAGGGATCTGCAGGTAGCTGACAAGGGAATCAGTCTGAAGGTAAAGAATACAGGAACTGTGGATGGCAGCGAAATCGTGCAGATGTATGTGGCGCTTCCGGAAAGTAAGGTCAGCAGGCCGGAAAAGGAGCTGAAAGGATTTGTAAAGCTCCATCTGAAAGCCGGGGAAGAAAAGGAGGTCAGGATTCCCTTCGATGATAAAACCTTCCGGTTTTTCAGTGAAAGAAGCGGAAGCTGGGAGCAGGAAGAAGGAACTTACCAGATCCTTGCAGGAAGCAGCAGCCAGGATATCCGGCTGACCGGAGAGATTTCTCTGCCTGGGGTACAGGTGAAAGAAAGTGGAGTACAGATGACGGGAGAGACACTGGCGAAAGCTTGTGAACCGGAAACGCTGCCTGGTGCAAAAGAGCAGACAGACAGCCGGAAACAGCGAAGGACTCTTGACCGGAATGATCCTCTGTCAGATATGCGCTATGCCAGGAATCCTCTGGCAAGGCTGATCGCGGGAAGCCTTAAGAAGAAAATTGAGAAGGCGGAAAAAAAGGGAAAACAGCCGGATCTGAATACTCTGTTTCAGTATAATATGCCCTTCCGGGCTATTGCCAAAATGACGGCGGGGATGGTATCCATGGATATGGTGGATGGTATAGTGGAAGCTGCAAACGGACATTTCTGGAAAGGGATGAGAGATATTGCTATAGGATTCTTCAGAAACATAAGGGAAAATAAAGAAGATCGGAAGCGGTTAGAGAGTGAAGGTGACTAAATGATTAGGAAATTTAAAAAAATTCATCCTGAGCTGTGGCAGTTTATATGCTTTAATCTTCTATCCAATATTTCAACAATAACACGCTTTGTGCTGACATGGACAGGAACAGCAGTGTTTGTAACGCTGATTGGGCTGACAACACCGTTTCATTTTTTGATTTTTGATTATACGTCAGAAGGTTCCCACGGCATAGGAGGATTTCTTACTTTTCTGATAGCTGAGATTGTGGCACAGACGGTTAACTTTTTTGTACAAAAAAATTTGGTATTTAAATCGGATGCAGCCTTTGGCAGATCAGCAATAAAATACGTGATCCTGGCAGCACTGATTGTTGTGGTGAATCTTGTTTTACCGGGATATGTAACAGAATTCTGTATTTATATCCTTGGATTTGGATCGGGACTGGCAGCAACTATTGCATCTGTTGTAAATACACTGCTTGCAGTTGTAGTAAGCTATCCACTATTAAAATTCTGGATTATGCCTGAAAAAGAAATTGAAAAAAATTAATTTTAAAGGAGGATAAAAATGTTATCAATCAATTGGAAGGATGTTGCTGGGATACTAAAACTGTGTATTCCACAGATCGTTGTTATCATCTGTGCGCTGCTTGCAATTGTAGTCTGCATTCTGGTAACAAGAAAAAAGGAAAAAGGATTTAAAAAGCTGATCCGGGGACATGCTGTGATCTGTGCAGTTCTTGCAATTGTAGTTGCAGCGAATACAATTGCCTTTGGACCATTATATACCATTATTTCTCTTGCTACAGGTAATGGAAAGATCACGGAAGGAACGATCGACGAGGCGGAAGCACTGTGCAATGAAATTGCTGCTGAAGGAATTGTTGTACTCAAAAATAAAAATCATGCACTTCCACTGGAAGCCAGCAGTAAGCTTAATTTGTTTGGATGGTCTTCAACGAACCCGATTTATGGAGGAAGTGGATCCGGCAGCCTCTCCAAGGCATACCGGAAGGTATCCTTTATTGATGGACTGCAAAATGCGGGCTTTGAGGTAAACCAGGAGCTTGTTGATTTTTATGAGCAGTATCGTGCAGAGAGACCACTTGCTGATACAAGCAGTATCGATATGACGGTACCAGAACCGACTATGGAGGAATACGAGCAGGCAGACATTTTTAATAAGGCGAAAGACTATTCCAACAGAGCAGTTATCTTTATAGCCAGAAATGGCGGAGAGGGAGCCGATTTCCCTAAAACAATGGATAAGGATGATCCGGCAGTATTATCTTCCTACGGACAGCCTGATAAAGATATGGATTATTATAACATCAGTGAAAATGAGGATGATCTGGATCCGGGCAGAAGCCTGCTGGAGTTAACTGTCAGAGAGCAGGCAATGGTAGATAAGGTACTTTCTGAGTTTGATGATGTTACTCTGGTTATTAATGCGGCAAATACCATGGAGCTTGGCTGGGCAGAGGATAATGATAAAATCAGCAGTATTGTCTGGTGTCCGGGGCCTGGGCAGACAGGCTTCGATGCACTTGGAAAAATCCTGTCTGGTGAAATCAATCCCTCCGGTAAAACGGTAGATACCTTTGTAAGAGATCTGGAAAAAACACCATACTATAATAATTTTGGTGATTTCCGGTTTGACAATATGGAAGAATTTGCTTCTCCTCAGGAATATTTTGATATAGGAGGTCCCTCTTTTGTCAATTATGTAGAGAGTATTTATGTAGGATATCGTTATTGGGAAACAGCATTTGATGAAGGACTGACAGAGACCTACAGTAATGTACTTTATCCCTTTGGGTATGGACTTTCCTATACAGAATTTTCCAAGACGCTTGACAGTGTGACGAATGAGGATGGAGTTATTACGGCAACAGTAACAGTAAAGAATACAGGTAGTGTCAGCGGAAAAGATATCGTTGAATTGTACTATACACCTCCGTATACAAATGGCGGTATTGAAAAGTCGAGTGTAAACCTTGCAGGCTTTGTAAAAACAAAGGAACTGGAGCCGAATGAATCAGAAGAGCTTCAGGTGACCTTTAAGCTGGAGGATATGGCATCCTATGATGCAAAGGTAAATAAAGCATATGTGCTGGAAGCAGGTGATTACGGAATTTCTCTCAGAGCAGATGCTCATAATGTGATTGCCACGGAAACAATAACCGTTGATGATACGATTGTATATGATGAAAACAACAAGAGATCGACTGATGAAGAAGTAGCGACCAACAAGCTTGATTTTGCTGCGGGAAGCTTTGAATCTCTTTCCAGAAAGGATCATTTTGCAAATTATGATGCTGCCACAGCTGCACCGGTAAATTTCTCAATGCCGGAGGAAATAAAGGCAGTATATGAGAATAATTCCAATTATGATCCGGAAAAATATAATAACGATGAGGATGTTATGCCAGTAACAGGTGCTAAGAACCATGTTATGCTGGAAGATGTGAGAGGCCTTGATTATGACGATCCTGAATGGGATCTTCTGATGGACGAGCTGACGGTAAAGGAAATGAATTCACTGATTGCCCGGGCTGGTTACCAGACAACAGAAATTAAGAGCATAAATAAGGTCAGAACGGTGGAAGCAGACGGTCCTGTAGCAATTACCAATAATTTTACGGAAGAATCTACAATTGGTTTTCCGACAGAGGTAACTCTTTCAAATACCTGGAACAGGGAACTGGCATACAGATTTGGACAGAGTATGGGAAAAATGGCAGATGAAATGAATATATCCGGTTGGTATGGACCTGCCATGAATATGCACAGAGCAGCCTTTGGAGGCAGAAATTTCGAGTATTATTCAGAGGATCCATTTATTGCCGGTGTAATGGCATCTGACACTGTAAATGGTGCTTTAGAATATGGTGTTTATCCGATGCTCAAGCACTTCGCATTTAATGATCAGGAAGCCAACTCTGGCTGGCAGTTATGTACCTGGGTAGATGAGCAGACGGCAAGAGAGATATATCTGAAGCCATTTGAAATGTGTGTTAAGAACGGTAAATACTGTGCACTCATGGCAGCAAACTGTCAGCTCGGTTATATGCCAGCTCAGGCCTGTGCCCCGTTACTGAAAGATATACTCAGAAATGAATGGGGATTCCGGGGATGGGTAATTACTGACTGGTACAGCTCAAAGTGGTATCAGGATGCTGATAGAATGATCCGGAATGGAGCGGATGGTATGCTTGCATCATATGATTCTGATACAAATAATGTAAGTGATACAACCTCGGCAACAGGTGTGCTGGCAATGAGACAGGCAAGCAAGGATATTCTTTATACGGTTGTAAACAGCAGGGCATATGAACCTGAAAACCTTAATCCGTCAATGCAGAACTGGGTTAAGGGAGTAATAGCAACAGATATCCTGATACTGCTGTTACTTGGAGGCTGGAGCTTCTGCCTTATCAGAGCATATAAAAAACAAAAATGTCAGAATAACAAAGAATTTTGACCTTGGAATCAATTGGAAAAAGTAAAATGCAGCAAAATCCCGGAAAGAAAACCTATCCGGGATTTTGCTTTTATGAAAAGAACGAAAAGGACGAAATACCGACCATAAAAAAATATAAAATAACTTGACATACATTTCATATAC
>ERZ1034976.2718-NODE-2718-length-11719-cov-3.501286_pt1 | contig 11719 bp, 6 predicted proteins | sample MGYA00520623_ERZ1034976 | MGnify/ENA primary metagenome ERZ1034976 (study PRJEB33766, sample SAMN09781774) | gut metagenome | biome: gut microbiome | host: Homo sapiens | place: Madagascar | study: EMG produced TPA metagenomics assembly of the PRJNA485056 data...
ACTCAATTCTATCACTATATCTTTCCGCATTTCACTTTTTTGTAGTAACTTTGTGGGATGATTATACAATAATTATATAATAGTGCAAAGATACAACAAAAAAGTTGAGTCTACAAAAAAGAAGCCTATCGTTTTGACGTTAAGCTGTTCGTGTATCAATAAAAAGATGATACTATCAGCTTACACAACGATAGGCTTCTGACAATTATATTTTATCTTTTAAACAATTCTTCTCTTCACCTAAGAAAAGGCAAGTGGTTACTTTACAACCTTACGACCTCCTACGATGTAGATACCATGGGGCAGACCCTGAGTGGCGGTAGCAATGCTAACCTCAGCATTGTAAGAACGCAAGGTTCTACCATCAAGTGTGGTAACCAGTGTACGCGTGGGGCGCGCTGAACAATTGCTAACCACAGCTTCTATGCCTGTGGTATACTGGCTGGTAACGTCTTGCACCTTATAGTGGCCTTGGCTATCCTTGTTGGTAGTAACCACAAAATAGCTGGTTTGCTTAACATTTTGAATGTTTTCTGTTTGCTGTTTTCCATCATCTGTATTGAAAACAAAGTTTACATAGTCGTCAACAGCGTTCATGGTATAGTTCAGCGAGTACCATTTCTTTCCACCCTCCTGTTTGGTGGTTGATACGGCGTCGCCTGGCCACTTCGTAGCAACGTTATTGTGCGAGCCATCGCCACCCCACGACCAAACATTCATGTTACTCCATCCCACTTGCTCAACATTCACGTTTACAACAATAGGATAAGCCTTAAACGAGCGCACATCATATTGACGTTCAATCTGTCCCCACACCTTTCCGCCTTGCAGCAGCGCCATTTTCATGGTATATTGGCCTTCAGGCAATTTAATGGTAGCGCCGTTGGCCACTGCTGTGCTGCTGGCTGTAGGGTTAGTGCCATCGGTGGTGTAAACAATCTTGGCACCATCGGTAGCCGACAGCACGCGCAACGTAGCGGTAGGTTTATTATAATAGGTGCCCGAGGGCAGCGAGGTCCATGCCTTTTCCTGCTTTTTCTCAACAAAGTAGCGATAGTTTTTGCCATCAAGCACCATTGCCCAGTTGTTGTCAGCGGGAACATAGTCGGTGGCAGTAGGGCCTACTACCACCATCAGTTTTCCGTTCGTGCCCGTCACCGTAGCCACATATTGACGTTTAAGGCTTGCGATCTGTGTAAAAGCGCTTTGGTTATTAATGCCCACCATATTGCGCACCAATATCATGTTTTTAATATCAGCTTTGCAATCAATCCAGTGTGGCAAGAACACGCAAGGTGTGCCTGGCATAGCCAACATAAAGGCGTTGGCAGCCAATGTATCGGTGCGCACAGGGTCTTGCTGTTCGCTGGCGCTACGCACCTGTGTGTCGTGATTCTCGACAAAAGTCACCGCATAACGGTTATACGTAGCATCAGTAGCCAGACCTCCCCACGACAGGTCGCTCCAACTGTTGTTGTTGGCAGCACTGCGAATGGCGTTACGCAAGGGGAAGTCGAAGGCACCACTTTGTATTGTGCCATTCACCTTGGTGCCGTTCATCCAGTTTATCACCAGTTGTTTGTTATAGTCGAAGTATTCGCCCACCGAGTATTGTACCTTCGCATCAGCATTATACATGCCTGTAAACCCGGCACTGTAACCCTTCACCATATCATAGCGCACACCTGTATAGCCCAGGTCGTTCAGCAAGAAGTCGAGATAAGCCTTTACGTTCTTCTGCACATTGGGGCTCTTGTGGTCGAGGTCGCGAGCAAAGTCAACGCCATCGCCCGTGTCGTTGTTGCTACTCAATTGGTATCCGTTCTTCTTTGCCCATTCAAGGGTCGTGCCGTTACAGTCGTTAGCACAGATGTCGGTAGAAAGCAACTGATAGGTATTGCCCTTATAGGTTTCCTTCGGAAAGTCAACATAGTTGGTCAGCGTTTTACGGTGGTTAATTACCACATCGGCAATGGTTCCTAAGCCCTTCTGCTTAAAGGTCTTAATCATTGAACGCAACTCGTCTTCTGAACCGAAAGCACTCTTATAATTATCAAACCAATAAAGGTCGTCATATCCCATCGACTCGCCACCACAGTTTCCGCTCTGTGGTATCCATATCAGTTTAAAATATTGCGACAATTCGTCGGCCTGACTTTCAAGGTTCTTCCAGTTAGTGGCATCATAGCTATTCCAACTAAAGCCTTGCAGCATCACGCCTTGATAGGCTGTGGGCCAGCCCTGTGCCATCACCGATGTTGAAGCAGCGATGATGGCCAGGGAGGTAGCAATTTTTTTGAAATTCATATTACTTTATGATTTTGATTTAACTCATCAAAACTCAAGTATCATTGTGGCGCGAGGTGTCAGCGTCACATCCTTGGTGAGATCAATGCTTCGGCCTGTAAGGATATTTTTAGCAGTAGTAGCATCTTTGATAATCTCAGCATAGCGAGCAATGTGCATCTTCTTTTCACGGCTGGTACCGTTAATAACGGTGAGCACCGATTTTCCATTCAGTGTACGAGCCACAACATAAACACCATCAACAGGTGCGAACTGCGTTTGCTTGCCTTCAGTAATGAGTTTGTTGCCCTGACGCCAGTGCAGCAGTCGGCTCAGCCAATTAAACATTTGGTTTTGCTCTTTGGTGCGTCCTTCGCGTGTAAAGGCGTTTTGTGCATCACCTGGGAAACCACCCGGGAAGTCGCAACGCACATAACCGTCGGTTAACTTTTTAACGCCGTTCATCAACACCTCTGTACCATAATAAAGCTGCGGTATGCGGTTGATGGTGAGCAAGAGTGCCAAAGCCTGTTTCAGGGCCAATGTGTCTTGACCTTCTTCTAAGAAACGGTCGGTGTCGTGGTTCTCAATAAATGCCATCACATGCGAGGGGTCAGCATAGAGATAGTCGTAGCACAACGAGTTGTACACGCGGTTGAAGCCAGCACCTCTGTCGCTCTCTTCTTTCTTAGCAGCATTGATGCGGTCGAAGAAAGCAAAGTCCATCACAGTTTTCAAATTCGAGTTCTGTGTTGTCAGTTTCGAATCTTTTTGCCAAGCAGCGGTATAAGCAGGCTCTGTTACCCATGTTTCGCCCACAGTGTTAAAGTTAGGATATTCATGGTTCAGCACCTCCATCCAGTGTGCCATGGCAGCGCGATCGGCATAAGGATAGGTATCCATACGTATGCCGTCAATGCCAGCTGTTTCTATCCACCACTCGCTGTTCTGAATAAGATAGGTGATGACGTGCGGGTTGCGCTGGTTCAGGTCGGGCATAGTGGGCACGAACCATCCATCAACCGTCTCTTTCAGGTCAATTTCACTGGCATAGGGGTCGAGTACAGGCGTAAGTTTATAGCTGGTTTGCAGATACTTGTCGTTCACCTGTGCAGCACCATCAATGGTTTTCGTCGTCTTATTGTTGGCCTGATTTTCGGGCAACAGCCACTCGGGCGTGTTCAGCCAGTCGTGCGATGGCATATCGCTCACCCACGGATGTTGAAAGCCACAGTGGTTAAAAATCATATCCATCACCACCTTCAAACCCTTTTGATGAGCCTCATCAATCAGTTGAATATAGTCGTCGTTTGAACCAAAGCGAGGATCTACGCGATAATAGTCAGTGGTAGCATATCCGTGATAGGAACTACTCTTACCACCATCGGGCAAATTGTTTTCCAGCACAGGCGTAAACCACAAAGCCGTTACACCGAGGTCTTTAAAATAGTCGAGGTGCTGGCGTATGCCGTTAATATCGCCACCATGACGTAGGCTGGGCTCTTTCCGATTAATGGTATAGGCGTTCAATCCTTTAATGTTAGAGCGGTCGACACCCGACGAAGCAAAGCGGTCAGGCATCAGCATATAAAGCACGTCGGCATTGCTAAAGCCCACACGTTGCTCGCCACTCATCTTTCGATCGTTAAGCGTATAGGGCACCGTTTGCTTTACGCCTTTTCCGTTAAACATCAGTTGCATGGTTCCAGCCTTAGCATCCTTCACATTCATATAAATCAACAAATAGTTGGGCGAATCAAGACGCACCAAACTATCAATGCGCACGCCAGGATAGTCGGTCGACACCTCGGCCGAACGTATATTCTTACCATACACCATCAGTTGCACCTGTGGGTTCTTCATGCCTACAAACCAATTGGTAGGTTCAATGCGGTCGATTTTGTTGGCAGCCGACATCGACAATGTGGCGCCCAGCATAACAGCTGTTATTAATTCTTTTTTCATATTGTTGTTATTGTTTTAGTTAGTAAAAAGAAGGGGCGCACGATGCCTCGCAAATGGCGAGACATCGCACACCAAGTTATTATTCGTTACTATAGATAATCATTGCGCGTTGTGCCGAAACCTCAACCTTGTCGGCATTAATGGTGTTGCCTATGCCCTCGGCCTTCACCACGCCATCTTTCACCACAGCGGTATATTGGTTTTGAGGAATATTGATGGTTTGAGGCGTACGGTTAGCGTTCAGTATCACAACGATGTTGTTCCAGGCATCGCCCCCCGCATGGTTCTTCAGGCGGAAAGCCACCACCCCGCTGGGAGCTGAAAGGAACTCAAGATGCTGGCGAACAGCCTCTGCATTGCCTAAACGGAAAGCAGGATGTGCCTTACGCAAAGCAATAAGTCCACTGTAATAATCAAACACCTCAGGATATTTCTTCAGGTTGTTCCAGTCGAGATGATTAATGTTGTCGGGCGAACGGAAACTATTTGCCACGCCCTTCTTGTCGCGCAACATCTCTTCGCCACAGAGCATGAAAGGCACACCTTGCGAGGTAAACACGGCCGTTTGAGCCAACAGATCAAGGCGTATCAGTTCGTCGTTATCAATGCCTGGTATGCTGGTGCGCAGACGGTCGGTAAGACACATATCGTCGTGGCAACTTACATAGCTCACCATCTGTGAGGGCGAGTTGGTCCATGGTGCTTTGCTGTAGTTTACCTTTGTCATATCCACTTGCGGATGCTGTATGGCACCCACAATGCCAAACTTGATGCTCTCTTCCTGACCAGATACACCTGCCAAGAAGCCACCCTTATGGTCGTCGCTGAAGGGGCCACGCAGCGCATCACGCATCTCATCGCTGAAGGCGCCTATGCCGTCGAGTTTCTGAGCATTAGCCTTCATCGCCAATTTCTCTGTGGGATAAGCACAAGAGCCGGCACTCCATCCCTCTCCATAGATATATATTGAGGGGTCGATGTTGTTCACCTCATGGCGAATCTGGTTCATGGTTTCAATGTCGTGCACGCCCATAAGATCGAAGCGGAAGCCATCAATATGATATTCGTTCACCCAATACTTCACACTCTCAATCATATAGGTGCGCATGAGCGGCTTCTCTGATGCGGTTTCGTTGCCACAGCCCGAACCATCTGAGTATCTTCCGTCTGCAGTCTTACGATAATAGTAATCGGGACTAATGCGCTGGAAATTGCTGTTCTTGATATTGAACGTGTGGTTGTAAACCACGTCAAGGATAACCCTGATGCCAGCCTTGTGCAGCGCCATCACCATGGTTTTAAACTCTTTTATGCGGCGCGTGGGCTCGTAAGGATCAGTAGCATAGCTGCCTTCGGGCACATTATAGTTTTTTGGATCGTATCCCCAGTTGTATTGAGGCTGATCAAGACGTGTTTCATCTACCGAAGCGAAGTCGAACGATGGCAAGATATGTATTGCGTTCACGCCCAAACGTTTGAGATAGTCGATAGCCTTGGGTTCGGCAAGGGCAAGAAACTTACCTTTGTTTACCAATCCCGACGATGCATCGATTGAGAAGTCGCGATGATGTAGCTCGTAGATGACGAGATCGCATGGCGACTTCAAGCTGGGGCGCACATCATTGGCCCATCCCTCTGGGTTCGTATCAGTCATATCAACAATGGCAGCGCGGTCGCCATTGGCACACACGGCCTTAGCAAAGAGGCCAGGACACTCACCGTTACCAGTATCGAAGGTGTAAAACTTGCCCTTAAGGTTGCCTTTTACCGTGGCCACCCATTCGCCATTGCTGGCTTTCTTCATCTTCACGGTTTTGGCCGCTTTGGTGTCAGAGCCATTATCATAAATACGCAATGTGGCTCCTGTGGGAGCGTTAAGGCGAAACTCTGTCATACCCTGTTGGTACGACATTTCATTGAAGATGCCTTGTGCAGACAAGGTCTGTGCAAAGAGGCCGAATAATGAGGTCATCAATGCGGTTTTTAAATTAATTGTAGGTTTCATTATTTAGTTGACGAATTGACAAGTTGACGAGGAGACAAGGAGATTACTTTGCTTTGTAACAAGGCTCGCAAGTAAGCTTATTACGAAACTTACGATGAAACTTATTACGAAACTTACCATTAAGTTTGTTACAAAAACTTACTCTTAAGCTTTGTTACAAAGCATTGTATTAAGCTTGCTCTCGACCCGTCTGTCGTATGAGTTCTTTAATATTATCGTTATACTCTTTGTTAGCAATCAAATCTTCAATATTCAGGTGCATACGATAGCGCCAATAGTGGCGTGGGTTGGCAGGAATATTGATACGCTCGGCATTGGCATCAGCAAAACGCAGTTTCTCATCAATGGCAAACCAGTCTTGCAGCAACAAGACGCAAAGCATTGACGGACAGGCGAGCTGGTTTACAACAATTTCTTTAGCCAGCCATCCGGGCAGCGGATGTGGGGCGGCACCAGAGCGATACAACTGCGAGTTATAGTAGTCTTGTGTGCGCTCCATATCTTCATCCCACCACTGTCGCAAGGTAGGCATATCGTGGGTAGACAGTGTACATACGCTGCGGTAAGGGTTCTTCCACAGTTCGCCAAAGCGCACGCTGGGGTCTTTAGGCATCTGCTGCAGTTCAAGGCTCAGTATGCGCAACTCGTTCATCACCCATGCCACACAATCGGGCACCATGCCTAAGTCTTCAGCACATACCAACATACGGGTAGCCTGCACCAGCACGGGCAGTTTCTTCATAGCTTCGTTATACCAGAAGTTGTTGTTGCGGCGATAATAATAGTTGTTATACAAGCGGTTAAACTTCTCTTTATCGCTATCAACTAAAGCCTCATACATAAAGTTGAGCTGAGCCGTGATGCGCGGATGGAACTTGTTGCTGTCGTTAATGTCGCGCACAAACAGCACGTCGGAAGCTAATGCATACAAGCCATCACGCACCCAAACATCGTCGGCGCCATCCTTGCCTACAAAGGCAGCTTCAATCTTGCGCTCAGTGTCATATTCGGGCTTCAACGAGAAGATGTCGTCGTGCTCGTGGTTCAAATATTTTTCTACCACAGCATCGGCATGAGGGCCAAACACGCGGTCTACCACCCAACGGGCAATAAACGGTGTGGTGAACAGCTTCTCTTGAAAGTGCAAACCATAGCTCTCTATCTCTTCGCGTGTCATAGCCAGCGAGGGGGAAAACTGTCCTTGCAAGGCGTGAACACAAGTGGTAGGAGTAGCCCAAATGCGGAAGAAGCCCAACACGTGGTCAATGCGATAGGCATCAAAATATTTCGACATATTCTGGAAACGGCGCAACCACCACTGGCAGCCATCTTCAAGCATACGTGCCCAGTTGTAGGTAGGAAATCCCCAGTTTTGTCCATTTACCGAGAAACTATCAGGCGGAGCACCAGCCTGCAAGTTAAGGTTAAAGTAATGAGGTTCATGCCATACGTCGCAGCCTTTACGGTTTACGCCAATGGGTATATCACCCTTCAGTATCACGCCTCGTGCCATAGCATACTCGTGTGCGGCGCGCATTTGCACATGCAGCACATACTGCACATAATAGTAGAAAGCCACCTCTTTATATTCTTTCGTGCGAGCGTTAAGCAGCGTTTCGCGGTCTTTCTCATGCCATACCTCATGGCCTTTCCATGTATTAAAGTCTACATTGCCATAAGTATCGCGTAGGTGGCAATACTGTGCATAGGGCACCAGCCAGTGAGCACTTTCTTTCAAGAACGCCTTGAAGCCAGCCGACTTCAGCACCTCGCCCCCCTCTTGTTCAAAGATAACGCGCAGATACTCTATCTTAGCGTTGTTCACACGTTCATAGTCAATCTGGGGCAACTGGTTCAGCTCTTCGCGCAGCGCCTCAAAGGCGGCAGCCTTCTCTTTGTCGGCCACGGCAGGCAACTGGCGCAAGTCGGCAAACTGAGGATGAATGGCAAAGATGCTGATGCACGAATAGGGATACGAGTCGGTCCAGGTATGGGTAGAGGTGGTATCGTTGATGGGCAATACCTGAAGCACCTTCTGGTGCGTTTCAGCCACCCAGTCAATCATCATTTTCAAGTCACCAAAGTCGCCCACGCCAAAGCTGCCACGGGTACGCAACGAGAACACGGGGATGAGGGTGCCCGCCAACTTACGGTCGCAAATCTCGAAGAAGGCTTGATCCATTTCCTCCACACGCACCTCACCATTAGCCATCTCAGGTATAGCGAGTGTGCGGTTATAACCTGTCTCCCACAGCACATCGCCATTATCGGTGGTGGCAATAAATTTCAGTTCGGTCTCAGCCTCATCAAAGGCATCAACATTCATGTCTACCATCCATTCGTTATAGTTGTGCTCTACCATCTTCAAGGCACGATCGGCATGCCAGTTGCCCAGGCACGAGCTCTCGCCCGTAACATACAGGCGCTCGCCCTTTCTCAATTGGGGGGCACGCACAATCAGGCGCAATGTCTTTTCATATTTTATGGTAGGCACAGCCTCGTGATGACGACGATTTACGCAATCGGTAAAGGCCGAGCTATAGAGAAACGAGTCGTACGGAATGTCTGTCCAGCGGTTATATATTTTATATTCGCTGGCATTAGGCACATTCATGTCTAAGCGGTGAGTAACGGTTTGCCACTCTTTGCGCTCTTCCTTGCCCCACTTATCAATACTATAAAAATAGTTGATGCTTTTGGGTGCTTTCTCCAGCTCTATCTCACACTGCCACATTTTTCCGTCAACAGTGGTCATTGCATAAACGGTGTTTTCTGAGGCTCTGTCGCCCTTAGCAGTCGTTTCGCCCATGATGTTCAGACGCAAGTCTTGACCAAAGACCGTATCGTATTGCAAATAGAAAAATAGTTTCATAATGGGATAATATCTAATTTTATAGTTTATTTCTTAATCCATGCTACGCTCAAAGCGCCCAGCAACAACAACAAGGCAGCCACAAGCATCATGTTAAACTGGTGCGAACCCACCATTGAGAGCACGGTGCCACCTACGGCAGCAGCAGCAATCTGTGGCAAGCAGATGGTGCCGTTGAAGAGGCCGAGATAAGCGCCTTTATGTCCGTAACCCTCAAGGGCATTGGTAACAAAGGTGAAAGGCATAGCCAGCATTGCGGCCCAAGCACAACCAATGAGCAAGAAGGGAATGATGAGCAAGTTCTTGTCAGCAATAAAGGGTAACGCAGCAAAACCAGCAGCGCCAATGAGCAAGCTAATGGCGTAAGCCAACTTGCCGTTAGGAATCTTAGGCAGCAGCATAGCCCATATCACACTGCCTATCGTGCCATTGGTGTAGGTCCACATATACATAAAGGCAGCCCAGCAGAAGAACTGCACCAGTCCCACCTTCCAGAACATCGTGGGCGCATTACGCAGCAGCGTTATCCATCCCGCCTTCTGCTCTTCGACCTCAGGCTTGCGCTCGTTATATTCGGCATACTCTTGGGGGTTCCACTCCTTTACCTTAAAGGAGGTGTAGAGCACACACAGTATGAGGATAGCAGCGCCAATGTAGAACGAATAAATAACCGAGTCGGGCACAACACCCTTAGGTGCCTCATTAGCAATGCCTAACGCTGTAAAGATGAAGGGAAACACATAGCCCACCAGCGAGCCACTGTTGCACAAGAAGCTTTGTATAGAGTAAGCCACCGACTTCTGTTTCTCGTTTACCATGTCGCCCACCAGCATTTTAAACGGCTGCATGGCCATATTAAGGCTGGTGTCAAGAAACATCAATGAGAAAAGACCAAATATCATGGCCGTACCCACAGCCATACCAAACGAGCCAGCATTAGGCAACAGGCACATCACCGCTACAGCCACGGCAGCACCTATAAAAAGGTAAGGTATGCGTCGACCAAAACGGCACCAAGTGCGGTCGCTAAGGGTGCCCACAATAGGCTGCACGATAATACCCATCAGTGGGGGCAAAATCCAGAAGTAACTCAACGAATGGGGGTCAGCTCCCAATGTTGCAAATATACGAGAAATGTTAGCGTTTTGCAGAGCATAGGCAATCTGCACGCCGAAGAAACCAAAGCTAAGGTTCCATAGTTTCCAAAAACTTAAATCGAGTTTCTGTTTCATAGGTTTATGTTATTATTTTTTGTTATGTTCTGTTAAGGTATTTATTATATGAAGTGCGAAGTGATTGGTGAATTATCGCGAGCTCCCTCTTACCACCAAACGGGTGCGCACCACACGTTTCTCAATTTTATCGATGGGCGATATACCCTCCACCTTATTTATAAGTACATCGGCAGCTTCTCGGCCCACCTCCACCCCTCGCTGTTCAACAGTGGTAAGTTGTGGGTCGCAAGCTATGGCGCGTTGTCCGTTTGTAAATCCGCATACCGACACATCTTCAGGAATACGCAGCCCCATATGCTTTGCCGTATACAGCACCCCTATGGCGGTGTCGTCGTTCACACAGAAGAAGCCATCGGGGCGGTTTTCTGTTTGCAGCACACAGGGCGTTATGTTCTCGGCATCGTCGCGGTTATCACATTCAAATATCAAGTTATCGTCGGGTTGCATACCCGCCTTCAACAATGCGTCTTTATAACCATTAAAGCGGTTCTTACCTATCAAGGCATTGCCACGCATACCATAAAAGGCAATGCGTTTGCACCCAGTCTTAATAAGGTATGTTACAGCGTTGAAGGCACCCATATAATCGTCTACCACCACCAGGCTGGCATTAACGCCCGTGCAAATGCGGTCGTAAAACACCAGTGTGATGCCTTTATCGATAAGTGATTGAAAATGGTCATACCGCGTCGTGCTCTTTGCTTGCGACACGATGATGCCGCACACCTGATGGGCTTCAAACACTTGGCACATCTGCACCTCGCGCTCATAGTTTTCCTTGCTCATCGTTATCATGATGCGGTAACCACGTTCTGAGGCACGCTCTTCAATGCCCGATACCACCGATGAGAAATAATAGTGGGTAATTTCTGGTACAATAACGCCAATCACCTTTACGGGCTGACGCTTTGAATAACGCAACGACTTGGCAATATCGGTAGGATAAAAATTGTGCTCGGCAGCATACTTCTGTATTGCCAAACGTTTATCTTCTCGCACGCGCTTGCTTCCGCTTAGTGCTCGCGAGACAGTAGAAATAGACACGCCAAACTCCTCGGCGATGTCTTTCATTGTTGTTAAATTGCCATCGATCATAGGTTATGCAGTATTTACGGCTACAAAGTTATAGTAAACTTTTTAATGTTGTTGCACACAAGGCCTTCAATTTTGCAGAAGAACGTGCAAACGTTTGCACACTAAAAACAATACATTTATGCTTGAATAAGTATTAACGTATTGTAATTCCTCCTAAATTTGCAACAGAAATTAAGAACGCCTAAATTTACGACAATAACAAGACAATAAGATTGAGTGCCCTTTTTAAATGATAATACATCTACAAAAGACATTCTATAT
>ERZ1034976.2720-NODE-2720-length-11709-cov-18.374035_pt1 | contig 11709 bp, 28 predicted proteins | sample MGYA00520623_ERZ1034976 | MGnify/ENA primary metagenome ERZ1034976 (study PRJEB33766, sample SAMN09781774) | gut metagenome | biome: gut microbiome | host: Homo sapiens | place: Madagascar | study: EMG produced TPA metagenomics assembly of the PRJNA485056 data...
GCAGAAACTCGAAGAGCAGCTGGAACTGCTGGCCGAGCGAAGCCGGAAGCAGGAAACCACAAACGAGGATCTCGCAAAGCTGACGGAGCAGATGGTCTGCATCGTGAGCTTGCTGGAATCGGAACCTTGATTCTGCGTAATATTTCCAATTCAGGAAAAGCTAAAGCCGGAAGGAGGCTGAAATCATGCCGAAGCACTATGATCCCATTGCGGAGGAAGAGCCGCACATCGTGGCCGAGTATCATTTTCCAAACTGCACGGCGTATATCGCCGACAACTACCTGCGCCGGCTGACGCCGGAGCAGAAGGAGGCCAACCGGCAGGCCGCACGCCGCGTCGCATGGCGCATCATCGAAGCCGCCATCGCCGAAGGCCGCCTGCCAGCTGTCAGTAACTAACGCGCCGGGAGGCGCGTACATAAAAACGAAAAGGAGAATTTACTATGAATTACATCAACAACCCGAACACTATGTGCTGCTGCTCCTTCGATCACGGAGACTTCATCCATGTAGAGCGCAGAACCGTTCTTGTCGACATTGTGGGCGGAAAGGTCTGCGAGCTCGGCAACGTTACGCCCGGCCACAGCTATGACTGCGAAGATCGCTGGGCGCTGATTAAAAACTACGTAGTCATCGCGTACTACCCCACAGAGGACGCAGCGAAGAACGCATACGATAAGCTCGTGGACGAGTTTGCGATCCGGGGCCATGTGTTCACGGTATCGGAGGCGTAACATCATGATCGCCGTTTTTGGGAAACGGGGGCCGGACGGGAGATTTCTCCCCGGCGAAACTTTTGAATTGCATCCCGGCGAAGAAAACGGCGAGCCCGTGATCGACGCCTTTGCCCGCTGGGCGGCGGAACGATACCGCCGGGAACAGGAACAGAAGGAGGAGAAGAAGACGTGATAAAGCTGATCGTCGAGGATTATTGCCAAAACTGCCCGCTGTTTGAAGCGGCGGTGACAAAACTGACGGCATACGGGAGCACATGCGAGAGGCACGCTGAGGGCTTCGCGGATACAGAGATCAGATGTGAGCACGCAGAGCGCTGCGCAGCCATCGCGGGGCGACTCAGAAAGGAGCTTGGGAATGGATGATTTCCTCAAGTTTTTTGCCGAGAAGGTGAAGATATACCCGATGCACCTTGAGATCACCTACAGCAAGGTAACGGACTGGGGCGTCCGGGTGTGGCGGAGGGGAACCGCCTACGACGGGGACGACGAAGAACTCGTCAACGTCCAGGACTGCGACGCGGAGCTGTGCTTCGCAACCGCACAGGTGCAGCTGAAAAACTGGCTGCTGGAACACGAAGGAGGCTATTAACCATGGCAAATGCCCGTACATACACCCTGACGCTGGATGCGCAGGAGCTGCATGATCTGATCGAGGCGGCGCTGGTGAGCGAGTGCCAGACAGCGCAGATCATCGGCGGGCTCAAGCGCAAGGGGCTTGACCTGGACGCGCAGAAGCTCGTTACACAAAACGCCCGTCTGGCGCGGCTCGTCAGGCGGATGCAGGAGGCGAAAGCATGAAAAAGCTGCTTCTGACAACGGAAGAATGGCTGCATCTCAAGTGGATGCTCGAAAGGAACATGATCCGGATGGATGCGGATGCGTTCCGTCTCAAAGAGGGAGAGCCGGGCAGCGAAGCATGGCGGGAAGCCATCGGGAAAGAGCTCGAGAGAATTGAGAAGGAACACAGGAATATCGAGCGGATGCTGGAAAAAATCGAAGCGGCAGAGACCGTACAGACCGCAACGGATGAAACGGAGGAGAAGAAATGAGAACGAATCTTGCAGAGCGGCGGATCGGGTATGAGCCGCCGGAAATTCCTGAAGGGGAAAGTCTGGAGGAACGCCGGGAGAGAATCCAGGCGATCTACCAGTGGCGCAAGGCCATGCGGAGGCTGGCGCGGCTGGGGTGCATCTGGCTATCGGGCGTGGGCTTCGCGCTGTGCATCATCGCGGGCTGCGCCCACGCGGCGGAGATCGCCGCCGTCCTCGGCGGCGTGTCGCTGACGACGTTCTTCACAGGGATATGCCTGTGAAGGAGCGAAAGATCACGGTTGACTTCCGCCCTGACCAGCTGGCGGATGTGATCGAGGCGGTCAACGCCTACGCGGACGACCTCAAGAATGATCGGGCGCTACTGTGCGAGATGCCGCGCGTCGACCACGAAACAACGGACGCGCTGCTGGCGCAGGAGACGCGGCTGCAAAAGCTGGCGTACTGGCTCCAGTGCGTGCAGGACGAAGCGCTATGACGGCGCAGATCTACGCGCCGCGCATGCGGCAGATCCCGTCACCGTGCGGGAAGGACTGCCCCGGCCGGGAGCCGGGATGCAGCGCACGCTGCTGCAGCTGGGCGCTCTATGAGAGCATCCGGAACCACATCTACGACATCAACCACCGGGACAAGATCAGTCTGGAGCCGGACATAGCCGCCATCCGGCAGATCGAGCGGGCGGCAAACAAAGACAGGAGGGGCAAAAGCTATGCGGCAAAATAGCATCGATTACCCCGGCGAGCGGGCCGCGAGGCGCGCGGATATCGTCGAGCAGCCGGGCTACGCCGGGAAGTACTATTTCGTTGTGAGCTACGAAGGCCGCCAGCTGACCGTCCACGCAGCAGACGAGACGGCGGCCCTGTTCTGGGCGGCAAAACGCTGGGGCTACAGCTTCAAGCGGCCGGAATACCACCAGTCGGCCAGCGTGGCCAAGCTCGGCTATCAGCCGGACACCTGGAATAGCATCAATTACCCAGGCGAGCGGGCTGCGAGGCGCGCGGATATCGTCGAGCAACCGGGCTACGCCGGGAAGCACTATTTTGTGGTGAACTACGCAGGCCGCCAGCTGACGGTACACGCAGCGGATGAAACAGCGGCCCTGTTCTGGGCGGCAAAACGCTGGGGCTACAGCTTCAAGCGGCCGGAATACCACCAGACGGCCAGCGTGGCCAAGCTCGGATACCAGCCGGACAGAATGTTCGGATAAAAAATGCCCTCGCCCGGTTCCAGCCGGACGAGGGCAGAGAAGCCTACACTTCCCCGCAACAAGTTAAGTACAAGGAGAGTATACCATGAAAAATCCATATTTGCAAGAGGTAACGGAGATCATCCGCAAGCAGCAGGGGCCGCGCGGCCCGGTGTGGATGTGCGGCGAGCAGCTGCTGGAGATGATCGCGCCGGATGAGGCGGCGGCCAAGCTGGTGCTGGACGATCTGAAGCACGGCGGCATGAGCCTCAAGGCCTGCGAGGCCAACATCCGGGCGTTCGCGGGCAAAAACGGCAGCTGCTGCACCGGGGCGGAGGCCGAGAAGATCATCCGCAAATACTTCGGTCTGCCGGAGCAGACGGAAGCGCCGAAGCCGGAGCCCGCCGCGCCGCCTGCTCCGGCCGGAAACATCGTGAATCTGGAGGATTTCTTCGGATGAGCGAACAGATCGATTATGAGGAGCGGCTGCCGAGGCAGCCGTCCGAGGGTGCGCTGGACTGGTGCATCCGGACAAAATTCAAGTCCGAATACGCGATCTACCGGGATACATATTATCGTGATCCGCTGACTGGCATACGGGAAAACGCGGTGTCCGTAGCCTGCACGGCCTGCGGCGGCAGCTGGATCGCAGAGAAGGTCAGAGGGGCGGACTGCGTCAAAGGCTGGGCACCGTTCGGCTTCGTGGAGGGTATCATGCAGATCGGCCCGGAAGACAAATTCCGCTGTCCGAAGTGCGGCGCGGAGCTCCGGGCAAAGCACATCGGGCAGCTGTCACGGGCCGGGATCGACGATAACGTATATTTCTGCGAGCCGTGGCAGCTGGGAGAGAAATTCGTCCTGCTGGGCTGGCGGGCGGAGCGGAACATCGGAAAGGACGCGCAGAAAGTTTACCGGATGTGGCCGTATGAGGCGTATGTGTTTGAGCAGAAAAAGACTATCCGGCTGACGGGCTATCAGAAATTTATGAACACGATCAGCTATTTTGGCAGCTGGCGGCAGGTGAAGCGCTGCGACGATAGATGGGGCAAGACGCTGAAGGAAAACTGGTTCCGCAAGCCGGAAGATCTATCCGGAACGACCATCGAAAATTCGGCTCTGCTCCAATACCTGAAAGCGGCCGGAGACGAGGCGCGGCCAGTTGCGTATCTGCGCCTCTGGCAGAAGCACCGGAACATCGAGAATCTGATCGTGCAGGGCTGCGGGGGCATGGTCGCAAAGGCGATCACGCGGGATACGCAGAGGTATGGCTTATATGGCGGGCCCAGCGCGCAGCTGGAATGGATCGACTGGAAGCAGAAGCGCCCGGCCCGGATGCTGGGCCTCGACAAACAGGAATTTGCGTTATGCGTCCGGGAGAAATGGACGCAGGACGATCTTGCGAAATACAAGATGGTGCGGGCGTTTGAGCCGGTACGGCTGCCGGAGGACTGGAAGCTGCTGAAAAAGCTGCAGATCTACGATCTGAACAAGCTGTGCAGCGAAAAGGCATTGCTGCCGGACGCCGTGGGCGGCAAAAGTATGCAGCTGCTGCGCGGCCGGCTGACCGTCATGCGCTGCCTGCGGTATCTGGAACGGCAAAAGTCCGACATCACAACGCTGCTAGACTACTGGGACATGGCCCGGCGCGCAGGGCTTGACCTGCGGGATGAGCACGACCAGCTCCCGAAAAGCCTCAAGCGCGAGCACGACCGGCTGGTAGAGGCGGAGCGCATCGCTCGAAACGAAGAAGAAAAGCGCAGGGAGCAAGCCGCGATCAAAAAGCGCCGCCCGGCATTCGAGAAGGTCGTCGCGCCGCTGGAGGCGTGGGCGTGGGAGGACGGCGGGATCTGCATCCGGCCCGTCCATACCGAGGAAGAACTGGTCGGCGAGGGCAGTGCCCTTCACCACTGCGTCGGAACCTACGGGGAGATCGTGGCGCGCGGAGACAGCTGCATTTTCTTCATCCGCCGCGCGGATGCGCCGGACAAGCCATGGTACACGCTGCAGGTGGAACTGAAAACAGTGAAAGAGCTTCAGAACCACGGCCTGCGGAACTGTGCGCCGACGAAAGAAGTGCAGGGATTTGTGGACAGATGGCTCGAACACATCCGGCGGATGAAACGCGCCGGAGCGAAAACGAAAAAGGAGACAGCGGCATGAGTGAACAGAATCTGATGGTATCCCCGGAAAAGCTGGGCGCGGAGATCCGCGAGCTGACCCGGCAGGCAAAGGCCATGACGCTTTACTATGGCGTCGAGATCGGCCGGCGGCTGGAGGCCGCAAAGAGCATGGTCCCGTATGGCGGCTGGGGCGCGTGGCTGAGGGAAAATACGGAGTTTTCCCAGGCAACCGCTACCAGATTTATGCGGGTATTCAACGAGTACGGCGCGGCGCAGATCGGCATTTTCGGGGCCGTGCCAGAATCGTCAACGTTGCAAAATCTCAGTATTTCCAATGCGTTGCGGCTTCTGGCCGTGCCGGAAGACGAGCGCGAGGAATTTGCCGAAGCAGTCGACGCGGAGAATCTTTCCGCCCGGGAACTGGAAAAAGCAATCAAGGAGCGGGACGCCGCCCGGCAGGAGCGCGAAAGCGCCCTGCGGCAGGCAAACAGCGATTCCCTCCGCGCCGAGAACGCAAAAAAAGAGGCACAGGAAGCCTATGAGAAGCTGCGCGGCATGGAAGATGAGCTGACCGCCGCGAAGGATGAGGCATGCCGCATGGCGGACGAGCTGGAAGCGCTCAAGAACCGGCCCGTCGAGGTGGCCGTCCAGCGCGACGAGCAGGCGATCCGGGATGCGGAGGCCAAGGTCCGGGCGCAGGCGGAAACGGAGCTGCGCAAGAAAACCGACGAATGGCGGAAGCAGGCTACAAAGACCGAACAGGAGATCGAGCGCGTCCGCAAGGAGGCGGAGAGCCTGAGGCAGCAGCTGGCGGCGGCAAAGGCAATGGCGGAAACCGCCTCTTCGGACGCGGAAAAGGAGCGTCTGACCGGAGAGATCGAGGATCTGCGCAGAAAGCTTGCCATGTCCGACAAGGACGTGACGGCCGCACAGCTGTATTTCTACCAGTGGCAGGCAGCCTTTAACCAGCTGACACAGGCTATTTCCCACATCAAGGACGAGGATAAGGCCGGAAAGCTCTGCGCAGCCATCCGCGCCCAGCTGGCCGCGTGGGGGAAGGCGATGGAGGAAACAGCATGACAGGGCAGGAAATCGTGCAGGCGCTGCGGTGCTGTGCAAGTGGAGAATCAGAGGAAGAATGCCCGTTTACGAAGAAATACGGGTGCGATGGGTGCCCGAAAGTGAGCGCCGACCTCATCGAGCGCCTGACCGCCGAGAACGCGGCGCTGCGGGAGAAGGTGCCGCAGTGGATCAGTGTGGAGGAACGGAGGCCGGAGCCGGGAAAACGCGTCCTTGCTACGGACGGCGTATTTGTTGGCGAGGCGTACCGCACAAGCGCGGATACATGGAGAAGGTATGACGGAATAGCTATGCGGGACTGCCTAGGCAGTATAGTCACCCACTGGATGCCGCTGCCCCTATCAGCTGGGAGGGCGAAATAATGCCCATCATGAATTACACGACGAAGGCCGATGTGTTTGCGACGCTTGGCGAGATTCAGGGGCAGCTCGTCAAGCACGGTGCGAAGAAAATCATGCAGGATTACGACAATGACGGGCATATCACAGCACTGTCCTTCCTGATTGATACACCGAATGGCCCGCGCGGAGTCAAATTGCCAGCAAACGTCGACGCAGTGTGGAATGTACTTACAAAGCAGAAAGTCAAATGCGACCGCGATCAGGCCGAGCGTGTCGCTTGGCGCATCGTGAAGGACTGGGTAGCTGCGCAGATGGCGATTCTGGAATCCGAGATGGTGCAGATGGATGAGATCTTCCTTCCGTATATGCTCAACGATAAAGGTCAGACGCTATTCCAATGCTACCGGCAGAACCAGCTTTCAATCGGAGGGACAACATGACCGAACCATTGACGCTGCAGGAACTCGCAAAAATGGATGGGCAACCGGTTTGGGTTGGAGAACCAATCAACAGTTGGCGCAAAGTATTTGTTCATGCGGATGTGCAAAAAGAAGATCTTGCAGGGAAGAAAATTCTCCGCGCTCAAATGATGGTAGATGGGAAACTCGTTGATGTGCCGAACGCTCCGGTCTATCCGCATTCACTTGATGGAAGTTTGCCTGACCGAGATCTTCCGAGAGCGTTCTTGGGTACGACGAAAGATGAACCCAAGAAGAGATATGAAACGCAGAAACTAATGATCGATGGAAAACTCCGGGATGTCGAGATCTACAGGGTTCCGGAATTGCTGAAGCAAGTACCTGGGGCAGATTGCCGGGAGTGCGCTTTCTTCGTAACGATGAAAGCATACGAACTCGGACTGCCATTCTGCCGGTCGGATGAAGTGGCCGAAGCCGACATTTTCGCGCTTGGAAAGCAGATCTGTTTCCGGAAGCGCAATGATACGAACGAAATGTTTTCTGAGAGGGAGGAAAAACCATGACAAACAATGAAATCACGCAGGTGCTGCGGTGCTGCGCAAAGGGGCTTGGAAACGACGACGCGTGCGAAAACTGCAAGGTCGGAGAAATCCAAGATCGGCGGGAATACATCGAGGTTGCGGCTGCTAACGTGATCGAGCGCCCGACCGCCGAGAACGCGAAGGCAGAAGCCGAGAAGGCGCTGGAGGCGAGGAATGGCGATCAGTAAGAAAACGCGCGAGACAGTCTATGCGAAGTACGATGGGCACTGCGCTTACTGCGGCAGAGAGATTTCCTACAAGGATATGCAGGTCGATCATTTCAAGCCGCAACGTGCATGGAACACCGAAGACGCAGGAACGGACGATATTTCTAACCTCATGCCAGCCTGCCGAATGTGTAACCACTACAAACGGGCAAATTCTCTGGAAACGTTCCGGCGCTATATCGCGGAAATTCCCCGAAAACTACAAGAAAACTACATCTACAAGGTGGGGGTCGCCTACGGGAATGTAATTGAGAACGAAAAACCGATAGAGTTCTATTTCGAGAAGATGGAGGCGAGGAAAGATGGTTGAGGTACATTGGTTACAGATACTCCACATTCTTTTTGTAGGGTTTTGGATTGGATATCTGGTGAGAGGATGGGTGAAGTGGTGATGGCTGAAATGGAGGGAAGGTCATGACCAGAAAACGTGCAAGAAAGATCCTCATGGCTATCGGCACGAGCCGGAACCATGCAAACTGGGGGCTGGAGGCAAAGCCGCGCTGGAAGACAAACGCCGGTGTGGTAGAGGATACGCTGACGATCAAACTGTACGCGAAGCTGCTGCGGGAAAGAATGGAGGGAAAGAAGGATGATTAAAAACAGAGTGTGTTTTACCGTCCGAGGAGAGTTCGGAGCGCAGATGAGCTTCGAGTCAAAAAACACGATCCCGTATGAAGATCTGTGCAAGTGTGTCAACAAGGATACGTTGGTTGAGCTGATGTGCCTTGACCGTCTCGGCTATACCGGCGACGATATTCAGTTCATCACGCCAGAAGAATACGACGAGCACTTTGGAGATGACGAAGATGGCTGACGAATACATCAGCCGCGAGGCGGCGCTGAAATACATAAAATCGGAGCAATGCAGAACGTGCTCGGACATTGGGCTGTGCGGGAATTGCGCCGTACTTGTTGCAGTAAAACTACTTGAAAAAGTGCCCGCCGCCGACGTTGCGGAGGTGGTGCGGTGCAAAAATTGCAAGTGGTTTGCGGACAACAACGGTGGAGAGTGGTATGGCTGCCAGATGTTTCAGGTCGTTCAGATTACCCCGGAAGACGCACCGAAACCTGACGATTTTTGCAGCTATGGAGAATATCAGACAAATACGGGAGGCGTGACCAAATGAGCGGCCTGCGGTTTGAATCCATGGCGGACATGCCGCCGAGGATGCGGGAGCTGGATGCAAGGCAAAAGATCGACCTCTCAGGCGCTGCGGCGCCAGCTCCCCTTCACAAGGGGAGCCGGGGGAATGCGAAGTACCACAACGAGCGGGCGGAGCGGGCCGGGGTCCGGTTCGACAGCCAGAAGGAGGCGCGGCGGTATGACGAGCTGATGGTGATGCTCCGGGCTGGCATTATCTCCGATCTGCGCCTGCAACCGCAGTTCACCTTGCAGGAGAGCTACATCACCGAGACTGGCGAGCGCATCCGCGCGATCCGGTACACGGCGGACTTTTCGTACAAATTCGGCGGCAAGCTGGTCGTCGAGGATGTGAAGTCCACGCCGACGCGGACAAAGGAGTATCTGCGCAACCGGAAATTCATGCGGTCAAAATTTGGAATCGATATACAGGAGATTTAAAAATGCCGGAAGAAAAAACGAATGCCGGACGGGAATGCCCTGCGGCCTGCCGAAAAGCGGGAACGCCTGCATGAACCGCACGACGGCCTGCTGCCTGAAATGCGGCTGGAATCCGGATGAGCAGGTGCGGCGCAGGGCGCTGCCGCTCGTCAAGGGTGCGGACGGACTCTATCACAAGGACGTCCGAGCGGAAGCATAGGCAATCAGCCGGGGTACATATTTTATCGGACTTATGCCGCAGGCGCTCCGCCATGAGACGGCTGCGGAAGGAAACCCCGGCTTTGCACCCGGCGCACGGCAAGCTCCCTCAAGCCCGTGCGCCGGGAAAGCGCGTGAGACGTGCGCAAAAACGTCATCCCACACGGGGTATCGCATAGGCCCCGTGCATCGCTTGCCTCCTTTTTATAAGCCGCCTGACGGCAGTCAAGGGCGGCTCGCCCGGAAATGCGCAGCGTTTGACAAGCGAGCGCGGCGCGCCGGTGCGCAGGCGGTGAAAGCCCGTCCTGCCTACGGGGGCCGGAATACCGGCCCCCAGACGAAGGAGTGTGAAACTATGGGCAAATCCAACAAGGTCGCGCTGGTCTGCCAGGTCTGCGGGGCCACGTTTTACAAAGTACCGAGCGCGATCACGATGGAGACAAGGTGCTGCTCGAAGGAGTGCCGCGGGAAAGTGCAGGCAGAAAGACTGGAGCAGCGCCGCCGGGAGCTTGCAAAGGAGCTGGAGGGCCTGCGCACCGAGAGCCCGGAAGGAGAAAAGCGCCTGCCGCACAGGCTCGTCCGAATCCGCATAACGGCCAAAGTCCCGGTATGGCAGGAATACCAGCCAAGGATCGGAGCCACATACCAAGCGGAGCGGTACCCAATGTTCAAAGCGCCGGGATATGTGATCGAGTCCGGCGGCAAAAGAATCAATATCCGCGCCAATGAGTGCGTGGAAGTATGAAAGGAGATCAAAATGGCAGAAATCATGGGCGCGTTTGCGCGCGACCTCGACAATTTTGTTGCCTATTATGAAAAGCTGAACTGGGATACCAGCTTCCGGGGCGAGGCATACCCGCCGCGCATCGTCATGGAGCAGTCCACGCCGCCGCTTTTCATAGTGGAGGACGGCCAAAAGAAACTGGTGCCAAATCCGACGATTCAGATTATTGGCCGCCCGGAGACTGAAGTTATCACGACCGGCAAGCTGCAGATCAGCAAGAAGGATTTCACAAAGCTGTGCAACCGCGCATCCGCTCTGCTGGAACTGTTCCTGCACGGGTTCATGCAGGAGCGCAAGGAAATGGAGGCGGCGAATGCTGATTGAAATTCTGGAGATCGCCGCCGCGCTGGAATGGCTTGTGCTGGGCGTGCTGGTATACCTCAAGGCGCGCAGCCTGAGCCGCAGACTGGATGCGCTGTGCGGCAAGCTGCCAATCGGCCCGGGGCCAGATCCTGCGGGCAAAAAGGGCCCGTGGGGGATCTGCCCGGAATGTGGGGCTGTCGGCTATTGCTACTGGGATAAAAAAACAGATACGCGCACGTGTATGGCGTGCGGGCACAAGGACAACGGCACTATCCGCTGAACGCATGGCCGGAATCTCCGGCCACGCTTTGAGCGGGCAGAAAAAACAAAGGAGGACTACAGCATGCAATGGGAACAGGGATGCTTATTCGACGACAACCCGGAATACGATGCGTTCACGGAGAAATTCAAACCAAAAAAGACAACGGACGACTGCAACACGCCACCGCTTGTTTATGATGCAATCCGGGGTTGGGCGTGCAGTGAGTATGGGATCGACCCGGCCTGCATCGTGCGGCCATTCTATCCGGGTGGGGACTATGAGCGTTTTGACTATCCGGACGGCTGCGTCGTGCTGGACAACCCGCCTTTTTCGATTCTTTCAAAAATCTGCGAATTCTACATAGACAGAGGGATTGCGTTCTTTCTTTTTGCGCCATCGCTCACGGTGTTCTCCTGCCGATCAGTTGTGCTGAGGATGAACCATATCGTTTGCGATGCAGATATCACATATGAAAATGGCGCAGTCGTTCGCACGGCGTTTGTAACAAGTTTTGGAGAAAACATCGCGCAGAGCGCCCCATCACGCAGAAGGGCAGTCGAGCGGGCGATGCGGCAGATAAAGTCGCAGACGAAACAGGAGTTGCCGAAATATACATATCCGGACCATGTGCTGACGGCAGCCATGCTGCAGAAATATGCGCACTACGGTGTAGAGTTTGCGGTTAAGCGCGAGGACTGCACACAGATTGCGAAGCTGGACAGCCAGCGTCCGATGGGGAAAGCGATTTTCGGCGGAGGTCTACTGCTATCCGAGAAAGCCGCAGCAGAGAAAGCCGCAGCAGAGAAAGCCGCAGCAGAGAAAGCCGCAGCAGAGAAAGCCG
>ERZ1034976.2721-NODE-2721-length-11707-cov-20.436406_pt1 | contig 11707 bp, 5 predicted proteins | sample MGYA00520623_ERZ1034976 | MGnify/ENA primary metagenome ERZ1034976 (study PRJEB33766, sample SAMN09781774) | gut metagenome | biome: gut microbiome | host: Homo sapiens | place: Madagascar | study: EMG produced TPA metagenomics assembly of the PRJNA485056 data...
TCTGGAAAGTGGCAGCCTTGCTTGGCTCACCCGAAGAGGCGATGACCTGCAAACCAGTACTCTGTCCCTGCAAAGCCTGATCAAAGCTGGCGGCAGGAACATTTTCAATTTTCTCAGCTTTCACTGCAGACACGGAACCCGCAATGGTTCCTTTCTTACGAACTCCATACGCTACAACCACCACTTCATCCATCACTTTGGAATCAGAAGTCAAGGTTACGTTCAGAGTTTTCGTCTGTGCATTGACAGAATGCTTCTGAGTTACCATACCGATATAAGAAATAACCAGTGTGGCCTTCGAAGCACCCTTTACTTCGATGGTGTAGTTACCGTCAATATCGGTCGCAACACCATTCGTTGTACCCTCCTGAAGAATTGTCGCACCAATCAGCGGTTCGTTGTCATCAGCAGACACGATCGTACCCTTGACGCTAAAGCTTTGCGCCAAGGCAGTTTGGATGGTCAACACAATCAGAGAGACAAGCAATAGGGAAATTCTTCTCATTCTTGTTTGTTTCAATTGTTGTTTATAAAATGAATTAATAATTATTTTTTTCTCGTTTTGGTAAAAGCTATAAAACTTTAGTGACACTTCACTATCCATTTGTACTTTTTTAAAAATTCGCACACTTGGCAATACCAATTTTAAATAAAACGGTGCAAAATTACGAATATTTTTCCACTTTTCCAAGTTATTCTTTTAATATTTATGTTTTTAACACGAAATATCTATGTTTTTTAGGATACTTTTACTCATAAATAGAGTTAGCAGCCAGCAAGACGACCTGGGCTAGGAGCTTTTGGGCACATTACACTTTTTGTCTTACTATGGCACAATATTGCCCCTTGGCGGGCAACTTTTTGCCGTGACCAGGCCCGAAACGATACGTCGGGAGAAAGATTCAGACAGGTCTACCACAACCGTTTACAGGGTGTATTCCTGCTGCTGCAAGAGTTGTTTCTGCTGGTGTAAAACCTACTTTCGTTTTTACTCTTCACTCTTCACCAATTCGCCTGAAACCCCGATAAACACAGGGATTGCGAGCGGTGAAGAGTGACGCACCACTCTTCACAACTCTTCACCACTCTTCACCACAAATGAGAAAACAACAATGGTATAAATGCGGAGCCGCTTACACTCTTGGACTTCTATTGAGCCCTGCTCCAGGCTTCTATTATGGCTAGCATTAAGCTTCCTTTGAACTTGGTTTAAGCCTTCTTTGAACTTCTTTTAAGCCTCCTTTGAACTTGGTTTAAGCTTTAGATTAAGTTTACGTTGGGCTTTATTAAAGTTTACTTAAGCCTTTATTGAAGTTTACTTAAGCCTTTATTGAAGTTTATTTGGGTTTTACTGAAGCTGTACAAAAAAATTTAGTTGAGGTGAAGAGTGGTGAAGAGTGGTGAAGAGTGGTGCGCCACTCTTCACGGCTATAAAAACATGATATATAGGTACTTACGATGTACGTGTGAAGAGTGAAGAGTATTTTCTTTTTGCATAGCGTTCATGTCTATAGTTTTTTGTCAACTACAAAGATATGAACGCTTTTTTATATAACCTCACTGAACTTTCGCATGTGGTTCAAGAACGGGCTGAAGGCCCAAAAGCTCCTAGGCCAGGGCAGCACCCTGGGTATAATGGCAATCAGCAAGGCGCCCTGTAAGGGCGTATGGGATGTGGCTTATGACACACCCTCATAACATGAAAAATAAATGAGCCCACTTTAAAAAGTAAGGTCTATTTAAAGTGGACTCAGTAACTTATTATCTTTACTTCTGTTTCATGTATTCCGTCGGTGTCATTCCGAAAGCCTTAGAGAAGCATTTCGAGAAATAACTACTATTAGAGAAGCCAACAGTATACATCACCTCATATACACTAAACTTTCCGGCACTTAAGAGTTTAGCTGCCTTGCGCATTCGCAAATCTCTAATATATTCTACCGGTGTACTACCAGTTAAAGCCTTCACCTTACGATAAAGTTGCTTATTACCCATACTCATTACTTCCTGTAACATCGTAACATTAAAATCGGAATCTATCATATGTTCCTCTATTGCACGGTTGATTTCATCCAATAAATGTCGATCAGCCTCACTCAATTCAGGTATAACAGCTTCAGACTGCTTCCCATTAACATCTTCGTCTGCAACAGATTGAGAAGGCTTTTCTATTTGCCCTCCAACTGATGAAGAAGAATTGACCAAAGGCAGTTTCACATCCAAAAAACGGCTCATTAATTCATTCACTTCATCAAATGACTGATGAGCCACAGCCGCCTTCAATCCTTCTGTCAAACGGGCAAAGAAGTCCATACGCATCTGCACCTGATCAAGGATTTCAGCTTTCTGTTTTTGCTCCTCTTCTAATTTCTTATGCAAGAAATAGTAACTTACCACCCAGGAGATAAGAACTATCAAAGCCGTAATGTAGAACAGTTTTGCCCAGATGGTAAGATACCAAGGCGGCAAAACCGAAATGTCCTGCGAATAAACTTCTGCACCTATCTTTCCTTCGCCATTTACAACACAAACGCTGAGATGATAGTTTCCATAAGACAAACCGTTATAGACAATATCAATATCTCCAGACTTCAAATAATGCCAATCATAATCACTACCCTCCAACCTGTAAGCATAAACAGCAGAAGGATGATCCGCAAATGGAAGGTCAGTAAGATGCAAAATAAAACTGTTTTCATCGCTCTTGAGCACCAGCTTCTCACTACGCTCATCCCATGGTTTTCCATTCACAACAATACCTGCCAAAATCAATTGGTTGAGCTTTTTTGGAGAAAGAACCGCATCTGAACAAATCTCAACAAAGCCATCATTACCACCCATCACTACTTCATGGGTAGACTTACTGTAATAAATGGTAAATGGAGTAATAGAAGGGATAACAAAGCGCATGCTCTCTCCTTCATGGCTGATAACACAACACTCATTACCTGTCACTACCCATATTTTGCCATCCACATCACACATGGTACTTACCTTGCACCCTATCTTCCACTCCTTTGAGCCAAAGTTGGAACCCTGAATTTCACCAGCAGCATAGTAACATTTCACCGAGCTATTATCACCAACCCATATATTGCCCTGGCTGTCGGTCATCATATAGTTAACCACACCAGAATTAGCTACATGAACCACCTTCATATCATATGGATTGATACAATCTAGGCGATTAAAAGTAGAAACCCAAATTCTTCCCTTTCCGTCCATGACCATCTGTCCAACATGCAATCCGGAGAGAGCATTCTTACCTTGATCAGAGAAATGATAGTCGGCTACGGTCTTACCTGCAAGCAAGGAAGCCTTATCCATCACAAAGACACCACCCTGATAAGATGCCATCCATAATCTACCCTTCTTATCTTGAAGAATATCATAAGCCCAGGCTGTAGAGTACTTTCCTGTCCTGTCATAGACAATGAAATTACCCATCTGTCTTGAACTGCGATCATAAAGATTTATTCCATGGTCTGTACAAATCCAAACATCTCCATCATTATCTTCATAAATTTTACGCACACGATTGTGAGTTAGTGGATAAGCCTGATTATTCTGCTTATACCAAGCCACATTCTGATAAACAGCATCACCCGTAGAAGATTTTGATTGAGAATAATGAATCAAGCCGTTAGTTCCACCCATCCACCATTCACCGTTTCGGGTCTGAAGCATGGCATGAAGACAGTTACCTTCACCCGAAAAAGTTATTCTGTCGAGCGACACATAATTATAATAGGTATGAGTAGTGAGACGAGATAGTCCATTATCGGTTCCAATCCATACATTCTGCCATTTATCCACGAAACAAGTCCATACAATGTTATTAGGAATGGTTGCGTCATTGCGCGAATCGTGCGAATAATGGGTGATGGCATTATTCATTGCCATCACATAGAGTCCATTATCAGTTCCGATGTAAAGATTACCATTGGACTCTTCTGCCAGACATTTCACCGAGTTACCATCCAAAGCCGCAATTTTAGAGAATGACTGAAGATTGAGATCTGCACAATAGAGCGCACCTTCAGAACCGATCCAGTAGCAATGGCGCTTGGCATCATATGCCAAGGCATTAACCAATGGCTGAGCACCAGCAGAAAGAGGCAATAATCGATTGTTCAAATACAATCCATTTATTTTACCCTGCAATAATCCTTTTGAGGTATGCAGCAAGGCGTAGACATCATCTCCATAGTTGGCATTTCTGGTTTGCAAGTCTAGCACACGGAGTTCCTTCATTGCTTTTTGCTTCACCTCATTCTGAAAGTCAGCGACAGCTGGAGTCTGCAAATAAGCATTGGCATGAGTATCAAATTTCAAAATACCATTACCTGTAGCCAAATACAATAGATTATTATCAAAAGCGAGAGCATTGACACGAGTATTGCTATAGGAATGATCCTGATAGTGGCGATAGCCATGATAACCATCATAACTATAAAGTCCGTTATCAGTACCAACCCACATCATCCCCTGTGCATCTTGGGTGATGGAGCACACGGTCTGCGCACCTTCTAACGACACATTTATGAATCGTTGCGCCGCAACCGGAAGAACCAGTAACGCTAACAAACATACGACATATACTCTATGAATAAACTGCTTCATCTTGAAGTTATTTGTTAAATTAGTTATTATTGGCTGCAAAATTAATCAATTATTGTCACTTAACCAAATAAAAAGAAAGAAAAATCCCTAGGAATAAAGAGTGGTCTCTATTCCCAGGGATTTGTGAAAAGAAAAGGAATCCTACGATAAAAACGAAGGACATATATTTTCTAGATTGCCTCTAACTGAATGGTCTTTTCGATATTTCTCTTGCCATCCTTCACCTTCAGGGTGATATTACCCTTCTGTTTGCTACTCTGCACGACAACTACGAGTTTACCAGAGAAGAGTTTCATCTGCGGCTGGGTGAATGGTTCGAGCGAAGTAGCATCACCATTGCATGCTGCCTTGAAGGTTCCGGCACCCTTTACCTCGAAGGTAAGCTCATCATCTGCGAGCGGACACTCATTACCATCCTTATCCAGAAGGCTTACGGTAACAAAAGCGAGGTCGTTGCCATCGGCATTCAGCAGCACGTTGTGCTCATCGGTGCAGCCTTCTACCATGCAGGCGATAGGCTCATGATCTGGAGTTTCCACGCTGAACTTCATCTGCGCTGGTTCGCCGGCTGTACGCTTCACATCCTCGCCCACCTTGTCGCCATACTGATTGTAGGTAACCACGCGAATCTCGCCTGGCTCATACTTCACATTGTTCCAGCGAAGGCGATAGCGGTCGAGGCGGCTTGACTTGTCCTTGCGCACTCTGCCCTGGCTCTTGCCATTCACGAAAAGCTCGCCTTCCACACCATCGGTGTAGCAATATACAGGGGTAACCTGTCCTTCTCTACCCTTCCAGTTCCAGTGAGGAAGAAGATGGGTGGTGTGCTGATGCTCGTTCCAGCGGGCACGATACATATAATATCGGTCCTTTGGAAGTCCGGCAAGGTCGCAGATACCAAAGTAGCTGCTGCGGCTTGGCCAGTAGGTATCATAAGGAGTTGGCTCGCCCAGATAATCGTAGCCCGTCCATACAAACTCACCGATTACCCAACTGTAATCATCCTGCATCTTCCAGTCATCATCCGGAAGATTACTCCAGGAGCAATACTCCGTGTCATAGCTGGAGCACTGGCCATCGGCGTATGGATTGTTGTTGCTGGCACGCACCTGAACCGGAAACTTATACACGCCACGGGAGCTGACGGTAGATGCAGTCTCTGAACCCAGGAGGACCCCCTGAGGCAACTGCTCGATATTCTTATAATATTTATGTACGCGATAGTTGAAGCCCGGAACGTCCATCACCTGGGCAAATCCACTCTTCAGGGCAGCCTCAGCCCGGTCCATACCCTGGGTAACAGGGCGGGAAGGATCATACTGATGACAGATATCCTGCAGATGCTTGGCTATCTCCTTACCCTCCTTGCTCCATTGCTCAGGAATCTCGTTACCGATACTCCACATAATGATGCTAGGATGGTTGCGATGGTGCTTCACCAGGTTGGTGATATCCTTGTCGCTCCACTCCTTGAAGAACTTGGCATAGCCATTCTTGCACTTAGGATAAATCCACATATCGAAGCTCTCAGCCATTACCATCATACCGAGGGAGTCGCAGATTTCCATCTGCATGGTAGAAGGCATGTTATGGGCTGTACGGATGGCGTCGCAACCCATCTCCTTCATCGTCTTGATCTGGCGGATGAGTGCCGCCTTGTTCTCTGCAGCTCCCAACGGACCGAGGTCGTGGTGCAGGCAGACACCCTTGATCTTGCGGGTAATGCCATTGAGCTGGAAACCATTATTCTTGGATACCGAGATGGTACGGATACCGGTCTTCAGCGTCTGGACATCAGCCACCTTCTTGCCTTCATATCGGGTTAACTTCACCTGATAGAGATAAGGAGATTCCGGAGACCAGAGCTGAGGGTTCGAAACCTTCAGGGTAGTCTTGATCTGCGGGGTTGCACCCGATACGGTCTGCTCGGCAACCTTTGTACCAGCCTCATCCAACAAGGCGATGACAGTCTTCCCCGATTTTCCTATCTTTCCTTCCAACAGGGCATTCACTTCTACTTCTGCCTCCTGCTTATCAGCTTTCTGGGTACGCACGAAGGTATCCCAGGTAGAGAAGTTCTCGTTACCGTAAAGTTCCACGGAAACCGGACGGTAAAGACCGCCACCTGGATACCATCGGCTGCTTTCCTCTACATTGTTGAGATGAACCTCTACGAGATTCTTCTTTCCGCCAAACTTCACGTAAGGTGTGATGTCGATGCGGAAGGCATTGTAGCCGTAGGCCCATCTGCCAGCCTCCTTGCCATTCACGCTCACCACAGGCTGACTCATCGCACCATCAAATACGAGGACGGCACGCTTGTAGCCCTTCGGCAACTGAAGATTCATCTTATACATACCCTCTCCAATCCAAGGGAGAGCTCCAGAGCGTCCCGACTTCTCGGTCTTCTCCTTTTCTCCATTCTGCTCGATAGCCACCATCTGCAGATCCCATTTCTTATCGAAAGGACCCGAGATAGCCCAGTCGTGAGGCACGGCTACCTGCGACCACGATTTGCCATCGCGGGAGAAATCCCACGATGGCAAATTAATGACTTTTCGGCTCTGCGCCTGGCACATGGTGGAAAGTGCCAGGGCGAGAGACATGAAAGTAATGCTTCTCTTGATCATATCTTTTTTTTCTAAGTTAGTACAATATTCCATTTTAAAATTCGCTTCTATCGCTCCCAAAGAAAGCGAAGAAAGCTAACTTACCCGATTACTTGAAAGCATCGAGTGCAGCGGTTGGCTTGCCGCTGTTGTCGAAGGCTCCCTTGTCGTAGCCGTTCCAGCCGCTGTTGCACTCAGGCTCCCAGTAGAACACGCCCTCGCAGGTAGAGATTGCCTTGCAGCCATCCACCATCTTCTTGAGGAATGGAGCGGCATTCTCAGAATTCCACACCATACCAATCTCTGAGATGATGACATCGCAGTTGTATTTGCCGGAAAGGGTCTTGATGTTGCTGAGACAGTCATCAGAAACCTGCTCCCAGGTCTTGTCAGTAATCCAATCTGGATAGAGCGACATACCGATGACATCCCACTTGGCTCCATTCTGCTTCAAGCCATCAAACATCCAGGTATATTGGCTCAGATTGTTTCCCTTATCGAGATGCACAATCACCTTTGCCTCCGGATAAATCGCCTTGACGGCATCATAACCGGCATTGATGTAAGCGGCAAAGTTCGCCATGTTCTTAGAGGCACGGCCTGTCACCTTCAGAGCAGCATCGCCTTCCTCATCATTCCAGAGCATTCCGTCGGTGGTTTCATTACCCACCTGCACCCATTCTACGTTGACACCTCTTGCCTTCAAGGCATTCAATACATCCTTGGTATGATCGGCAACCGCCTGCTTCATCTGCTCGAAATCATAGTTTTTCCAGGCAGCAGGAACACCCTGCTTTCCTGGGTCTGCCCAGGTATCAGAGTAGTGGAAGTCTATCATCAGACGCATACCGAGCTGCTGAGCTCTCCAAGCCTTTGCCACCACATCATGCTTTCCGTTCCATCCATCCTTTGGGTTTACCCATACACGAAGGCGGATGGAGTTCATGCCGAGGTCGCGGAGAAGCGCCATGCACTCAGTAGCCTTACCGTTAGCATTATAGAACTTCTTTCCGTTCTGTTCCATCTCTGTAATCCAACTTACATCGGCTCCCTTGGCAAAGCCACTCATATCGTAGGTCTTCTCCTTATCAGGAGTGGCATTATCATCATTGCTGCAACTCGTGCCCGTGATAGAAAACAAGAGTGCTGAAGCCAGCAATATGGCTTTTCCTAAAATATTCTTCATTGTTCTTTGGGTTTATAGCTATCTTTACTTTATTCTAAAAACGCTTTTACGCATCAGATATTGCAAAGATAGCTGAATTATTTATTCATATTTCCATGTCATGGCGTTGATGTCGGCAGTAACTATAACCTCACCTCCAGTCACATCATCCTTGAACCAAATGTCCCAACAATCACTAGCTGTTGACAATTTAAAGGAGTCGCTTGTGACAACGATTTGTTTCGGTTGCAAAAGTAGGAAATAGAATACAAAGTGCTAGACAGATACTTGACAAATGAAAAGAAAAAACGGACAAGAAGACGGAATATATCCGCTTTTGTCCGTTTTGTTATATTATAATGAAGGAAAAACTATTCTGCCGCAGGAACAAGCTTGATGGCGAAGAGATTTACCAACTTGTCTTTTGTAATTTCATGGGTGCCTGCTTCCAGGGTTGTGGTGTAAGAGCTTCCAGTTGCCTTGATCTTTGTGCCTGCAATCTTCATGGATGCCGTCTCGCTATCCGCGAAATAGAAGGTAGCTGTTACCTTCTTGTCAAGAACGAGCTTGATGCTGGTTGAAGATTCCATCTTCACGCATGTAGTATAAGCTGTACCATCGATGGTGGCTACACCTTTGCTTGTTGAGTAAGAACCGTTCACGGTTACAATGCTGCTGGAAGGAGTCTTACCAGCAAAGGTTACCAAGACGGTACCTTCTATAGAAGGAGTCTCAGAAGTCTCAGGCTTGGATGGGGTATCTGGAGTTGACGGAGTCTCTGGAGTGGATGGTTCTGTTGTCTCACCACCCGTAGAACCGCCTTCGCTTGAAGAACCTTCTACACCGAATACCTTTACCACACCCGACTTGTAAGCATCGAGAATGCTTGCCAATGCTGGCAATGGCTGCTGATGACCATTGGTTACTACGGTTTCATCAGGAATATCGAAGTTTATATCGCCATGATTCAATCGGCCGGCACCATAGAAGCCTTCGATGATAGCAGGCACATCGGCTGCGTTATCAGCTGTATGTGCATACATCAAGCTTGAGTTGGTATCGAAGTTATTGTAAGAAGTACCACCCACCAATGTTTTTACGCTGGCTGGAACCTGATCAGAGACCTTGGCTACATCGTAGGCATCGAAGCTGGTATTGTTGGATGCATAGGTAACGTAGCTGAATCCGCTTGGCTTATTGGCAAACACATTGCCATACGCCTTGATCATACCGCCATTCTCTCCAGTGAAGGTTCCCTTTGAACCCTTGGCATCGGTGCCCTGCTGAGAACTCATGATTGGGCGCTTCACGGCATCGAAGTAGTTTGACTCCATGAAGATGCTGGAACCCATAGTGGCACCTACACCATATACATCACAATGCTGATAGTAGTTGTTGTACATATGAACGGTCATGGTACGTACACGAGCATGACGGGAATCGGAATGGTCGAACCAGTTGTGGTGATAGGTAATCCAGTTTTCACCTGTCTCGCTCTTCATGCCACACATAGAAGATTTACCATTATCCCAGAAATGGTTGTAAGCCACGGTTACATACTTGGAGTTGTCCTTGATATCTACGGTACCATCGCCCTTAGCCTGATCGGCAGCACTTCCCTTTCTGCCATAGAACAGATCCAGGTGGTGAATCCAGATGTTTGAATTCTCTGTATCGAGCGACATTGCATCGTCGAGACAACGCATGATGGCAAAGTTACGGAACTCCACACTCTTGGCACTTCTAACCAGAAAACCGAAGCCATAGATGGTGGCATCATCACCCACACCCTCAAAGGTCATGTTCATGGTAGAATAGCCAGTCTTACCCTTAATCTGCAAGCCCTCGGCAGAACTTGAGATACCATCCAAGTCAGCCAGACTCACCTTACCGATGATACGGAAAGCGATAGGAGTGGTATCATATCCTTTCTGGTAAGCATCAATGATGGTCTGCAAACCTGTCACGGTCTCTTTCTTGTTGTTGGCTCCGGTGATGACTTCAGTAGATACTGTCTTGGCTGTGCTTGCTGTAATGTAGAGAACCTTGGCATCCGACTTCAATGTACCATCATTGTTGTAAGCACCAATACCCTCGAAATTGAAATGAGCGAAGCCCTCACGGTTGTAATTCTTTACAGTGAGATTAGAAACAGTGTTGGCACCTGCCATCTCCTTACCGGCAGCATCCACAGGAACCACCTTCACAGAATAGGTATCCGCCTTCAAGCCGAGCACATCAGCACGGAAATAAGAAGCATACTGACGGATGAGCTGCGCATCAATCTTCTTGCCATCTACATATACATGATAAGAAGAAGCTCCCTCGAAAGGCGCCCACTTCAGATAAGCAGACTCCAGCCATGCCTTCGCTTCCGTAATCTTCACAACACCAGCAGGATTCTCAACGCCTCCGTTATCACCCTGCTCTAATCTCTTTGCAAAGTTGATTTCCCTTACAGATGCATCATACTCATCATTATCGCTTCCATCCTTAGGGGCAACAATTGTCTTATTACCCTCAAACTTCACGCTTGCCAAATCAGCGGTGTTATAATACTTCACATCACCAGAATTGGTGGTAACAAACATCTGATTTACCTTACTATCACGTGCTACAGCATGATTCACCTTATCTGTAGCAGACTGAGCCAACATGGCACTTGCACTTCCCAAGAAGAGTGCCAAAAAGTATACCATTTTCTTCATTTTGCTTTCCCCTTACTTTATTTGACAATTAGTTTCTGACCATTGATTACGTATACACCTTTAGATAACCTCTCTACAGATGTACCAACCAGTTGTCCATTAAGGTTATATACTTTACCATTCCATGTCTTTGTTGTTTTTTCAACATGGTTAATTCCCGTAGTCCCTCCATAGGTAAAGGAAAAGGCTACTAGCGACATATCCTTCGTTTCCGAAGTATTGTCGGCATAATTAAGTACAACATCATCACCCTCAAAGGTAATTTCTGTTACGACCTTATCTATGACATTGCCATCAATTTTAACGGTCTGCTTGTTGTCTGCATACGCTACAGTAGATAACATACAAGCCAATAATACTAAGTAAGTCTTTTTCATTGTCAGTAAAATAATTATAGAAAAATTCTTTGTTTTATAGATTCCCTACAAAGATAAAGAATTATTGCTTACATAGAGGCTTTTCATTACAACTTTTATACGAAAACGTTATCAGAGTTTTTATATTAACAAAAAAAAGCTGAATCTTGTTACGAAGATTCAGCTTCAATAGAAGTGGTACCACCAGGAATCGAACCGGGGACACAAGGATTTTCAGTCCTTTGC
>ERZ1034976.2724-NODE-2724-length-11701-cov-4.205221_pt1 | contig 11701 bp, 19 predicted proteins | sample MGYA00520623_ERZ1034976 | MGnify/ENA primary metagenome ERZ1034976 (study PRJEB33766, sample SAMN09781774) | gut metagenome | biome: gut microbiome | host: Homo sapiens | place: Madagascar | study: EMG produced TPA metagenomics assembly of the PRJNA485056 data...
GGCGTGCCGTGTGTGCATCGCTCCGGCGCCGGATCAGGTGGCGTTGCTGGATGCCTACGGGCAAGGAGGTGAGTAGAGATGCTGGTGGAAGTGCGGGTCAAAATGGGGGGGCGGTCTTTTGAAGACCCTGGAGAAAACCAAGGAAGGGCTGGCCAGGGCCTTTCCGTTGTTCAAAGGCCTCTCCCGGGAAGAGCTGGCCGTGCATCACGCCGGGATACTCGTCACCGACAAGGGCCAGCGCACTGCCTGGCTGCGGTATCACGTCATGCCGGACGGGGACACTATGGATACTGCCAAAAAGCCGCAACGCATCCTGTGGGCGAAGTAGAGGGGGGAATTATGCCTGAAAATCGTATCCAGGGCTGGAAGGCCATTTGCGACTATTTGGGACAGTCCGCCTACCGTATCCGGCGTCAGCGCTATCCGGTCTACCATATGCCGGAATCCAGGCTGGTGTGGGCTGTCCAGGAAGAATTGGACGCCCACACGGCCCGGCTGTTCACTCGGTGTCGGGAGAAGGTTGAGCGGCAAGGTGTGCCCGGATAATGCGGGCCGCAAGTTTGTTCGCGCTGATCCCATAACGTTTGGCTTCTTTGCCCAACTCCTCCCATTCGGCTGCGGCCAAAGTGACGCTGCGGTTGATGGCGTCCTCTCGGGTGCTATTCTCTCCACCCTTTTTTCGTCCAGCTCCGGGGCGCGCCCCGCCCCGGGGATCTTTTTTAGCCTTATCCTGCATTCTCCGCTCCTTCCTCCTGGCCTCAGATTTGACAAGAGACAAGCGCCTCCCCTCGCGTCTGCACGCCTCAGAGCAATAACTGTTTTTCCCGTGGGCCTGGTAGGCTGCCCCGCAAATGGGGCAGATGCGCTCTCCCTTGCGCCGCTTTGCATTGCGCAAGGGATTTATCACATCCTTATGCTCGACGTAGTAGGCCATTCCTTGTGCGCTATCGACGGCTTTGACGGCATCCGGGGCACACGCCGGGCAGTACCGTTGGTTTGGCCCGGTGACAGTGTATGGCGCGCCACAGACGGCACAGCTATCCGTGCTGCCGAGCTCTCTCACATCCCCCGCCCTTTTGCGGGCCTTGTACGCTGCCGACTGCTTTTTCCGCCTCTCCATGCGGCACTGGGGGCAATACCATGCGCGTGGGCCGCCCAGAAATGAGCGGCCACATGCGCGGCAGGTACGTTGCTTCAAAGAGCACCCCATACCCTACCCGAGGATCAGGTCAAAGGGGGCCAGCTCAAGATAGCGGCGCAGGAAGGCAAGCTCACTGCAGGGGGCGAGTTCTGCGTGGACGCGTTCGCGGGTAGCGTCGTGCATCATTTCGGCGAGAGCATCCCAGAGGCCCCGTTCGATGATCCTGGGCATAGCTTCGTCGGCCGTCAGAAAATTGGTGCCGCAATCAAGGCTGATTTCGTGGGTGCGGAAGCATTCGGCGATTGCAGCCTGCCGGTCATCCTCATCCATTTCGACATCCTCGTCGTTATAGCGCCTGCACCACAACTGGCCGTCGCTATCCTCAAACAGCTCCCACCCAAAGGCGATAAGATGGGCGGCGAAACGCTGGGCGTCATCTTCGGTGGTCTCTGCGCTTCCCAGCAGGCGAATCATGTTTTCGGCCGTAGCTTCATCGCCCGGCAGGCTAAATGCGGTTTGGGTTGTGTTGGTCATTTTTTTTCTCCTTTTTTGGTCTTACAGGGCCACGCTCACGCGGCCGGTGGTGATGCGCAGGTTATAGGGGGCCAGGAAGGCTTCCAGCTCTTCTTCATATTCGGAGGTGATGACGCCCTTTCCGATGTTGACGATGAGCTTGTCGCCATTAACGCGAGCCCAGGTGTTCTTGTCGCCACGATAGTTCCAGTTGCGATTCTGGAAGACCACGAAGCCCTTTTCGTTGGTGATGATCTGGGGCTTGCAGGCTTCGGCCTTGATCTCGGCCCAAGCTTGGCGGAGGCATTCTCCGAAGATGATTTCAGCGGCACGGCAGTCAAAGCGGGCGGCAGCGACGCGGCGGATGGCGTGGGCACGCATCATAACTCGGCGGGTGATGGTGGTCTTCATGGTCTTTCCTCCCTTTCGTTAAATACAATATATCTACCGTTTTGAAAAATGTCAACTATTTTTTTTAAAATAGACCATATTTTTTCTCTTCCCTTTCACTCGCTTCCCTTCCCTTTCCCTCGCTTCACGAACTTTTCCAATTAAGACAAAACCTTCCGAGTGTGCTACGATGGTCTCAAATTTTTCAGGAGACCACCCATGCCCAGAATCCCCTACCGTAAAGTGCCCGGCAAGATCGTGGCCGGCGCGGCTCTCGTGGCCCTGCTGGGGGCTGGTGCCGCTACTCTGACTGTCGAGCAGGTGGCCGAGTTCGAGGGCTATGTGCCCCAGGCCTATCAGGATCCCGTGGGCATCTGGACGAAGTGCTGGGGCGATACCTACGACGTGACACCCGGGCAGACCTACACTTTCGACCAGTGCGTGCGCTCCCTGAACCGACAGGTCTTGGCCCATGCCAAGCCCGTCATGGAATGCGTCCCGGAACTTGAGCATCAGGACGATCTGGTCAAGGCGGCGTTCGTCAGCATGGCCTACAACATCGGGACTAACGGCTTTTGCAAGTCGTCCGTGGCTCGCAAGGCCAACGCCGGTGACTGGCGCGGGGCCTGTGAACGTATCGCCGAAATCTACAAGACCGCCGGTGGCAAGGAACAACCCGGCCTGGTCAAGCGTCGCAAAAACGAAAGTGAGATGTGCCTGCGTGGCCTCGACAGGGGGGTGCGGTAAATGTGGGCCTTCCTGACCAAACTCCTGCCGTTCCTGGCTCCGCTGCTGGACAAGCTCTGGCCGTCCACACGCGCCGACGAACTGCGTGCTGAAGCAGAACTTGAGGAGGCGCGGGCCTTTTCCCGCGGGCGTATCGCTCCACGCTATATCGCAGGCTATGTGGCATCGTTTCTGTTTTTCCTGTTCGGCATCGCCGTCCTGATCGACAGCGCTTACCCCGACTTCCTGCCCGGATCTCCGCTGGAATCTTTGTCATCTCTTGTCAATGACGGCTGGGCGTTGCTTGTGACCGCCATCGGCAATGGAGAGTAGCGCCGTGGAATCTTACAGGGAAGGGGCGGATCATGCTGCCGAGTATGTAAGCGTCATCAAGGGCGTCTGGCCTCTTGTGGCGCTGTCCTGGATCGTGGCGCTCCTTTTCACTCTTGGGCAGCTCAAGCGTGGATATAGGCAGAGGACGATTTGGCAAACTATTGCCATGATCCTGCTCAACTCGGCCATGACCGCTGCAATGGCTGTGAGCTGCGCCATGCTCCTGTCATCTTTCTTGCCGAACCTTACCCCGGAAGCCCAAGTCGGGATTTGCGTCGCTGCTGCAGGCCTCGGCGCGGAGAGCCTGAAAGCGATGCTCTACAAAAAGCTGCATCTGCATGTCGTTGATCTCATGGATCCCAACGACATCAATGACATCCGTTGCAGGATGACGCCTGAGCAGCGACGTATGCATGTTGAGCAATGCCCATTCAAAGGCGACGAGTGTTCAAAGCACTGTGACGTGTGCAAGGCCATCAAGGAGGTGAACCATGGGTCAAAGGCTGATCGAGACTGATTGCCCCGTCTGCGGATCGCGCAACCGGCTGGCCTGTTACGGTGTCGTTGCGCATAAGCGCGAAGGTGCAATCGTGCGCTACTACCTCTGCCGCAAGTGCGGGGCTCGAGTATCGCGGAAGTATTACGATGATTGCGACAATGACCGGCGCACGTGGCTGCATCGCCCCGTCTCTCCCTGCGATTTTAGGCAGGTCACGGTGTGCAGACCACGGACTGTTGGCTCTACGCCGGGGCACGCTGTGGACGGGCAGCTCGCACTGGCGTTCTGATTCCCGAAATTCCCCGGACTTTCCCGGAATCTCCCGGAAGAAATCACCGTGGGGCTAGGCCGACGGGCCGAAAGGGCGGCATCTCGCACCGCCTTGCCCCACACAAAATGCTCTGAATACCCGCAGAGGGCTGACACCCGGCCCCCCAGAAGACCTGGCAGGAGCAATAAGCCCAGGCCGAATGGACAAAACAGGCACCTTTTCTCACCGCGCCTTAACCGGAAATGGGCGCACCGGCGCGTAAATGCCAGTCCTCAGACGTGAATCGAATGGCTGGAGCGACACTGCATGGTAGGCCTGACAATGCACGGGGAATAATAGGCAACGGTCATAGCTCTAGGCACAACTGGTGTGTCATGCGCGGCTTTTACGGGTAGCGATTTTTAAAGAGCGACGGCGCGGATGGAAAAAATTTTGTATTGCCCCACATCATGCCCCTATCTGGGCAAGAACGGCTGCAAAGTGGCCTGCGGGAACGAAGAGATTGAATGCCCGGTGATGGCCGGGGTGCTGGCTTGCGAAAAGGCGCCCGCAGCAAGAGAACCCAAAATGGCGAAGAAAATCACGCTGACGTAAGATAAGGCTGCGTGAAAATAGAATTTTTGGCTAAGGCAATGAAGAATAACCTTATGAGTAGGAGTTGACCATGAATCCTAACGAAATCCGCAATCGGATTAACAGGGCGACTGGCCTCAGCCGCCGCACTGCTCGTGCTGCCGGTTCCCCGGTTGGTAACCAGGCTCGCGCCCTCCGTTCCGCACGAGTGTTCAACACCCAGGCTCCGACTGCCAGGATGCGTACCGTTGCCCGTCGTCGCTCCCTTGGCGGCGCCGGGGGCTAGTCAATGTCTGGCCTTCCGCTTTTTCGTTCCGTCGAGACTGCGGCGGCCATAACCGACAGCGTGCTTGTCGCCTTTTCAGGTGGCAAGGATTCTGTCGTCACCCTTGACGTGTGCATGAAGCACTTTGCGCACGTCGAGGGCTTTTTTATGTATCAAGTGCGCGGGCTGTCGTTCCAGGAATCAATCCTGCGCTACTATGAGGACAAATACGGTATCCCGATCCACAGAATCCCGCATTTTGAGCTGTCTCAATGGCTGCGTTACGGGCTTTTCCGGCCTTATGACTTTAACTGCCCCATCGTGAGTGTCAAGGAAACCTATGACTATATGCGGGAGAACACGGATATTTGGTGGATCGCAGCGGGAGAACGCATAGCGGATAGTGTGTGGCGTAGGGCCATGATAAAAAGCTCAGGCACCATTGATCCGAAGCGTGGCCGATTCTTCCCTATTGCGGAATGGAACAAGGCGGATGTTCAGGCATACATTCGCCAGCACAAGCTGCGCGTTGGCCTTGAATCGGCAAAGCTGGGATTCTCTTTCCGTTCATTTATGGGGAAAGATCTATTGCAGATTCAGAAATATTTTCCGCAGGATTACGCCCGTATTCGGCGGTGGTTCCCGTTGGTGGATGTTTCAATCATCTACCACAAGATGCAAAGAGGACATGATGGCTCGGCAAAGTAAGTTCCAGAAGTTTGAAATGGACACGATCAGGCGTGATGCCATCCATGGCGCGGAGTACAACCCGCGCATCATCTCTGAAGATGCACGAAAACGCCTGCGCAAGATGCTGGCAAAGCACGGCCTTGTCCAGCCGCTTGTCTGGAACAAGCGCACAGGAAACCTTGTTTCCGGCCACCAGCGTCTCGCGGCCCTTGATTCTCTTGAGCGTTCACAGGATTACGATTTGCAGGTGGCTGTCGTTGATGTGGATGAGAGGGAAGAGCGCGTTCTGAACGTCCAGCTCAATAACCCCCCCATGCAGGGCGAATGGGACTTGGACAAGCTGACGGAGATGGCGGATTCCGCTGCCATTTCTCCCGATGAGTTCGGCTTTTCAGATGGCGATATTTCGGTCTTGTTCGGCGGAGATGCCCGCTTTGATGAACTCATGGCAGATGCCCCAGAAGTCGAAGACGCGAAAAACACGTTGCGGGAGATCAAGGAACACCGTGCGGAGAGCATGGAGAAGATGAAAGAAGCGCAGGCTGCCGACTTCTACTTTACCGTGGTCTGTGAAAATGAGGCACAGAAAAAGGCCATTCTCAAGGCTCTTGCTATCCCGGAATGGGAGAGCTTCGCGAATGGCCGTGTGCTTGCTGGGAAGTTGGGCGTTTAGGTGTTTTTCAGGCTCGCGAGGTAAACGCAGTGGTCTTTGAACTGGGGCGGCAATTTCTCCAGCTCGGTATCCACTGTGAAAAGATTGAGCTTCCCTTTTACGGGGAATGGCTTGATCTCATAAAGTTTTTTGACATGCCATGCGAAGCCTTTGAGCGCATCCTCGTACCATGCTTCGGGAAGGTATGCAGGTTCAAGATCGGCCTTTGTCATGGGGCGAATATCAACGAGTACAACCACGCCCAGGGCCATTCCCCCGGGGGCGATCAGACCGTCATTGATTTCAACGTCTCCCCTGCTGGCACAGATCAGCAGGGGGCCACGATAGGCAGTTTTCCACGTCCGGCACTCAACCGTCTTATGCCCCGCAGCGACGAGTGAAGCCCATGGTTGTTTGATAGAGAGAGCTTTCATCCGATTACCTCCAAAAAAAGAATACCATATTGTAATTTTCTGGTAAAGGTGAAATATGGGACAGTGCACGGCTACGTCAAAGCGGACTGGAGAAAGGTGTAAGCGTTTTTGTGCGCCTGGTAAAAAGGTTTGCAAGTGGCACGGGGGGGCTTCTAACGGAGCTCCAAAGGGCAGCAAAAATGCGTTGAAGCATGGGGCATATGAAAAAATAACCCGTGAGACGATGTTTGCGGATGAAGTAGAGTATGCTGATTCTGTTGATACTGACCCAGCATCTGTTCTTGAGGAACAACTGCGTATCCTCAAGGTGAAAGAGCTCCGTATTGCCAGACGTATGAAGGAGGCCATGCTTGCGGAGCAGGACGCCGGGAAGGATGACGGGACGGGCAAGAAAAAGCCTTCCGTAGTGACACTGACTGTCGCCACGACCCAGACGAAGAACTTTGCAGGCGAGGAAAGCAAAACAGTATCCAGTACCTCAGAAACCTTTGCTCAGAACTATCTGCGGCTTGAGCAGGCTCACACGACAGTTCTGGCGCAGATAAGCAGAACGGTGGCCTTGCTGGCTGATCTAAGAGGAGAACAGGATACTGCTGACAACGAACCGCCGGTTATCAATGTGCGCGTGGTCAATGGCCGAAGGATGAACAAGAATGCGGAAAGAGCTGAACCCGATCCTGAATGAGCCGCAGGCGGCTTTCCTTTCCTTGCCGCAGAAATTCCGGGCGTATGTCGCGGGTTTTGGGGCGGGCAAGACTTGGGCTGGCTGTGCTTCTCTTGGGCGTCATTTTTGCGAGTGGCCCGGTATCAATGCCGGGTACTTCGCGCCGACGTATCCGCAGATCAGGGACATCTTTTACCCTACTGTGGCGGAATGCTTCGAGCAGTGGGGCCTTTCCGTCGATGTAAAGCAGTCTGCGCACGAGGTCTTTGTCTACAGTGGCCGAACCCTGCGCGGCGTCATCAAGTGTCGTTCGATGGACAAGCCTGAAAGCATCATCGGCTTCAAGATCGGGCACGCCCTTGTTGACGAGATCGACGTGATGCCTGTGGACAAGGCCACGGTTGCGTGGCGGAAAATCCTTGCCCGCATGCGCTATAACGTCAAAGGGCTGCGTAACGGTATTGACGTGACTACAACGCCGGAAGGGTTCAAGTTCGTCTACCAGCAGTTCGAAAAGGGGCCGCGTGAAAATCTTGAGCTGCGCAAGCTGTACGGCATCATCAAGGCCAGCACCTACGACAACGAAATCAACCTGCCGCAGGATTACATCCCTTCGCTGCTGGAATCCTACCCGGCGCAACTGATCGACGCCTATATCAACGGTGAATTCGTCAACCTCGATTCCGGCACGATCTATTGCAGCTTCAAGCGGGAGTACAACTCGACGGACGAGACGATCCGGTCGGGAGAACCGTTGTTCATCGGCATGGACTTCAATGTGGGGCGCATGGCGGCTGTTGTGCATGTGCGCCGCGACGGCTTGCCCTGCGCCGTGGATGAGTTTGTCAATGGGTACGACACGCCCGACATGATCCGGCGTATCAAGGAACGCTACTGGCGATATGACGGCGTTCGCTATGTCCCGACGTGTCAGATTCGCATATATCCAGACGCCTCCGGCGATTCCCGCCGGTCTGTCAATGCCAGCCAGACGGACATTGCCCTGCTTCGTGAGGCCGGATTTGCCGTGAGCGTCAACGCCGCGAACCCCCCAGTCAAAGACCGCATAAACGCCATGAACGCCATGTTTTGCAATGCCGTTGGTGAACGGCGCTACCGGGTCAACCCTGACAAGTGCCCGTCGTATGTCGAGGCCCTTGAGCAGCAGCCGTGGGCGAAGAATGGCGAACCGGACAAGACGACGGGGCACGATCATATCAACGATGCCGCCGGGTACTTCATCGCGAAGGAATATCCTATCATCCGCAATACCGTAACCGTCGGCACCTATTCGACGGTCGCATAAGGAGAAAGCACTATGCCAGTTCCGGGAAATTCCGGGAAAATCCCGGAAAATCAGGCCAGCATCCAGACGCCTACGTCTGTTTTTCAGCGCCAGCACGAAGCCGCACGCCCGTGTCTTGATCTCATGGGCGGGACTGAGGCCATGAGGCGTGCTGGTGGCAGATACATCATGCGCAAGGAGGCGGAGCCCGAACGGGCCTATATCAATCGCATTGACCGCACGGTGCTGCGTAATGCCTTCGCCCAGACGCTCGGCTACTACCGGGGGCAAGTGTTCAGCCGACAGGTGGCGCTGGACAACAAAAGCAGCGCGTTGTCCGATGGGCAGATGGAGAGATTCTGGGCATGGGCCGAAGACGTTGACCAGCGCGGACACAATCTGACCTCATGGAGCGGCAATGTCTTCACTTCCGGCCTTGTGTCCGGGGTGACGTTCTGCCTGGTGGATTACCCGCATATCGAGACCATAAACGAAGACGGCGTCACGCTGTATCTGGCGTCTGATGGCACGATGCGCCCGAAGACAGCCGCTGCGGACGCCGCCGAAGGATGGCAGCCGTATCTCGTGCATATCCCGGCGGAACAGGTGCTGGATTGTCGGGCTGAATGGCGCAATGGCCGGCGCGTCATCACGCATTTCCGGTACGTCGAGATCAGGCAGGAACAGAGCCAGGCAAACCAATTCGTCCTTGAAGATGTGCAGTACATCCACGCTTACTGGCTCGACCGTTGGGAGGTGTGGCGTTTCCCCATCTTGAATGGAAAGGTGGTTGAAGGCGCCGCTCCGTATGCCCAAGGACGCATGACGCTCGACGAAATTCCCGTGGCTGTCTTTATGCCCGGAGATCACCGCAGCGATTTCACGGCCCGTCCTGCGCTCATGGACTTGGCGCACCTCAACGTGCGGCACTGGCAGGCGACCAGTGAACAGTATGACCTGCTGGCCTATGTTCGGCTTCCGGTCTGGACGGTTACGGGCGCTGAACGGGAGATAGGGAAGGACGGGAGGTCTGTGCCTTTGACCTTTGGCCCGGGCAACGTGATCTACCTTTCACCCGGCGGCAGCGTTCAGAGTGCTGGTGTGGACGCCGCAAGCGTGGAGGCCGGGCGGCAGGACTTGCGCGACCTTGAAAACGCTATGGCGACCTACGGATTGCAGATCATGCAGGCGCAGAGCGCGGCCAGACTGACTGCGGCCCAGGTGCAGAGGGAAAGCCGTGAAGGCAACAGCCAGCTCCGCAACTGGGCGCTTGACTTCCAGGACTTCCTAGAAAACTGCCTGCGTCTGGTGGCCAAGTGGTGGGGGATGCCTGACGGCCCGTCCGTGAAGGTCAACGATGACTACGCCGACAGTGCCAGTATCGACTACCTGATCCAGCTCCACGACAAGGGCATCATCGGCAAGGAGACGCTGGCGGCCTTCGCGGTGCGTCTGGGAATCCTTCCCGACGACTTCAACTACTCTGACGAGGTGGCGCGGCTGGCGCAGGATGCTGCAACGACGGCCAATGCCGGGCAGTCCTTCGGGCTGTCCCTGATGCAGCGGCTTGGCGCCGGGGGCGGCGGTGGTCAGACGGGGAATGCCGGGAATATTCGGGAAACTCCGGGAAATTCTGGGGCAGGTGCACAATAGCACGAGAAAAGGCCGGGCATGGTGTCCCGGCCTTTGCGCTATCCTTTGCCAAGAAATTCAGCCACCAGCGCGTTGATAACGGCGCTCTTGTCTGTCTTGTTCTCTTTGCACCATGCCTTCAATTGCTCATGCAGTTTCGGGCATATCCGAAAACTGCAGTTGTCCACCTTGTCTCCTGGGCAAAGTGGCTTGCGCCCAGACCCATTCCGTTTCCCGCCATGTGCCATAGTTCCTCCGGGTATCAGGCCCACGAGGTATTCCCCGTGGGTCATATTGCTGCTATTCTGCTTTGATGTTCAAGATGTAATTCGCGGCTTTCTGGGCGTGGGCTGCCGCCGTGATCGCCAGCTTCTTGTCTCCCTTGAGCGTCTTGATCCAGCCTTGCAGGTATGCAGCGCTATTTTCAAGCGTGGCGCTTTCAATGCCGCAATGCCCGCACAGAAAAGCCGCTGTCATTTCGGCTATGAGTTCTTCCTTGCTGTAGTCCTTGTCGCCGAAGAGGTTGAAGCCGGTTACGCCATCGCGGTTGAGGCGGCTCTGATGGCCGGTAGAGTGGGCGAGCTCGTGAAAAAGCGTGCTGTAAAATTCCTCGGGATTTTCGAAACGCTTGAGCTCCGGCACGGTGACGGTATCTGTTGAGGGGCGATAGAAAGCCCGGCCACCGCCATAAGTCACTGCGGGCCTGTTGGGCATGGCAAGTTGAATCGCTTCGGCCCGTTCGATACGCTCATGTTCGGGCCATTCCGACAAATCATCTTTCGGGGCTTTGATGCCCTCGCACTGGTCGGCATTGAAGACCGTATAGTAGCGAAGGACAGGAAGTCGCTTCTTTCCGTCTTCGGCGCTTTCGTCTTCCTTTTCGTAAATCTTCCAGAAGATAACAGGGGTGCCCTTTTCGCCTTTGCGCACGTTTCCGCCCATGTCCTTAGCTTGCTTGAAGGTCATCCAGAACGGAGAGGTGTGGGGAGAACAGGCAAGCAAGAAGGCATTTATGCCCTGATAGTGCTTCTTGCTGACGAGATTGCGAGGGCCGCCATCGATGCCATAATTCCAAGGCTTACGCCAAGGGGCGACGCCGTTTTCCAGCATCTCGACGATGCGGTCAGTGATGATTTGATACACGTCAGACTTTTCGTAAGCAGCCATGTTAAAAGCTCCTTGACCTGTTGAGGTTCATGGGCTAGGCTGCTTTTGTTGTCGAGCTGGCCTAGTCCAGTTCATGCCCCGTTTCCGGTTGCCTCCGGTACGGGGCTTTTCTTTTTCCCTTTCGTTAAAAATAAAGTACCCTACCAAAATTGAAAAGTCAATACGTTTTCAACAAATATTTTTATTTTGACAAGTTACAAGACTTTTATGGGCCTCTCATCTATGCTATAATGTCAGAAAGCAGGAGGTAGACCATGAGCAAAGAACCGTTGACCGAGGAACGGATTGCCGAGATCAGGGGACGGGAGAAGGTCGCTACGCAGGGGCCGTGGCGTGCAAAGTGTGAAATCCTTGAAGCAGACGAATGTGGAAATGCGACGGCGGAAATGACTTATGTTTCCACAAATGACAAGGGTGTGTCTGCAAACCCTCTTCACGAAATCGTGTTACGACAGGGAAATGTGCT
>ERZ1034976.2731-NODE-2731-length-11686-cov-5.083742_pt1 | contig 11686 bp, 9 predicted proteins | sample MGYA00520623_ERZ1034976 | MGnify/ENA primary metagenome ERZ1034976 (study PRJEB33766, sample SAMN09781774) | gut metagenome | biome: gut microbiome | host: Homo sapiens | place: Madagascar | study: EMG produced TPA metagenomics assembly of the PRJNA485056 data...
GTTCCCTTTTTTATTTATACAAAACAAGGAGACACAAATGTATAAGATTTTAAAGCAGGAAGGGACTGCCAAACGGGCAGAATTTCAGACCGTTCACGGAACTGTACAAACACCGGTATTTATGAATGTCGGTACAATCGCGGCAATCAAGGGAGCCGTCGGAACGGAGGATCTGGAGCAGATCGGAACACAGATCCAGCTTTCCAATACGTATCATCTGCATGTGCGTCCGGGAGACGAGATCGTGCATGCGCTGGGAGGACTTCATAAATTTATGGTGTGGGATAGACCAATCCTGACAGATTCCGGCGGATTTCAGGTATTTTCCCTGGCAGGACTGCGCAAGATCAAGGAAGAGGGCGTTTATTTCCATTCTCATATTGATGGACGTAAGATTTTCATGGGACCGGAAGAAAGTATGCAGATCCAGTCTAATCTTGCATCAACGATTGCCATGGCATTTGATGAATGTGCACCTGCGAAAGCAGAACGCAGCTATGTGCAAAACTCCGTGGAACGTACGACGCGCTGGCTTGCCCGCTGCAAGGCAGAAATGCAGCGCCTGAATCAGCTTGATCGCACGATCAATAAAGAGCAGCTTCTGTTTGGTATCAATCAGGGCGCAATTTATGAGGATATCCGCATCGATCATGCAAAGCGCATTGCGGAAATGAATCTGGACGGTTACGCGATCGGAGGACTTGCTGTCGGTGAGACACATGAAGAAATGTATCATATTATAGAGGAAACAGTTCCTTATCTGCCAAAGGATAAGCCGACTTATCTGATGGGCGTCGGAACACCGGCAAATATCCTGGAAGGTGTAGAGCGCGGTATTGATTTCTTTGACTGTGTATATCCATCCCGGAACGGACGTCACGGACATTTATATACAAAATTCGGTAAGATCAATCTGTTCAATGCAAAATATGAGCTGGATGAAAGACCGATCGAGGAAGGCTGTCAGTGTCCTGCCTGCAGAAGATATTCAAGGGCTTATATCCGCCATCTGTTAAAGGCAAAAGAAATGCTGGGTATGCGGCTTTGCGTGCTGCACAATCTGTATTTCTATAATCATCTGATGGAAGAGATCAGAAATGCACTTGATGAAGGCAGATTTGCTGCCTACAAGAAAGAAATGCTGGAAAGCATGGCGGCCGGTGAGCAGCAATAGGCAAAAATAGTCTTGCAAGATTCGTCTAATTTGTGTATGATAACTGTTAGCATATTTTATGTACATTTTAATCTGGAGGAAGAAACATGGGTATTTTATTATCTGAAACAGCAGCAGCAAATTCAATGTCAGGTGTAGTCCTGGTTGTATATCTTGTATTTATCGTCGGTTTTATCTATTTCTTAATGATCCGTCCGCAGAAGAAGGAACAGAAGAAAATGAACGCTATGCTTTCCCAGCTTGCGATCGGCGACAGCATTTTAACAACAAGTGGTTTTTACGGAATGGTAATTGATATCAATGATGACCAGGGTACTGTGATCGTTGAGTTCGGTAATAACAAAAACTGTCGTATCCCAATGAATAAGACAGCAATCGTACAGGTAGAAAAGCCTGACGCAGAATAAAAACGAAAATAGAACCGGGGCAGATAAATGAATGCATTTATTTGCCCTTTTTATGTAATGGGAAACTTCGTTCCTATTACATAAAACGCTCCTATAACTTATGAAGCGGGATATGTTATGGAGGTAGAATATGTATAAAGAAATCGCAAAATTGATCATGTACGGTAATATGAAGGAGGATACGATCCTGGTAAAGCTGGGAGAGATCTTCCGCGCATTTGATGAAAAGACAGAGGACAATGCACAGCTTATCCGGGATATTTATACGCAGCTTAAGCGCCTTTTGGAGGTGGCAACGGATTACGGCTTTGACCATAACCTGTGGCACAACTATCTGACATATCTGCTCATCACAAACGAAAATCCGTTCAGTCTGACCTGTGAAAAGGTCGGTGCAAATGATGGCAGCGTCAATATTTTCGCAAAGAATGATTTCAGAGTGTTCCGCAACCTGTTTTTCTTTGATTTCAAACCGATCGAGGAAGCACTCGGTATCCAGTGCTTCAGTATTCTGTCCGATTACAAGGCAATCGGCAAAAAAGAGCTGATGTACAATAAAAATGTCAGTGAAAAGGTACAGGCACTCAGTGAAAAGCTGGAGCAGACAAAGGATGAGAATGAATTCTTTGAAGCGGTCACCGATTTTTACAAGGCTTACGGTGTAGGTATGTTCGGTCTGAACAAAGCCTTCCGTCTGATCGATAAGGGGCAGGGCGAGCCTGACTTTTACCCGATCAATAATCTGGATAAGGTCATGCTTGATGATCTTGTCGGCTATGAGATCCAGAAAAAGAAGCTGGTTGACAATACAGAAGCGTTTGTACAGGGCAGAAAAGCCAATAATGTACTGCTGTTCGGTGATAGCGGAACCGGTAAATCGACGAGCATCAAGGCAATCGTCAACCAGTACTATGATCAGGGACTCCGTATGATCGAGATCTACAAGCATCAGTTTAAGGATCTGTCCGGTGTGATCGCCCGGATCAAAAACAGAAATTATCGCTTTATTATCTATATGGATGATCTTTCTTTTGAGGAATTTGAAATTGAATACAAATTCCTGAAGGCTGTTATTGAGGGCGGCGTGGAAACAAAACCGGAAAATATACTGATCTACGCAACATCCAACCGCCGTCATCTGATCAAGGAAAACTGGAATGACAGAAACGATATGGAGCATACGCAGGATATGCACCGCAGTGATACAATGGAAGAGAAGCTTTCTTTAGTCAATCGCTTTGGCGTCACGATCAGTTATACAAAGCCGACCCCGAAGGAATTTATGGAGATCGTGATCACACTGGCAAGAAAACAGGGCATTGCAATGTCTGATGAAGACCTTAAGAAAGAAGCCAATAAATGGGAGCTTTCCCATGGGGGGATTTCCGGCAGAACAGCACAGCAGTTTGTCAACTATCTGGCAGGTATGGCAGAATAACCGGAGTGCATGAAGCCTATATCAAATAGTTATATTATGCTCTTTTGTTATGAAATTCATTGATGTATACAAAGATATCATGTAAGATAGAACATAGGTTTATGTACGCGCGAGAAAGCGGCAGAAATCAATGTATGGAAAAACTGGAGGAAACAATATGAAATTAAATATTGTATGTATTCCGGGAGATGGGATTGGACCGGAAATTGTAACAGAAGCAAAGAAAGTATTAAAGAAAATAGAAGCAGTCTACGGACATGAAATGCAGTTTGAGGATATCTTAATGGGCGGTGCATCCATTGATGTACACGGTGTTCCGCTGACAGACGAAGCAATCGCGACCGCAAAGGCTGCAGACGCTGTACTGATGGGTTCCATCGGCGGCAACACGCAGACTTCTCCGTGGTACAAGTTAGAGCCGTCCAAGAGACCGGAAGCGGGTCTGTTAAAGATCAGGAAGGCACTGAATCTGTTTGCCAATCTGCGCCCGGCTGTTTTATATGAAGAGCTAGCTGCTGCCTGCCCGCTGAAGCAGGAGATCAGTGAAAAAGGCTTTGATATGATGATCATGCGTGAGCTGACCGGAGGTCTTTATTTCGGAGAGCGCAAGACCGTAGAAGAAAACGGTGAGCTGAAAGCAATTGATACGCTGACTTATTCCGAAGGCGAGATCAGAAGAATTGCCATCAAGGGCTTTGAGATCGCCATGAAGAGACGCAAAAAAGTTACAAGTGTAGATAAAGCAAATGTACTGGACTCTTCCAGACTGTGGAGAAAGGTTGTGGAAGAGGTTGCCAAAGATTACCCGGAGGTAACTCTTGAACATATGCTGGTGGATAACTGTGCAATGCAGCTTGTCAAAGATCCGGGACAGTTCGATGTGATCCTGACAGAAAATATGTTCGGTGATATTTTATCGGATGAAGCAAGTATGGTAACAGGTTCCATCGGAATGCTTTCCTCCGCAAGCTTAAATGATACAAAATTCGGACTGTATGAGCCGAGCGGCGGTTCTGCACCGGACATCGCGGGAAAAGGCATTGCCAATCCGATCGCTACGATCCTGAGTGCTGCCATGATGCTGCGCTATACGTTTGATCTCGATGAAGAAGCGTCTGCAATCGAGAAGGCAGTCAAGAAGGTGTTGGAAGACGGTTATCGTACGATCGATATCATGCCACAGGATGAAGCTGGTAAGCAGAAGGTAACTCAGGTTGGCACAAAGGAAATGGGCGACCTGATCTGTGAAAGAATATAAAAGGAGAGAAAGCTATGAGAAGTGATAATGTAAAAAAGGGAATGCAGCAGGCTCCACACAGAAGTCTGTTCAATGCATTGGGATTTACCGAAGAAGAAATGAAAAAGCCGATGATCGGTATTGTAAGCTCTTACAATGAGATCGTTCCGGGGCATATGAATCTGGATAAGATTGTAAACGCCGTAAAACTTGGCGTTGCGGAAGCAGGCGGTGTTCCGGTCGTATTTCCGGCGATCGCAGTCTGTGACGGTATCGCAATGGGACATATCGGTATGAAATATTCGCTCGTTACAAGAGATCTGATCGCAGATTCCACAGAATGTATGGCACTGGCACATCAGTTTGATGCGCTTGTCATGGTACCGAACTGTGATAAAAACGTACCGGGTCTTCTGATGGCTGCTGCCCGTATCAATGTACCGACTGTATTTGTTTCAGGCGGTCCGATGCTTGCGGGTCATGTCAAAGGACAGAAAAGAAGCTTATCTTCCATGTTTGAAGCAGTCGGTGCAAATGCAGCAGGCACAATGACGGAAGAGGAAGTCCGGGAATTTGAGGAAAAGGTATGCCCGACCTGTGGTTCCTGCTCCGGTATGTATACGGCAAACTCCATGAACTGTCTGACAGAAGCACTTGGTATGGGACTTCGCGGAAACGGAACAATTCCGGCTGTTTATTCCGAAAGGATCAAGCTTGCAAAGCATGCAGGCATGGCAGTTATGGAAATGCTCAAAAAAGATATCAGACCGAGAGATATCATGACAAAGGATGCAATCTTAAATGCACTGACAGTCGATATGGCTCTCGGATGCTCTACAAACTCCATGCTGCATCTGCCGGCGATCGCACATGAGATCGGATTTGATTTTGATATATCCTTTGCAAACCCGATCAGCGAAAAAACACCGAACCTCTGCCACCTTGCACCGGCAGGTCCTACTTACATGGAAGATCTGAATGAAGCGGGCGGTGTTTATGCGGTAATGAAAGAGCTGGCTGACATCGGGCTTTTGAACCTTGACTGTATGACAGTTACAGGAAAGACAGTCGGTGAAAACATCAAGGATGCGGTCAATAAAAACGAAGAGGTCATCAGACCTGTTTCCAATCCATACAGTAAAACAGGCGGTCTTGCAGTCCTGAAGGGTAATCTTGCACCGGATGGCAGTGTTGTAAAACGATCCGCTGTAGTAGAGGAAATGATGGTACATGAAGGCCCGGCGCGTGTCTTTGACTGTGAGGAAGATGCGATTGATGCGATCAAGAGCGGTAAGATCGTGAAGGGTGATGTGGTTGTGATCCGTTACGAAGGCCCGAAGGGTGGTCCTGGCATGAGAGAAATGCTGAACCCGACTTCTGCCATTGCGGGAATGGGTCTTGGTTCCAGTGTTGCGCTGATCACAGACGGCCGTTTCTCAGGTGCTTCCAGAGGTGCTTCCATCGGTCATGTTTCACCGGAAGCTGCTGTCGGCGGACCGATCGCACTTGTCAGGGAAGGCGATATTATCAAGATCAACATTCCGGCCATGACACTGGATGTGGATGTATCCGATGAAGAAATGGAACAGAGAAGAAAAGAATGGGTTCCGAGAGAGCCAAAGGTTACCACAGGCTATCTTTCCAGATACAGAGAGCTGGTAACAAGCGGTAACAGAGGCGCGATCTTAGAGGTACCAAAGAATAAATAAGCTACACTTGGAGGTATGATGATGCAGTTAACAGGGGCTGAAATCGTAATTGAATGTTTGAAGGAACAGGGGGTTGATACTGTCTTTGGTTATCCGGGCGGTACGATCTTAAATGTATATGATGCACTTTATAAACACGCAGATGAGATCAATCATATTCTGACATCGCATGAGCAGGGGGCTGCACACGCTGCAGACGGTTATGCACGTGCAACCGGAAAGGTCGGTGTCTGCATGGCAACAAGCGGACCGGGTGCGACCAATCTCGTTACCGGAATCGCAACTGCTTATATGGACAGTATTCCGATTGTTGCGATCACCGCAAATGTTAATTTGCCGGCACTTGGAAAGGATTCCTTCCAGGAGGTGGATATCGCCGGTGTGACAATGCCTATCACAAAGCACGGTTATATCGTAAAGGATATCAATGTGCTGGCAGATACGATCCGCAAGGCGTTCCAGATCGCCCAGAGTGGCAGACCAGGCCCTGTCCTTGTCGATATCACAAAGGATGTTACGGCAAATACATGTGAATATACCTATCAGCCGGCAGTAAAACCGGTTTATGAGAATAAATACACGGAAGAGCAGCTGGACGAAGTTGTGAAGCTGATGGAGCAGGCAGAAAAGCCGTATATGTATATTGGCGGCGGCGTGATCCTGTCAGGAGCCAGCGAGCAGGTCAGAGAGCTTGCTAAGAAGCTGGATTGCCCGGTATGTGATACGCTGATGGGCAAGGGCGCATTTGACGGCTATGATGATATGTACACAGGCATGATCGGTATGCACGGTACAAAGACATCCAATCTCGGTGTTTCCGAGTGTGATCTTCTGATAGCACTCGGTGCCCGCTTTTCCGACCGTGTGATCGGAGATCCGAAGACCTTCGCAGCAAATGCAAAAATCGTACATATTGATATTGATGCGGCTGAAGTCAATAAAAATATCAGAACGGATGCTTCGCTTGTCGGTGATCTGAAGGATGTTCTGGCAGAAGTAAACCAGAAGCTTTCCCAGAAGTCTCATCCGGAGTGGAAAGCGCATATACTGGATCTGAAGAAAAAATATCCGCTGGATTACAATCATGATGTACTGACCTGTCCTTATGTGATCGAGCAGATCGATCAGGCAACAAAGGGAGAAGCGATCATTTCCACGGATGTCGGACAGCATCAGATGTGGGCTGCCCAGTATTATCATTATACAAAGCCACGCACCTTCTTAAGCTCCGGCGGACTTGGTACAATGGGCTATGGTCTGGGTGCCTGCATCGGTGCCAAAATGGGACGCCCGGATAAGATCTGCATCAATATTGCAGGTGACGGCTGTTTCCGTATGAACATGAATGAGCTGGCAACAGCAAGCCGTTACAATATCCCGATCATTCAGGTTGTGATCAATAATGCCGTGCTCGGAATGGTACGTCAGTGGCAGACATTGTTCTACGGACAGAGATATTCCCAGACTGTTCTGAAGGATAAAGTAGATTACTGTAAGGTGGCTGAGGCACTCGGCTGTCAGGCATATCGTGTAACCAGAAAAGAAGAAGTACTTCCGACGATCAAAAAGGCAATTGCAGCAAATGCACCGGTTCTGATCGAGTGCGTGATAGATCCTGATGATAAAGTATTCCCAATGGTTCCGGCGGGAAAACCGATTGATGAAGTATTCGACGAAAAGGATATGGAAAAATAAATTCTATGAAAAGAATTCTTATGATCTTATTTGTCATTCTGATTGTATTGCCTGCGGCGCTCATTGGGGGCTGCTATGGCGCAATCCGCTTTCAGTACCGGGAGACATTTATGCCCGGGCTGTTTGTGAATGGTGTCTACGCAGCGGATATGACTCCGCAGCAGATGAATGACAAGCTGAAAGAGAATGCGCTGCTTCCGACCTGCATCATTACGGATGCAGAAGGAGAAGAGCATTCTTTTTCGGTGGAGGAAGCGGGATTTCGGGAAGATTATCTGGCAGAACTGCAAAATCTGCACGAAACCCAGTCTGTACTGAAATTTGTGAACTGGTTTTTAGAAAACGGCAATGTTTCTTATCAGGAGAAACAGCTTCTGCCGGATGTTTCTTATGACCATAATAAGCTGACCGCTTATCTGGACGGCTGCAGTTATCTGAAGGACAACTCAGAAGATAAAAACAGAGTGATCGAGATCCGCAGAAATACGGATGGCTATTATCTGTACGATGAAACACAGAATCTGCTCAATCATGAAAAAGCCGTACAGGCGATCGAAAAAGCACTCGATGCACAGGAATATGAGATCGATCTGGCAAAAGCAGACTGCTATGAAACCTTTGCCTATACGAGTCAGATGAAACAGACGCTTGCGCTCTGGGATGCGTTGTCCCCGTATATGAATACGGAGATCACGTATGAGAGCAGTCAGGGTGATTATGTGATCGACCGTAAAAAGGTAAGCGATCTTCTGGCACAGGAAGATGGAAAGCTGCTTTTAGATGATGTGGGAAAGCCGTACCTGGATGAAAAACTGATGCAGGAGATGGTAGAGGAGCTTGCGGAACACTTAAATACAGTCGGAAAGCCAAGATCTTTCCGGGCAACGCGTGGTGTGACCGTTACGGTTGAAACAGGCACATATGGCTGTAAGATTGATGAAGATGAAGAGCTTGCGCATCTTTATGCTGCGGTGCCAAGTGGCAGAGTGGAGACAAGAACGCCGGTTTACAAGCAGGTCAGCTATACGGGGATCGATGGACTGGATGATATCGGTTCCACCTACATAGAAGTCGATATGACCGACCAGATGATGTATTATTACGTGAATGGCAGGCAGGAGCTTTCCACGCCTGTTGTAACGGGAAATACAAGTCTGGGTCGCGGAACGCCGCAGAAGGTCTGTTATATTTATTTTAAGCAGAGAAACCGCGTGCTGCGCGGGGAGGATTATGCAACACCGGTCAGCTACTGGATGGCGGTCTATGGAAATATTGGCATCCATGATGCGACATGGCGGCGTAAATTCGGCGGCAGTATTTATAAAACAGGCGGCTCTCACGGCTGTATCAATACGCCGTTTGATGAGGTCAGTAAACTATATGATATGGCGGAGGTCGGAACCCCGGTCATTATTTTCTATTGACGCGGTGAAGCGAAAAAGGTAGAATAATTAAGATGTTGATAAAATAATCTGCCATATCTGGCAGAAACAGGAGGAGAAAAAAGTGTCTAGAGTTTATAACTTTTCGGCAGGTCCGGCAGTTTTACCTGAAGAAGTATTAAAAGAAGCTGCAGATGAGATGTTAGATTACAGAGGAACCGGTATGTCGGTTATGGAGATGAGTCACAGATCCAAAGCCTACGATACCATTATCAAGGAAGCCGAATCGGATCTGAGAGAGCTTATGAACATTCCTGACAACTATAAAGTATTATTCCTGCAGGGCGGTGCAAGCCAGCAGTTTGCCATGATCCCGATGAACCTGATGAAGAATAAAAAAGCAGGTTATATCGTAACAGGTCAGTGGGCAAAGAAAGCTTATCAGGAAGCTAAGATCTATGGTGAAGCGATTGAGCTTGCTTCTTCCGCAGACAAGACATTTTCTTACATACCGGACTGCTCCGATCTGGATATTCCGGAAGATCTTGATTATGTTTATATTTGTGAGAACAATACCATTTACGGTACAAAATACAAAAAACTTCCGAATACAAAGGGACATACACTCGTAGCGGATGTTTCATCCTGCTTCTTATCAGAGCCTGTTGATGTAACAAAGTACGGCGTTATCTACGGCGGCGTACAGAAAAACATCGGACCTGCAGGCGTTGTTATCGTGATCATCAGAGAAGATCTGATCACAGAAGATGTCCTGCCCGGTACACCTACCATGTTAAAGTACAAGATCCATGCAGATGCGCAGTCTCTGTACAATACACCACCGGCTTACGGCATTTATATCTGCGGTAAGGTATTTAAGTGGCTTAAGAAGATGGGCGGTCTGGAAGTGATGAAGGAGCGCAACGAGAAGAAGGCAAAAGTGCTGTATGATTTCCTTGACGAGAGCAAGTTATTCAAAGGAACTGTTGTAAAGGAAGACAGATCTCTGATGAACGTACCGTTCGTAACAGGAGATGCAGATCTGGATGCCAAATTTGTAAAAGAAGCAAAAGAAGCCGGTCTTGAAAATCTGAAGGGGCACAGAACAGTCGGTGGTATGCGTGCATCCATCTACAACGCAATGCCATACGAAGGTGTTGTAAAGCTGGTAGAGTTTATGAAAAAATTCGAGGCGGAGAACTTAAAATAAAGGTGTAGAAAAGAGGAATTTTTATGTTTCAGTATTATTGTTTAAACCCGATCGCACAGGTTGGACTGGACGGTTTCGGTGCAGATTATAAAAAAACAGAAGATATCAAGGAAGCGGATGGTGTTTTAGTCAGAAGTGCAGCCATGCATGATATGGAGCTGCCTGAAAAGCTGCTTGCTGTTGCAAGAGCAGGTGCAGGTGTCAATAATATCCCGCTTGATAAATGTGCGGAAAAAGGTATCGTCGTATTCAATACACCCGGTGCAAATGCCAATGGTGTAAAGGAGCTTGTGCTGGCAGGTATGTTGCTTGCAAGCCGTGATATCGTTGGAGGTATCGAATGGGTAAAATCCGATAAAGATGACGAAGGCATTGCAAAAGCACAGGAAAAGGAAAAGAAGAAATTCGCAGGTACTGAGATCGCAGGCAAAAAGCTTGGTATCATCGGTCTTGGTGCAATCGGTGTCAAGGTTGCAAATGCAGCGATCCATTTAGGTATGGAAGTATATGGCTATGATCCATACTTATCCGTTAATGCAGCATGGAACCTGAACCGCAGCGTAAAGCATGTATTAAATGTAGAAGAAATCTACGCAGAATGTGATTTCATCACGATCCACGTACCGCTTCTGGATTCTACAAAGGGCATGATCAATGCAGAAGCCATTTCCATGATGAAGGATGGCGTAGTGATCCTGAACTATGCACGTGACATCTTAGTGGATGAGCCTGCTTTATTAAAAGCAATCGAATCCGGTAAGGTAAAGAGATATATGACGGACTTTGCAAATCCGACTGTTGCAGGTCAGCCGGGCTGTATCGTAACACCGCATCTTGGCGCTTCCACAGAAGAATCAGAAGATAACTGTGCAGTCATGGCTGTTGCAGAACTTTCCGATTATCTGGAAAACGGCAATATCAAAAACAGTGTAAACTATCCGGCTCTTGACATGGGCGTCTGCGCACAGGCAAGCCGTGTAGCAATCTTCCATAAAAATGTTGCCAACATGATCACAAAGTTTACAGCAACTTTTGGAGATCAGGGCATGAACATCACCGATATGATGAACAAATCAAGAGGTGAAGTTGCTTATACCATGATGGATTTAGAGCAGCCTGTGACAGAGGATATCGTCGAGAAGTTGAAGAACATCGAAGGCGTGTTCCGTGTTCGTGTGGTAAAATAGATGTTTTTATAAATTGTAATATCTAAAAGTATTAAAAGATGGGTATTTTCTATAAACGCAATCACGCTTGACTACCCTGCGATTTGTCAAAGCATATATTGCACGTGCTCCGGCCGCCAAAATGCGTGGCGGTCTCTCCGCACGGCAAATGCTTTGCAAATCTCGGTCGTCTACGCTATCGATTGCTCATTATAGGAAATACCCATTTTCAGTATGCATTTAATTATGTAAAAAGATAATATATAAA
>ERZ1034976.2734-NODE-2734-length-11668-cov-6.085163_pt1 | contig 11668 bp, 10 predicted proteins | sample MGYA00520623_ERZ1034976 | MGnify/ENA primary metagenome ERZ1034976 (study PRJEB33766, sample SAMN09781774) | gut metagenome | biome: gut microbiome | host: Homo sapiens | place: Madagascar | study: EMG produced TPA metagenomics assembly of the PRJNA485056 data...
AGATAATCCCTTGCATTTGAAATTATGTTTGCTTCCTCTTTGGGATTATCCAAAACGAAATTGACGGCATCTTTGAGTGAATTTTCGTTTTTTGCCTCGTAAAATACGGCGGTCTTTTTGTCCTCGGCGTAACCGTTTAGGCTCGGAACATTTGCGGCGATAACACATTTGCCCAGCGCCATCTGCTGTAAGAATGTCATTTGACCGTAGGAATAGTTAAATGATTCCAGCGGTAAAACGCACAGCCTTGCGTTATAGATTTGATTAATCATATCCGTAACGGGAATAAACGGGATTTGTTTTACGCCTTTTATGCCCTTGTACTTTTCATCGGTATGACCTATAATTTTAAGTTTAATGTCGGTGTCGAGAAGTTTGTAAGCCTTAATCAGCGTGTCCCAATCTCTGCGTGATGCACCTATGCAAACAATGTATTTGCCGTAATCATTACTTTTTTTCAGTTTGCCGCTGTCAAAAAATTCTAAATCCGTGCCGAATCTTATGAACTCGCTTTTGTTTGCAAGCCACGGATAATATTTTTCATAATATTCCTTTTGGCATTTTGTGTGATAAATAATACCGTCTATCGACTTGCTGATTTTTTGCATTATTTTCATTATTCTGCCTGATTCAGCCGCCGAATTAAAACAGCCTATGTCAAACACAATGTGTTTGACTCTTTTCTTAAAAAGGTGTTGCCAAAGTGCAACGATAACTGCGCTGGGCATTCCGTGTGATACGACCAAATCGTATTTGTCAAGCCTCGGTACAGCCTTAAGCCCCTGGTGTATGTAAAAATGAAGTTTGTTTTTTTCAAAGTTTTCAAGCGCAGGAAATGACGAAATGTCGATTACATCGACCTCCGGCTTGTTCTTAAAATATCTGTAAAACCAATAATCTTCACCTTTAACGTAGTAATCGGGAGGTTGCTTGCTTTTCGGAACAGAATTGCAATATTCAATTTTCCAATTAACAAGCATTAAGATTTTCATTGTTCCTCCAAAAATCAAATTTTAATTTTACACTTTATTAAAGGTTCTTTTTATTTTGTAAACTATATTTGCATTGCCGAATATAGCCTTTTTGATTTTCCAAATACAATAATAAGCATAGTAGAACACTGTATTGGTAGGCATGGATTTGCAGGTTGTTGCTATCCATTTAGCACTTTTATATTCCGTAATCAGCTTTTTGAAAGTACACATATAATTGTCATCGACTTTGCCTGAAGATAAGTGCTTAATATTAAAGTTTCCTTTGGCAATCAAAATGTCTTTTTCTTTTGCTCTAAGGCACAACTCTACTGCATAAAGGTGCCAGCCGTCGCAAATTTTTTCATTAAACTTTAGCAGATTCCATACATCTTTTGACATACCTATAAAGCATTCATCGAGAGTTTGGACTGAAAACAGATTATTCGCTAATGCATCTGTTTTGCCGTGCGATGCACCGAACAGTCCTATAATTGTATTTTTATCTTTGGGATATGCTTCAACAAAATCACTTAAGCTGTTGGACTTTTCAAAAATTATATCTTGATGTAAGAAAATTAAAAAATCTCCGTTTGCCTTTCTTGCTCCTGCGTTCAGTGCGGCAGCGGCACAACTGTATTTATTTTTTCTGTTGTCAATGCCTATCAGTTCGTATTCGACAGATTGCTTCATAAGTGATTGCTTCATATTTTCGTATTGCTCTTTGTCATTATAACAGCATATTAAAGAAATCATATATTTCTCCTGGCGTTTTTTTACTTTTTTATCATCTGTCTTGCAATGTCTGCATCGACGATTTCTTCTCCTGTTTTGTTTTTTAATTCTTTCATTGACTCTTCGGAGAGACCGTTATTTATCACTGCGTCCATATCGCAGGTGGAGAGCCTGTCAAGTTCTTCTTTGCTTATCTTGCCGTCTCTGTAGTCACGAACTGCCGGCAGTTCGTACATACTGTACTTCTTTTCCTTAAAGAAATGCAGAAATTTATGCTTGATAACCCAAGCAGCAGGCACCCAAATATATTTGTGCATAGCGGGGGAGACAGAACCTATCATCCAGCAGTTTCTGTCGCAATGGCGCACCTTTTCTCTTACTCTGTCGGCTTGCTCACTGTTCCATAATTCGTTCCAGTTTTGCTCGTTAAGGTTACCCATAACTTCTTTGTCCTTTGTTCCGTTGCACGGCATTACATCGCCGTACGGGTCGATGAAAAATGTGTCAAAACTCATATCGCAGGGGAGCAGCCTTTTTTGTCCGTATATGTAATTAATCAAACCGTGATTGAAATATGCTCTGAACCATTTTTTCGGACTGTTGGAATTGAGCATTTCATTAATCAATTTTTCAAAATTCTCGGCGACCATAGGTCTGTCCTTGATTATGTTCTTCGCCTCAACAAAGTAAAAACTGTTGTGGAGCGAAGCGGTGGCAAATTCCATACCCATCTCGTTTGAAAGTTCATAAAGAGGAACGAGGTCTGGAGCGTTTTTGTCCTGTACGGTCATACCGAATCCAACGTCTTTCATTCCCATATCAACCAGAGTTTTGAGCGTGGTATAACCTTTGTTAAAGCCGTCCTTTAAGCCCCTGATTTCGTTATTTGTGTTTTCAAGTCCTTCAATCGAGATACGAATACCGATTTGAGGAAATTCCTTGCATAAATCAACGATTCTGTCAGTAAAAAATCCGTTTGTAGATATAACGATTCTGTCGCTTTTTTTGTAAAGTTCACGAACTATTTCCTTAAGATCCTCACGAATAAACGGCTCGCCGCCCGTAATGTTTGTAAAATACATTTTGGGCAACTTTTTTATAGTATCTATGCTGATTTCTTCCTCTGCCTTTGACGGTGCCTTGTATCTGTTGCACATAGAGCATCGTGCGTTGCAGCGGTAGGTTACTATTACAGTTCCGTTTAATTTTTTAGCCATTTTATCACTCTTTATCGGTATTGATATATTTGTTATAAACAGTCATCAACTTATTGTAGTAAGCCTCGGCTGAATAATTTTCTTTATAAAGTCTTTTTGAATTATTCGAAAATTCATTAACCTTTTCGTCATTTTCAAATAATATTTTTAATTTGTCCGTTAAATCGTCAACGCAGTCATAAGCATATGTATAACCGTTGACATCATCTTTAACGAGTTCGGGTATGCCGCCTATTTTGCTGCCTATAATCGGTTTTCCGATTTCCATTGTTTCAAGAATTGAATACGGACAGTTTTCAAAGCATATCGACGGCACGGTAACAAAGCGGCATTTCTTTATATTTTCTCTTATATCGTTTTGATTAAGGTAGCCGAGCAGGGTAATCCTGTTTTCAAGTTTATGTTCTTTGATATACGCTTGAATATTCTCTTTTTCGGGTCCGTCGCCGGCTATTATAAGCCGTGCACCCGGTATGTTATTTATAGCCTCGACGAGATTTAATATACCTTTTTCTCTTGACAGTCTGCCGAAATAAAAGGCACAGTCACCGAGAGTGTAGTCTGTTTTTTTCGTTTCGTTTACAAAGTTGTGAATAACGGTTATGTCATTGCATTTCAACTTGCCCTTGAGCAACTGATTTTTATTAAATTCGCTCGGTGAAATTATGCAGTCAACCTTGCAAAACATTTTGTGCAGGTCGTAGTATTTCTTCTCGATATATCCGAGCACGCTTTTCAGCATTGAATTTTTTATGCACTTCTTTTTTATGCAGGAAGTATAGCCTTTTGTTATGCAGTCCTCGCACACCTCTCCGTTATAGAGCATAATACTCGCAGGGCAGATGGGATTCAAATCGTGCGCTGTCATAATCAGCGGAATGTTTTTTTCTTTTACTGCGTCTATGATTGATGCGGAAAGTTGTCGTTGAAAATTATTTATATGAACTATGTCGGGCTTAAATTCCTCGAGTGCTTTTTCCATGAGAGCTTTGTTTTTCTTTGAATAAATTACATTAAGTGCCTCAAATTTAGAGCCGGTGTTCATATCTATTTCGTCAACAAAGTATTCTCTGTCGCCGGTTTTGATATTATTTTCGTTTTTCATTGAGAAAAATGCTACGGTGTGCCCGTGACTTTTCAGCAGTTTTGCAAGCTCAAAATAATATTTTTCGCTTCCGCCTCTGAGATAATGAAATTTATTTACAAGTAAAATTCTCATATGTCGCTCCGTTATTTTAACGGCTGCCAAGCCTTATCCTTTTCACTGAGTATAATTTGCATATCGTCTTCTATCGGCCATTTGACGCCAATTGTCGGATCGTTGTAGGCAATGCCGCCCTCGTCGTTCGGGTGAAAGAAGTCGTCCACCTTGTAGCAAAATTCTGCATAATCGCTTAATACGAGAAAGCCGTGCGCAAAGCCTTTTGGAATGAAAAACTGTTTCTTGTTTTCCTCGCTCAGTTCAATTCCGTACCATTTAAGGTAGGTTGGGCTGTTTTCTCTTAAATCCACCGCAACATCATATACGGTGCCTTTAATAACTCTTACAAGTTTTGACTGAGGAAAATTTATTTGTCTGTGGAGTCCTCTCAAAACGCCTCTTATCGAAGCGGATTGATTGTCCTGAACAAAAACGGTGTCAATACTCGCTTCATTCATTTCACGCTGATTGTACGTTTCCATAAAATATCCACGATTGTCGCCGTGAACACTCGGTGTAATAACGCAGAGACCTTCTATGCCTCCGACATTTTTTTCAATTTTAATTTGTGCCATTTATATTCATCTCACCGATATATCTTTTTAGTGCGTCCTGCCAATCGGGCAGGGGAGAAAAACCGTTTTCTTTTAGTTTTGATTTATCCAGTCTGCTGTTGAGCGGTCGCCTTGCCTTTGAAAGTCCGTATTCTTCGGTAGTGACCGGGATTACTTTTACATTCTTTTTTGTAAGTGCAAAAATTTCTTTTGCAAAATCGCACCAACTTATGTATCCACCCTCGTTTGTAGCATGGTAGAAACCGTATTTGTCCGACTCGCTTATGTCTATGAGCAGTCTTGCCAAATCATATGTATAGGTAGGCGTTCCTATTTGGTCGCTTACCACACGCAGTTCGGTATGATTTTCACTGAGTTTCAGCATGGTTTTAATAAAGTTATTGCCGTTTTTGCCGAAAACCCAAGCAATACGCACAATGAAAAACTTATCCAGTGTTTCACTTACCGCCTTTTCTCCGAGATATTTTGTCTCGCCGTAGTAGTTGAGCGGGGCAAACTCCTTGCAGTCGGGTTTTATAGGCTCATCTCCCACTGCGCTGAAAACATAGTCCGTGCTGATATATACCATTTTGCAGTTGTGCTTTTTGCAAGCGTTTGCGATATTTTTTGTACCGATAACATTTACCGCATAGACCTTGTTTTTGTTTTCGTCATCTTCGGCAGCGTCAACCGCTGTCCAAGCCGCACAATGAATTACAACATCGGGATTAACAGCATCAAATTTTTCATCAACTGCCGTGCCGTCTGTAATATCCATATCGCTTACATCTGTTCCGATTGCTTCAAATCCTCGTTTTGTAAGTTGTTTTTTTACATCATATCCAAGCTGTCCGTTTGCACCTGTTATGAGATATTTAATGCTCATTGTCTGTCACCGTACATCTTTTCATAATAGGTTTGGTACTCGCCGTTAATGATGGTCTCCCACCACTCTTTGTTATCGAGATACCAAGCAATGGTCTTTTTGATTCCGTCGGCGAATTTCGTCTCGGGAAGCCAGCCGAGCTCGTTGTGAATTTTTGTCGGGTCAATAGCGTATCTCATATCATGACCCTTGCGGTCGGCAACATAGGTTATTAAATCCTCGGATTTTCCGAGTTCTTTGCAGATAAGTTTTACGATGTCAATGTTTCGCATCTCATTGTGTCCGCCTATGTTGTATACCTCACCGACTCTGCCGTTATGTATGATTAAATCTATTGCCTTGCAGTGATCCTCAACATAAAGCCAATCACGAACATTAAGTCCTTTGCCGTAAACAGGAAGCGGCTTGTCATTAAGTGCATTTGCTATCATAAGGGGAATAAGTTTCTCCGGAAAATGATACGGTCCGTAGTTATTTGAGCAACGGCTTATTGTAATAGGAAGACCGTATGTTCTGTAATATGCCAATACAAGCAGGTCTGCACCCGCCTTTGACGAACTGTACGGAGAACTTGTATGAATAGGGGTTTCTTCCGTGAAGAAAAGGTCAGGTCTGTCAAGCGGTAAATCGCCGTAAACCTCATCGGTCGAAACTTGATGATAACGCTTTATTCCGTATTTTCTGCAAGCATCCATAAGAGTTTGTGTGCCTAAAATATTTGTTTTTAAGAAGATGCCCGGGTCCTCAATTGAACGGTCAACATGCGACTCTGCCGCAAAGTTTACCACTATGTCGGGATGTTCCTCCTCAAATAATTTTTCAACCGCAGCCTTATCACAGATGTCAGCCTTTACGAATCTGAAATTCTTGTTGTCCATAATGGGAGCAAGGGTAGACAGATTACCTGCGTATGTAAGTTTGTCTAGGCAGATTATGCGGTAGTCGGGATGCTTTTTGAGCATATAAAATATGAAGTTTGAGCCGATAAAACCTGCGCCTCCGGTTACTATGATTGTCATATGTCAAATCCTCCCAGCATATCGTCTGTCGCTACCAATTTAAGATATTTTCCGTAATCTGATTTTCCGTATTTTTCGGCTGATTCTATGAGTTTATCTTTGCCTATCCAGCCCTTTCTGTACGCTATTTCTTCGGGAGCGGAAATGCGGATGCCCTGCTGATTTTGAATGGTTCTTACAAAATCGCCTGCGTCAATCAGACTGTCCATTGTTCCCGTATCGAGCCATGCAAAGCCTCTTCCCAGAAGTTTTACATCAAGTTCGCCGTTTTCAAGGTACACACGGTTCAGATCCGTTATTTCAAGTTCGCCTCTTGCCGACGGCTTTTGATTTTTTGCGTATTCGACACAACGGTTGTCATAAAAATAAAGTCCTGTTATTGCCCAAGGCGATTTTGGCTTTTCGGGTTTTTCCTCAACGGAGAGCACCTTTCCCGTTTTGTCAAATTCGACTATGCCGAATCTTTCGGGATCCTCCACATGGTAGCCGAATACGGTCGCTCTGTGGTTTTCTTCTGCATTTCTTTTTGCCGTGTCGAGTATTACGCCGAGACCGGCTCCGTAAAAAATGTTGTCGCCGAGTACCATTGCACAGCAGTCATCGCCTATGAATTCCTCACCCAGAATAAATGCCTGGGCGAGTCCGTCGGGTGAGGGCTGTTCTTTATATGAAAGTTTTATTCCGAAGCGGCTTCCGTCTCCGAGCAGTCGCTTGAAATTCGGTAAATCGTTTGGAGTGGAAATGATAAGAATATCGTTTATTCCCGCAAGCATAAGCGTGCTTAGGGGATAGTAAACCATCGGTTTGTCATATATCGGCAACAACTGTTTTGAGGTTACTGTTGTCAGCGGATAAAGTCTTGTTCCGTTGCCTCCTGCTAATATAATTCCTTTCATTTTTTCTCCTTTTAACAATATATTATTTTGTATAAAGTTCTAATGTCCTGTCTGTAATCTCGTCCCAGTTGTATTTATTGCAGATATAATCTGCGGCTTGAGACTTATATTTTTCCGTAAGTTCTCTTTTGTTGCAAAGTTTACAGAGTTTGTCCCTTAAATCGGACACATCGCCCTTTTTGAAGGTGACTGCTTTGTCGCACACCACATCGGCACACTCGGGGATGTCACTTACGACACAGCAGTTTGAATAACTCATAGCCTCCAGCAGACTCAGCGGCATACCCTCAAGGTCGGAGGGCAGGCAGTATATGTAAGCGTTGCTGTAAAGTTCCTCAAGCATCTGTCCTTCTACAAAACCGGTGAAGATAATATTGTCATTACCCTCTGCCGCATTTTTCAGTTGTGCGGTGTATTCGTCGGTGTCGGACGAGCCGCCTGCGATTACCAACTTCTTTTCTGTGTTCATCTGCTTATATGCTTCTATCAGATAGGCTATGCCTTTTTCGGGTACAAGTCTGCCGAGAAAGAGTATATATTCATCCTTTTTCAGTTTGAATTTTTTTGTTATCAGATTCGCATTTTTGACAATGGGTTTGTTTACCCCGTTAGGAATAAAAACGGTTTCTCTGTTATATGTATCCTTAAAATATTGCTTTACTCCTTCGCTTAAAACAATAATTGAATCAGCATATTTTACGGCACATTTTTCGCCTGCCATAATATATTTTTCTGCAAATCCGCCCCATTTTGCTCTTTGGTGGTCGAGACCGTGTACCGTGGCTATGCATTTCTTGCCTGTTAACTTAGGTAACCACATCATAGCACACGGACCCTCTGCGTGAAAATGCACTACATCGTATTTTGAAAATGCACATTTGAGTGCCGCAAAAAACGATGAACTTGCTGCCGCAAGACCCTTTTTGTCTATGGTGGGAACGGTTACAAGTTTTACTCCTTTGTACTCTTTTAAGGCTTTTGAGTCGAATTCCTTTCCGCTAACGTGGTGACCTTTTCTGTTGTAACAGGTGACCTCATGCCCCTTTTGCACCATTCGGGTGCTGAGCTCTTCTACAACTATTTCGACGCCGCCCTCCCTTGAGGGTATGCGTTTATGTCCCATCATGGCAATTTTCATTATTCTGCACCTTCGTGTGTAAGGACAACTTTAACCGTTCTTAAAAGTATTCTCAAATCGAGCCATATGCTCCAATTATCTATATATTCGCAGTCAAGCTTCACAACTTCTTCAAAGTCGTTTATATTAGACCTGCCGCTGACCTGCCACATACCGGTTATGCCGGGACGCATAGAGAGACGTCTTTTGTGGCGGCTTTCATATTTTTCAAATTCCTTTACCGTAGGAGGTCTTGTGCCGACAAGGCTCATATCTCCCTTTAGTACATTGATGAACTGCGGAAGTTCATCAATACTGAGTTTTCTTATGACTCTGCCGACTTTTGTTATTCGTGGATCGTTGTCCATTTTGAACATCAAACCGTCCATCTTGTTGTGGCTCATCAGTTCTTTTTTACGCTTTTCTGCATCTTTATACATTGAACGCAGTTTATAAATCTTGAAAATTCGACCGTTTTTTCCGACTCTCTCCTGCTTAAAAAACAACGGTCCCGGCGATTCGATAAGAAGCGGAATCGCAACTATCGCTATAACGGGAGCGGAGAGGATTATTCCTATAAGCGCTCCTATGAAATCAAAAATTCTTTTTACTATAAGTTCGCCGCTGTTATGCACTGCCGCCGCAAAGGTGGCAACGGGATAACCTGCGTAAATCTTACAGCTTATGTTGTTGAAATTGCTTTTGTTGAGCATATTGTCAAGAGTCGGTACATTTATGTGTACGGTGACGCCCATGCTTTCGAGTTCCTCGACAATCTGAGATACGTCCGTGCTTCGCTCATAGGGAAGATTTATAAATACCTCATCGAGCGGTGCACTTCTTATCCAGTCGATAAATCTTATGTCAGTTGCGATAACTGGAATATTGTCTGCAACGATATGCGGAAATTTTATTTTTTTCTTAGTGGAAATTTTCGTTTTGGAATTAACCGAATCGGAGGCATAGTCAAGTTCGGGATCATAGATAAATCTGCCCTCGTCAACAAAGTTGTCGAGCAGGGCAACGCCCGAAACATTGAATCCCCAGTCCTCTTTAAGGAAAGATACAAATTCCTCTGCTCTGTCCCTTGTTGTGAGCACTCCCACATAACTGGCTATTTTTTTGTTTTTTCCGTTGTAACTGTGGGTGAGCCAGCGCTTGAGGTAGTATCGCCCGATGAGCGCAAGCGCCGTAAAAATGAAGAAGGAGAAGAGAAGAAAAACTCTTTTTTCCATTATGGGACTTCTTGTAAACACAGCCAAAACAATGAAAAACAGATATGTAAGCGCTCCGTTTTTTATTGTGGTTATCAGCTCGGAAAAACGATTTCTGGTATGAATGTCTATTTGTGAATGGAAAAATACATAACTGGACAAAAATGACAGTGCCATAAGAGCGTAACTTATCAGCCATTCTTTGACCGTCATTCCGTCAACCTTTTGAGTAGTGGCATTTAAGAAAATAACCGTAAGGGTATATGCAATGAACAGTGATATAGCGTCAACCGCAAATTCCATCCAAAATTGTATTCTTGCCTTTTTTTCCATTAAGTATCACTTAGCCTTGTTTTATTTGTTTCCGTATGAATATTTGTAATTATATGCATAACTTCTGCTGTATTTTCTGTAATAAGAATAATACTTCTTCTTGTCGCTGTTTGCATCGTTGAGTATGAATCCCAAAATGCTTGAGCCGATGCTTTCGAGAGTTTGCACCGCTGTTTTTACCTCGGGTACTTTGGTTGTATCCGTCTTAACGATAACTATATATCCGGTTGTTTTTTGAGCGAATACCGTAGCATCTGTTACTATGTTGATGGGAGGTGTGTCAATAAATACGCAGTCATAATGCTCTCTTACAAAATCGAGCAATTTATCCATTCTGTCCGAAGCCAATAGTTCTGTCGGGTTCGGAGGAATTTTTCCCGCTGTAAGAACCGAGAGGTTGTCCACATCTGTCTTAGATACGGAAATGTTATCCGTAAGACCTGCCAAAATCTCGGACAGGCCGTTTTTTGAATGAAGTGAAAACAGTTTATGAAGCGACGGATTTCTCATATCTGCGTCGATAATAAGAGTTTTCTTTCCCATTTGTGCAAAGCTGATTGCAAGGTTTGCGGAGTTGATGGTCTTACCGTTGTTTGCGGTAGGGCTTGTCACTACGAAAATGGGGCATTTCTCTCCGTGCTGTGTAAAGAGAAGATTGGTTCTGATTGCATTGTATGCTTCCTTTACGGAAAATGCTGATGTATTTTTAAGCAGTTTCTTTGGATCTGTTGTATGTAAAGCTGCTTTCTTGGACATTTTCTTGCTCATTACTTATCTTCTCCTTTCATATTCTGCAAATTTTCGAGTATTTGCGAACTCGGTTTGAGTTCGGGCATCGAACTTGATGAACTCGGCTTTGTATGAGCGGAGTAAGTCGAATAGTTGCTCTGCGAGTCGGGATTATCAAGGTTTGGTACGGTACCGATAATCGGTATATCAAATTCGTCTTCGATGTCTCTTGCACCCGTGATTGTAGTATCAAAGAATTCGTAAATAAAGAATCCTATAAACGAAACGGCAAATGCGAGCACAGCCGCAACAAGTACATTTTTTGTTAAATTGGGAGAGGATGGTCTCGACGGTATTTTTGCATAGTCGATTATCTCAACGCCGCCTGCCTTTGCAACTCTTACGATTTCGCTCGGAGCGATTTTTGCAATGGAATTTGCGATTTGAGCGGATCTGCTCGGGTCATCGGTTGTGACGGTTACTTCGAATGCAACTGTTTTTGTCGCTTGCTGAGCGTCAATGGAATTTCTCAGTTGTCCGAGTGAAATATCGTCAATGCTCAAATCTTTCATTACAGCCTCGAGCACCGTGTCGCTCTTGAGTATGTAAATGTATGTGTTGATGAGTTCCTGTGATGCGTCAAGTTCGGATGACGAGATTGACGAGTCGGTGGAAATTCTGTCGCTGTTTGAGTAAACGTACATCTTTACCGTTGATGAATACTGCGGTGTGATTGCAAAATGAGTAACGAGTCCCGATAATACTGCCGCAGCCAAGGTTACGACGAGAATTATCA
>ERZ1034976.2736-NODE-2736-length-11664-cov-15.065380_pt1 | contig 11664 bp, 8 predicted proteins | sample MGYA00520623_ERZ1034976 | MGnify/ENA primary metagenome ERZ1034976 (study PRJEB33766, sample SAMN09781774) | gut metagenome | biome: gut microbiome | host: Homo sapiens | place: Madagascar | study: EMG produced TPA metagenomics assembly of the PRJNA485056 data...
AGTCCAAAAGGGATTTGCAGAAGCGGCAGATTGGACGTTGAAGCGGCGGGAAGCATGGAGGAAGTCCAAAAGGGATTTGCAGAAGCGGCAGATTGGACGTTGAAGCGGTGGGAAGCACGGAGGAAGTCCAAAAGGGATTTGCAGAAGCGGCGGATTGGACGTGGAAGCGGCGGGAAGGCAGGAGGAAGTCCAAAACAAGATTCCTATCATCCCTCTTGCTAATCAGCACTAAATGTTATAAAATAATTAAGATTATGTAGCAGCCGATGCAGTTCGATGTAGTCAGGCTGTTGCCTTTAGGAGGATTATATTATTATGGAAAAGACAATGGAGAAAATTGTTTCTTTAGCTAAGGCGAGAGGATTTGTTTACCCAGGTTCTGAAATCTATGGAGGATTAGCTAATACATGGGATTATGGTAATCTTGGTGTTGAGTTAAAGAACAATGTTAAGAAGGCATGGTGGCAGAAGTTCGTACAGGAAAGCCCATATAATGTTGGTGTTGACTGTGCAATTCTTATGAACCCTCAGACTTGGGTAGCATCAGGTCATCTTGGTGGATTTTCTGATCCATTAATGGACTGCAAGGAATGTCACGAGAGATTCAGAGCAGATAAACTTATAGAAGACTGGGCAGATGAGAATTCATATGATCTTGGCGGTTCAGTTGATGGATGGACACAGGAGCAGATGAAGAACTTCATTGATGAGAAGAATATCTGCTGTCCTTCATGCGGTAAGCACAATTTCACAGATATCAGACAGTTCAACCTTATGTTCAAGACATTCCAGGGTGTAACTGAGGATGCTAAGAACACAGTATATTTAAGACCGGAGACAGCTCAGGGTATCTTTGTTAACTTCAAGAATGTCCAGAGAACATCAAGAAAGAAAGTACCTTTTGGTATTGGACAGATTGGTAAGTCATTCCGTAACGAGATTACACCAGGTAACTTCACATTCAGAACAAGAGAGTTTGAGCAGATGGAATTAGAGTTCTTCTGCAAGCCTGGAACAGATCTTGAGTGGTTCACATACTGGAGACAGTACTGCATCGACTGGCTTAAGGCATTAGGAATGAAGGAAGATGAGATGAGAGCAAGAGATCATTCACCAGAAGAACTCTGCTTCTACTCTAAGGGAACAACCGATATTGAATTCCTCTTCCCATTCGGATGGGGCGAGCTCTGGGGTATTGCAGATAGAACAGATTATGATCTTACTCAGCATCAGACTGTATCTGGCGAAGATATGTCATACTTTGATGATGAAGCTAAGGAGAAATATATACCATATGTTATTGAGCCTTCACTTGGTGCAGACCGTGTAACATTAGCATTCCTTTGCTCAGCATATGATGAAGAAGAGCTTGAAGGAGGAGATGTAAGAACAGTTCTTCATTTCCATCCAGCGTTAGCACCAGTTAAGATTGGTATACTTCCACTTTCTAAGAAGTTAAATGAAGGTGCAGAAAAAGTATATGCAGAGCTTTCTAAGTATTATAACTGTGAATTTGATGACAGAGGTAATATTGGAAAGAGATACAGAAGACAGGATGAGATTGGTACACCATTCTGTATCACATATGATTTTGATTCGGAAGAAGATGGTGCTGTAACTGTAAGAGATAGGGATACAATGCAGCAGGAAAGAATAAAGATAGCAGATCTTAAGGCATATTTTGAAGATAAGTTTAGATTTTAATTAATAAAAGAACAGAATTTAAATCGATAATTAAAAGGAAAGAATTATGCTGTGTACTAAATGTGGTCAGGAATATGAGGGCAGTCAATGCCCAAGATGTGACGGACCTGTCATATTAGTTAACAATAGTGATTATCTTGCCAGAAGAAAAGCATATGAAGAGAAGCAGGCTTTGAAAGACAGGTCTGCTTCTTCTGATAAAAAAGAGAAATCACCAGGAGACTATGGACAGGAATTAGTTAAGCGCGTGCAGAAAAGAACAAGTCAGAATAAAAGAAAAAATGATACGGGCAGACAGAATAAAAATAACAATATGAAAGCCGGCGAGGATACTAAGGAACACTCAAAGGTAAGAATTGCACGCCGCAAAGTGAACAAAAGAATGAAAATGATAGCTGCGCTGATTGTGGTTCTGATAATTACAGGGGCGGCAGCATTTGGAATATACAAGCTTGCAACAAAGAAAAATTATGCTCTTTATGTAAGTTATAATGGAAAGATATATGATATTGCGGGTTTGGACAGTAATTATGTGTGCGATGAAAAAAATGCTATATTTGCATCTGACAGCAAGACATTTTATACACCAGAGTGGCCGGAACAGATTGACTCTGACAAGAATATTTTAAGTGTTGCAAGTGATAATGGAAGATATTTTGTCACTGTGACTTATGATGAAAATAAAACATCCAGAAAATATTCCATGTATATATGGAATAAAGATGAGTGTGTTCTTGTTACAGAGGATGATCTTCAGAAAGAAATTGTGTATATATCTGATGATGGTAAGGTAATATATACGAATAATAATGTTATCAATGATGAAGGCTCAACGAATGGCACAAGTCTTGCAATGAGCAGTATTATGGAAGTTAAAAAACATTCAGAGGCACAGACAACGCTGATAGAAGGAAACCTTAATAAGGCATATGTATATGAAGCAAAGCACATAATAGTATGTTTTACAAATGCAGGATCATTGTATACATATGACTATGAGCGTAAAGAAAAACCAGTGACAGTTGCTGATACAGTCATGCAGATATGGCCGGCATCCGAGAATACATCAGGCGTATATACAGGTAATGCGGACAGCCTTAATACAAGAAAAGATGTTGATGCTTTTCTGTATTCCAAGTCAGATGGGGTGTATTATTATTCCTGTAAGGATGCAGCAGTACATAAAATTGATAAGAAAACTGATACGGATGCAGATTATATAATTGATAAGAATAATTCTCTTATATACAGATTATCAGGTGCTACACTTACATCAGCCTTATATAAGGATGGTAAGACAGGAGATTATATTGATATAGATTCAATGACTAAGGAGAAGAATTATATATACAATTCTGCCAGTGGTGAAATTGTATATGTAAATGCAGATAACCGGTTAAGAGTTATTGATAATAATAAAATCACTGATATCGCTTCTGATGTAAATGCAGGTTCATTATCAAAGGTGTATAATAAAAGCAAGGCGATAACATATATAGCAGATAATAACCAGTATTATATGAATAGTATTAAAGAAAAGGCAGTACTTATATTTAAAGCAGATTCAAATACAAGCACGCAGGGAACACATTTCTATAAGAACAGAATATATTCATATGATTCTGATAACATACTGTATTCTAATACACTTAAAGGCAATAACAGCAGTCAGATTGGATATGTTGACAGGCTGTGGCTTGGAACAGAACTTAAATAAATGTTTTGTGGATAAGGAATTGATTATGGATTTATTTGAATACATGAGGGAAAACAATAAGAACAATGAGTCTCCGCTTGCGATGAGATTACGACCAGAAACTCTTGAGGAGATGGTTGGACAGTCGCATATAGTTGGTAAAGATAAACTGCTTTACAGGGCTATTAAAGCTGATAAGCTAAGTTCAGTTATTTTTTATGGACCGCCGGGAACAGGAAAAACTACACTTGCAAGAATTATAGCCAATACAACGAGTGCAGAGTTCTGTCAGGTTAATGCGACAGTAGCAGGCAAAAAAGACATGGAAGAGGTTGTTGCAAAAGCAAAGGACAATCTTGGAATGTATGGAAGAAAAACGATACTTTTTGTAGATGAGATTCATAGATTTAATAAAGGTCAGCAGGATTATCTGTTACCTTTCGTTGAGGATGGAACTATAATTCTTATTGGCGCGACCACGGAGAATCCATATTTTGAAGTAAACGGGGCTTTAATATCAAGGTCAATAATATTTGAGTTGAAGCCTCTTGAAAAAGACGATATAAAGACAATAATAAAAAGAGCTGTATATGACGAAAAGAAAGGTATGGGGAGTTATAAGGCGGTAATTGATGATGATGCACTGGAGTTCTTAGCTGATATATCCAATGGGGATGCAAGAAATGCACTTAATGCCGTGGAGCTTGGTATACTTACGACAGACAGGTCAGAGGATGGATTTATCCATATAGACATTGCGACAGCGCAGGAATGTATCCAGAAACGTTCAGTCAGATATGATAAAGAGGGCGATAACCATTATGATACAATATCTGCATTTATTAAGAGTATGCGAGGATCTGATCCGGATGCTGTAAGCTATTATCTTGCCAAAATGTTATATGCAGGTGAAGATATAAAATTCATTGCCAGAAGAATTATGATATGTGCAAGTGAGGATGTAGGCAATGCGGATCCTAATGCATTGCAGGTGGCAGTTGCTGCAGCACAGGCTGTTGAAAGGATAGGAATGCCTGAAGCACGGATAATACTTAGTCAGGCAGCACTTTATATTGCCACTGCGCCTAAGAGCAATTCGTGTATTATGGCAATTGATAAGGCAATGGATGTGGTTAAAAATTCAAAGACTGCGCCTGTGCCTGTACATTTGCAGGATGCACATTATAAAGGAAGTGCAAAGCTTGGACATGGAATAGGATATAAATATGCACATGACTATCCTAATCATTTTGTAAAACAGCAGTATCTTCCTGATGCCTATGTGGATGAGAAATTTTACGAACCATCGGATATGGGATATGAGAAGGACATTAAGAAACATTTGGAGAAGATTAATTCGGAGGCATAGTTTTCAATGAGGGATTACATTAACAGACTATCAAGAGGTAAATCAATTATTGAAGTTCCTAAACTGACATTTGAGAATGAGCAGGCAGCAATGAATGTTTCCTGTGATAAATGTACAGAGGGGAACTTTAATTTTACTGCTTCCATGCAGACGGCGGGAATGGTGTATTCAGACAATGAAAGAGTTAATGTAATTACAAAGAGTTTTAATGGAACTGATATAGATATCAGTTATACTGTCAATGCTGAAGGAATAGAGGAGAAGAATGATATAGAAGGCTGCTTTACGATAGTCAGTAATGCAGGAGAAAAGGTTATCCCATATGTATTTACATGTGAACCTGAAACTGTTAAAAAGCCAGAGCCAGAGCAGGATGCCTCTATTAAAGTAGAAACAGGGCAGATAAGAATTAATGTATCTGATGAGAAGTATGAAGATACAATTGTGATTGAAAAAATCGGACATGGAACAACAGAGGTAAGTATATATTCTGAGGCACCATTTATTAAAATCGGGAAGGCTTCTATAGGTGATAATGAATTTATTGGAGACAGATATAAGCTTGAATATATTATTGATCCGGAGAAGCTGCATGCTGGTAATAACTATGCATACATATGTATCGATACATTTAAGCAGCATTTTAAGGTGCCAGTGGCTGTTTCGTCAGCAGTAACTGAAGATGAAACAAACGATAATCGGTATGATTTAAGACTGGAAAATAAAAAGGCAGTTGAAGGACTTACAAAATGTTACCTTGATTTTAGAATGAAAAAAATCAAGAAGGAAAAATGGATTTCTGAATCGTTACAGATTATTGACAGGATAAGAGGAATCAGGGGAAATGATCCGTTTTATGATATAGCGCAGGTACAGCTTTTTGCAATGTCAGGAAGAGAAGAAGAGGCATCCGGTATGATGGAACTTCTTAAGAAAGACATAATTGGCAGAATCGGTGACGATGTGGAAATGTATTGCTACTTTCTTTATGTTTCAACTTTAATAGTAAAGTCAGAAGAATATACAGAACAGGTTAATAAACAGGTAAGAAAATTTTTTGAGAACGGGTATGATACATACAGATTATTATGGCTGCTTTTTTATCTGAACTCAGATACAGAAAACAATAAGAGCATAAGGCTTGTCAGAATAAAGGATATTGTTAATGACGGATGTACAAGTCCTGTTATATATCTTGAAGCAATAAATATATTAAACGCTCAGCCGGTTCTTTTAAGAGTACTTAATAAATTCGAAATAAAGGTTATTAATTTCGGATGCAGATATGGAATTATTAATGAAAAGCTCGCTTTGCAGATTGCGGATGTGGCTTTATCTGAAAAGAATGGGTCATATGAACTGGTGTCAGTATTAAAGAAACTAAATGACAGGTTTGAAAGTGACGAAATTCTTACAGCTCTTGTTTCTCACATGATAAGACTGGGACTTACAGGTGAACAGTATTATGAGGTGTATGAGCTTGGAGTACTCAGGGGACTGAGAATTACAAGATTATATGAGTTCTATATTGCCAGTATGAAAAAGGATGTTGAAAGACAGCTGCCAAAGATTGTTCTTATGTATTTCTCATATGATAATACCCTGATGGGGCTGGATAAAGCTTTTTTATATGCAAATATAATAAAAGGCAGGTATAGTTATTACAAAGACATATATGCCTGCTATGAAAAGAATATTGAAATATATGTATATGAACAGTTGAAAGCAGGAAATATCAATGAATATCTTGAAATATTGTATAAGTCATTGTTAGAACCACAATTAATAACAGAGGAAACTAATGATTTCATATGCAGACTCAGATACATATATAAGATAAATTGCTTTAGCAATTATGTTACAGGTATTGAAGTCTGGCATAACCAGCTTAAAGATAAATGTGATTATGAACTTATGGGAACGCAGTGCTACATATATATGTATAATCCTGATGCAGTTGTTGGGTTCAAATGTTGTGATGGCAGGGTAAGAAATGCTGGTGTTGATTACGAGATAGAAAAAGTCTTTGATGAAGAAGAATATAAAGAAGTATTTGAAAAATGTGATGATACGTTGAGCAAAGAAGCAGGTATACTTGTAAGCCGTGCATGCAGGCTTCATAAGAAGCAGATATTTAATGATCAGACACTGATGTGCTATAAGAATGTTAAAAAGCTTGAAGGTGTTAATGATTCATTCAGACAGACAATTAATTCGTGGATGATAGATTATTACCGGAAACATTATGAACTGGATGATTTCTGGCATGAGTATCCATTTGTTGATACAGACGGATTGTTGTCGGAGGATGCAAAGAATCTTATAGAAATACTTATAGACTCATCCATGTATTCGCAGGCATATGAGCTTGTGAGCATATATGGATGCAGCCGTGTAGCTGTTACAAGGCTTCTTAAAATGACAGATTATATTCTTAATAATGTATCAGATGAGCATAACGAAGTTATAGATGAGATTACAGCATATATGTTCAGGGAGCATATATACAATGAATCAGTCCTTTCATACATGTCCGAATTTTTCAATGGTTCGAATGAGGACATGTATGAAGTGTGGAAGGCAGGATTAAACTATGGAGTTAATGTGACACATTTGTCAGAAAGACTCCTTGCCCAGATGATGTACACCGGAGTACATAGTGGAAGATTTACGGAAGTATTTTCAGATTATTATGGTAAGATACCCGATATGCTGATTGTTAAAGCATATCTTTCATATAATGCGCAGCTTTACCTGATAAGACAGAAGAAAGCTAACGATATTGTATTCAGGGTAATGGATGAATGCATTGAAGATGGAACAGGACTTCCTGAGTGCTGTTATGTGGCATGGCTTAAAAATATTTCTAAAAATACTGCTGTTCTTGATGATGAAAAGAAGAAAAAATATGCACAGAAAATTTTAAATGAGCTGTGTGAAAATGACAGAATATATGCGTTTTATAAGAAATTTAACGGGGTGCTTGACATACCGTATAATGTTATAGGAATTACAGTTCTTGAGTGTATTGCGGAACCGGAAAGCAAGGTTACAGTAACCTATACTTTAAATGATGACAAACAGCAGCATACACAGATTATGAAGTCAAATGACTGGGGAATATATACATGCAGGTTTAATCTTTTCTATGGCGATGTGCTTGATTATAATTATACGGTTACAGGCAGCAGGGAAGAAAATGTGTCTGAGAATTATAATTTAAAATATGAGGAAGTAAGTCCCGATACTGTAAGTGGAAGATTTGATGCAATTAATGACTGCCTTGCAAGCAGGCAGTTACATGATATGGCTACATTAAAGAAGCTTATGCGCAGTTATAGTGTGGAAGAGTATGTAAGTAAGCAGATGTTTAAAATTGTGAAATAAGGAGACAGGGATGGAGCAGAATGGTGGTCTTATAGCAGGAATAGATATAGCCGAGAGAACAATTCAGGCTGGAATATATGACAGTGAAAAATGTGTTATAAGAACTGTGAATTTACTTCCGGAGGGAAAAGAAAAACAACCGGATGAAGTATACCCTGTCAATAAGCTGGTAGCAGAGTGTTTAAGACTGTCTGATGAAAGCAGAATACAAAGTGTATGTATAACAACATCAGATTTTCAGATGGATGAGCTTAACAGAATGCGGGATGAGCTTGAGAAAGCAGGCATACCAAGGGATAAATGGCAGATAATAAGCAAAGCAGAGAGTTTTGCTTATTATGCATACAGCCAGAAGAGGGAGCTTTATTCATCCGGTGTTGCGATTTTTGATTATGGCAGTAATGGCATTAAATGTGATATGCTGGCTATAAGAAAAAAGGATAATAATAATTATCTGTTGCAGGAAAGTACACAATATTCGTCAGAAGCGGTATGTGCAGCTGCAGATATAAGAAATATTGATGGGATTGAGAATGAGCTTTGCAGCATGGCAGAAGAATATTTTGCTAAAAGACCTGTTTCGTCAGCATACCTTACGGGAGCCGGGTTCAATGTTGAAAAGCTTCCACCTAAATTTGCAAAATTAATGGTAACAAGAAGAAAAGCATTTGTTGGACAGAACCTGTATTGTAAAGGGGCCTGCCTGGGTGCAATAGAGGCAGTTAAGCCAAGAATATTTACAGATGTAACGATGCTTCTTGATAATCATGTAAAGTATGGAATTGAAACAGATATCGTCCAGTATGGAAAGAATAAAAGGTTCAGAATAATCAGGCCCGGAATGAACTGGTATATGGCAGACAGGACGATGGAGTATATACTTGATGATTTAAGAAAGATAACACTAAGAATCATAACACCAGATAACAGATATTATGATGAAGTCATTGATATAAGTGAAATTCCATTCAGGGAAGGAATGACAACGCGGATATCAATGAATGTTAAATTCATGAGTGCAGACAGATGCCTTATAAGTATCAAAGATATGGGATTCGGGGAATTATTTAAAAGCTCTGGAAAAGTTATTTATAAGGAACTTGAATTTGCTAATGAATAAATGTGGATAAATACACGGAATGGAGAACATAATGGGGAAAATGATTCTGTGCAGAGGAAGGCAGACTGATAAACCTCTTGTGATAGAGGGAACAGGTATGCGGCTGTATACTGCTGAAGAACTTTGCTACTACATTTATAATAATATATACCTTATTGGTCAGGATTTCATTAACGGCAGACTTATAGAGTTTCTAAGGCAGACGGGTGAAGAAGAATTATCGGAACGCATAAGAAGCCTGAGTGAAAAAAAGGCGGGGCTGGCGGAGATGCTTGTTACTATTCTCAAAACAGTCGATTATTATTCGGTGTCTGATATTGAGAAATTACGCGAAACACTGAATACGCTTGGTAGACAGAATGTGTGTGAGAGACTAAAGTCGCGTGGCGATGGTTATCTTGCGAACGAGTGCTTTTTTAGTGCTGTCAAATGCTACGAGAGCATAATAAATGAATATAAGGGAAATGGTCTTTCAGGTTCGGAGTATGCTAAAGTGTATCATAATCTTGGAACAGCTTATGCAAGAATGTTTATGTATAAAAAAGCTGTAAAGTATTATGATGAAGCCTACGCAATAGGACAACATGAGGAATCCAGAAAATGCAGTATAGCGGCAGGCATGCTGGCAGACAGAAACAGTGGACCTGTTAATGTGGATGCCACAGAAGACGAATATGTAATAAACAGAGAAATAGAAACATTGATGGATAATGCCAGATATAGTGATGAATACAGGCAGATTGAACAGATTGAGGCATTAAAGCAGCAGGGAATGATGAAAGAGTTTAATGATGCTATTGATTCTGAACTGGTTAAATGGAAAAATGATTACATGAAATATAGTAAGACATTTTAGAGAGTGTGTGGTTATATATGGGAATATTTAAAAAGAAAAAGAGAGAGTATGGATATGGTTATTCTAACACTCTTGAAAAAATGATTCTTGAAGATGATGCGACTGATGATGAAAAAGAAAAAATAAAAAGTGCACATGCAATAGAATTGTATGAAGCATTTGACAAGGTCAGAAAAAAAAGAAAAGAATAATAAAGTAGAGGGTAAGCCGGATTATGAAACAAGAAAAAGACAGGAAAAGAGTAAGCTGGAGGAAGAAAAGTATGACCATCTTCTAAATAGTGTACAGGCACAGACATTAATTCAGGCTGTTGAGAAAAATTACGGAACAGATATCATTAAAAAGGATGATTCACAGGATGTAGAAATAATTAATGTCAGGAAGCTTGGAACACATGATATGGAAGTATATGTAAAGCAGCAGTGTGACATAATGGAAGAAGCAGCTGAACATATAGAAAATGTAAAGGCAGAGTATGAAGCCGTAACAGAAGAATTTAATGATATCCAGCTGATAGACGAGGCTCCTCAGGATATTAAGAATAAGATAATATCATGTGCTGAAATTATTGACAGTATGATGGTTGACCGGAGAATATTAAAGTCAACAGAACATAAACTTTCCAATTCAGCATACAGAAGAATGGAAACATTTGAAGATGAAATACCATCTGGAATTAAGCTGATGCAGGCACAGGAAGAATATTATGATGCAGTTAAGCAGGATTTAAGGGTTCTTGAAGGAGAAAGAATGAATCTGAGACTTGAATCCAAAGCACTTGTTAAACGGCAGTTACAGATAAGGTCACTTGCCAGAACAGCATTTGCTGCAATGGTTGTAGTTTTTATAATATTCATAGTATCTATGGTGATTGTTGAAAATGATGCGGATACAGCACTTTTTATAGTGATTTCGTTACTTGCTGCGATACTTGCTGTTGGAATGTTTGCAATACTTAAGGTGACAGAGCGGAACGTGCTTGTTACAGAAATTAAACTAAATAAAGCGACAGGACTTCTTAATAAAATAAAAATTAAATATGTTAATGCAGCAAACACGCTTGATTATGAATATTCTAAATATGGTGTTAAGAGCGCATATGAGCTTGAAAACAAATATAAACTATATGAGGAAATGAAGGCAGAACAGAGCAGAATGCTGGATATGACATCATCACTTAACAGTGCTGAAAACGATCTTGAAAGTATACTCAGAAAGCTGGGACTGAGTGACCCTCATATATGGTTTGGAAGGGTTAAGGCATTTATTAATCCTAAGGAAATGGTAGAGGTAAGGCATGAGCTAAACACCAGAAGATATAAATTAAGACAGCAGATTGAATATAATGAAAAGCGTATAGAAGAGGCAAAGAGTAATATTAAAAATGCTACATTGTCTAATCCGGAACACAGTGATGGAGCTATGCGCGTAATAGAAATGTACGAGAAGAGACATTCACGGGTTGCAAAATAAAATCGATATGTTACAATAAACAGTGGCTTTTTACGCATATGAATGATAAAAAGCGAAAG
>ERZ1034976.2737-NODE-2737-length-11663-cov-19.592350_pt1 | contig 11663 bp, 10 predicted proteins | sample MGYA00520623_ERZ1034976 | MGnify/ENA primary metagenome ERZ1034976 (study PRJEB33766, sample SAMN09781774) | gut metagenome | biome: gut microbiome | host: Homo sapiens | place: Madagascar | study: EMG produced TPA metagenomics assembly of the PRJNA485056 data...
ATGCGCTTCGCGCGTTGTTTTGAACATTAATTATCATTAATTGAACATTAATTATGCCATTAATTTTTTTTGTTAATTATTTCGTTAATGTTCATTCTTGTTCTATTCGACAAATTGCAGCTTACACGTTACTCATCTCGCCAGAAAGCTGGTGTAAGTGGCAATAAGAGAGAGAACACCTCAAGGCGACCAGCCAACATTAAGAAAGAGTTTATCCATAACGTTGTATCATTCAGTACACCCCACGAACCAAGCGGACCAATCAAATGGCCTATACTCGGACCAACATTACTAAAGGAAGATATAGCCAATCCGAACGAATCGAGCAAAGATAACCCCATCGCTACCATTACAAAAGTGGATAACATGATGAGTATGAAATATATAACAAAGAATACAAACACCGTGCGTGCTGTCTGTGAAGTAATCGTGGTGTTATTAATGCGCACAGGTAGAACGGCATGTGGGTGAAGCATTTTCTTAAACTCTGCCTTAGTCAATCGCCAAACCATGAGCACACGAATGCACTTCAACCCACCACTCGTTGATCCTGCACAAGCTCCAACAATGCTGATAAACGACAGTATGAGCCATATCGTTGGGTGCCAATTCATAAAGTCCTCGTCGCTAAATCCTGTCGTACTTTGCAAAGTGGCTGTATTGAAGAAGGCACAGCGCAAGGCTGTCATAAAGTCCATGTGGTCAGCATACATCAGAATGCCCACAATGGCGAAGACTGCCACAAAGAAGATAACTAAAAAACAACGTAACTCGTCGTCATGAAATACCTCCTTTACCCTTCTTTTAATAAAGAAGAGATAGAGCAAGGTACAGTTGATACTGGCCAAAAACATAAATAGGGTAGCAATCCATTGTAGGCGTTCGGAGTGGAACCATGCTATGCTTTCGGTATGAGTCGAGAAGCCTCCCGTTCCAATCGTAGAAAGTCCATGACAGATAGCGTCGAACAAGCCCATACCGCCTAAGAAGTAGGCTACCATACAAGTGACGGTGAGTAGAAGATAAAGACTCCACATCCAACGTGCGGTAGTGCTTATACGTGGGTGCAACTTGCCTATTTTCAGTCCTGTGGCTTCGGCCGAGAAGAGTTTCATCTCACCACCACCGATGTTAGGCAGTACGGCAATCGTAAAGAATACGATACCCATACCTCCTATCCAGTGTGTCATACATCGCCATAGCAAGATAGAACGAGGAAGAATGTCGACATCCAGAAAGGCTGTAGCTCCTGTTGTCGTAAAGCCTGACATGGTCTCAAAAAAGGCGGCTGCCACGCGTGGCTGATAACCACCAATCAGAAAGGGCAACATACCAATCACCGAAAAGACTATCCACGTAAGCGAAACGATCAAGAAACCGTCACGACGGCCCATTCGATTTTCAGCATGACGGCCAAAGAATAAAAGTAAAGCACCAATAGCAAAAGCAATGAGCGTAGGGAGTCCAAAGGGCAGGTGAGAACTTTCCTTAAACCAAAAGCTCATGCCGAAACATACGGCCATAAGCATCGCTTCGATTTGTAATAGCGTGCCGAGTACTTTATATATTAATGGTAAGTTAAGCATTTTATTTTAGTAGGTGTTCAAAATTAGTTGATATGAATTGGTGCGCCAAGGCATATCGACTAATTCTGAACATAATTATATAAACTAATATTGAATACCTACTTATTGTTTCTCTGTTCACTATCGGCTTTGGTGGCCTTTGCCAATAAGCATAGGTTGCGAGTGTAGGCCACAAGTCCAAATGACTGTCCGATGATGAGTACTATGTCGTGGCGAATAAAGCCATAACTTACAATAGAAAGCGAACCGACAAGGCTCAGTATCCAAAACATAGCTGGCAGTTTCGACATTCCTAAGCGATGTGAATAATACCATTGGTAAACAAAGCGCATCGTAAAGATAAACTGACCTGCTGAACCAAATAGCAGTAGCCAAAGGGGTACACTATCGTTGTAAAGAAAACGTTGTGCATACTCCGTAGCGTTAGAGGCCACCATACCGATAGCGGCCAACGGCGTAACAAGCAATACTATACGTAATAGGAAGGGGACTTTCTGCCAAAGCCCTTTTATTTTAAGATTCCAAAGGTAAATATAGTAGGAGATAAACTGACCGAATACGATAGCAAAGTCGTTACGAAGCCAGCCATATAGGCACAATAAGTAAGCGCCCATCAGACTAAACACCCAAAAGAGGGAGGGAGATAGTACGCGCTTGGCCCTTTCTGACATGATCCATTGTACTAAGATACGAGCCGAGAAGAAGCCTTGTGCCAAGAAACCTATGGCGGTGATAAATATAGCGTTCAAGGGTTGAAGGGGGGTCTAATAAAATACAATCATCTTACAAATTATTCTCAGCCACCGTATAATTAATGTAGCGCTTGCGCATCCAACGATAAGCAAAGCAGTCAACAAACGGGGAGATAAGACGATTCCATAAGTGGTATTTTGAAACTCCCGCTACACGTGGATAGTGGCGCACCGGCACTTGAACGAACGTCCCCTCTTGAAGTAAAATCATGGCTGGCAAGAAACGGTGTAATCCCGTAAAGAAAGGAATGCGCTTGGCATAATCTGTACGAATGACTTTAAGCGGACAACCTGTGTCTTGCACTCCATCGTTCGTCATCATACGACGAAAGCCATTAGCTATCTTTGACTGTAACTTCTTAAAGATCGTATCCTTACGTTTGGCGCGAATGCCCATAGCAAGTGCATGTCCCTCAATGTGTTGGAGCAATAGGTTGAAGTCCTCAGGGTCGGTCTGTAAGTCAGCATCAATGTAGCCTACGTATTCTGACTCTGCAACGTCGATTCCGGCCTTCATTGCAGCACTCAATCCACTATTCTTACCTAATGAGATATAGTAAAAGTCGTCATTGCGCTGACACAACTCCTTTATTAATGTTAGACTGCGGTCCTTTGACCCGTCATTAACAAACAATACGCAAGCCTTCATCAGCGCATGTGGTAGATAAGAGCTCAAGCGCTTCTCAAGTGCGTCAACATTGTCCTCTTCATTATAAACAGGCACAATAATCGTAAGTTTATAGTTTGTCGTAGAATTCATATCTTTGGGTGTATGTAATATCTATAATAATAGTCTCTATCATTTAATAATAACAATCGTGTATTTACCAACGGTTTCAACCTCTTCTTGCGGCAAGTTGAGGTCAGTTAACTTATTGGTGGGTGCCAATAGTAAGGTGGGGCGATTAAGACTATCGACAGGCGTTTCACAGAGTGGCCAAGTATCGACGCTGCGTCCTAAATAGACGTCCATATCGCTTGCATTTTTTAATTTATACCCCGTGATGCGCTTTATACCCGTTTGGTTGGACAGTTCAAGCGTACGCTTACAAAGTGAACGGTAGCCTACATAACTATCAAAGGGAATAAGCGCGAAACCTCCCACAAATAAAGTAGCAAAGAGCGTATAGGCTATAGCGCGAATAGATTGATAAGTAGCATGCGTACTCTTTCGCTTACACAATACATACAAGGAATAAATGCCTCCAATACTGAGAACAGCTGCCGCTGCATATCCTATCAATGGAATGGGCAACGCTGTTGTCGTAATGATATGAGCATAAACAATCACCGCAGGCAACACTAAGACGAAAATAGCTGCAGGAATGGCTAAGCACACTTTGCACCACGTACTGTCACTATCTTCCTTTAAATTCATAGCCGCAGCATAAATAAGTAAGGGGAGTGCTGGCAACATATAAATTTGAAGTTTGCTGCTAACACATGATAGCACGACAATAATCGTAATGCCTGATAGTAAATAGTAATCAGAGAGTACACTTCTTTTGGCATCTTTGAAACGCGAGCGCACGAGTGAGACAATAGCATAAATAGCCCATGGTGCTAAACAGTACCATAAGCAAATGAAGTAATAATAGAATGGTCGCTTATGGTGAAAAGCATTAACAGCACGATCAACCGTCTGATGAAAGAGCAAGTTGTTGAGATACGCTGCTCCGCCCTCTGCATAAGTCAGTCCCCACCAAATGGCACAACCTGCCAAGAGTACTGCCCATGTGCGCCAACCTAACACCCATGTGAGTTTGCGCGGCTGACGTAAATAGAGCAAAAATACGATACTTGTAAGCAAGGGAAAGAGTACACCAAAGGGGCCTTTGGTGAACAATGCCATAAACGTATAAAAGGCGAAGAGCCACTGCTGCTTGTGCAACTCCTGGGGAGACGACGTGAGCATACGCCAAAAGGAACGCATGGCAAGAATGATGAACAGACACATAAGCATGTCCATACGCACGGTGAGTGCTGCTCCCAAGAAGAGTCCTGTACTCAGCAGAAGGAGGAATGCAATAGGACGTTGCTGCACATTCAAGTCTTTCTCTGCCCAACGATCCATAATGCAAGCAATAGCACCTGCGGGAATAAGTGATAATAAGGAGAGTGCCCACATTTGGTGGCTCCCCAACACCCAACGCAATAGCATAACCAGCCAAAGGTAAAGGGGGGGCTTGTCAGCGTATGCCACACCGTGATTGGTAAAGGCAAAGAATGTGTGATTGCGCAATGCTTCGTCAGCTATGCTAAGGTATCGCAACTCATTATCGGGCGTAAAGTCGCGCAATAGCATAATGGGCAACAAAGCCAATAGCAAAATGACGAAAATAAACGTTTTCTTATTAAGAATCTGCATTTTCTTTATAGGAATATTCTAATTATTAGGTTTTCAGTTCTATGTTCCACTTTTTGATATTTCAATATGAAGTCGTCTAAACTTTTATAAAGTTCTCAAGTTTCGGATTTAGCAAGGACGGGCTGAAAGCCCAATGGTGCACATAGCCCAGGGCAAGCGAAGCGACACCCTGGGTTTTCCACATAGTAGAGTCTACGCGCCCTGTAAGGGCAAAAGCCTTAATCCTTAAACACATACGCCTCGTCGTATTCTACACCGTATGATAACAAGAATTGTCTGTACTCGTCTTGAAACGAGAATCGTTTGTGATGCATTTCTTGATTACTTATATAATCTAATGTTTTATCGACAATCGACTGACTGACAGAAAATACACCATAACCATTTTGCCATGCGAACGCTCTGTAATGTGTGGCAAGCGTTTTTATCCATCGGCTGCTATTGCGTTTTATCTCTTCAACTACGTGCGAGATGGCTACGTCACGTGAGAGGAGGAACAATATATGCACATGGTCGTTAACACCACCAACCCTTACGACCTTGCACCCAGTAGTGTTTACTAACTGGCCGACATAGCAATGTACACGCTCAATGTCCTCTTGTCTGATGGCTGGACTTGTTGTCTTAATGTGGAATATCAGATGTATGTATATTTTGCTCAATGATTGCGCCATGTCTTAATGCTTTTGCCCTTTCAGGGCGCGACTGCTCCAACACGCGATACCCAGGGTGTCGCTTCGCTTGCCCTGGGCTATGTGCTACATTGGGCTTTTATTGACATCATCGGCTGCGGCTCAGCAATTCAAGCAAGCTTGATTGCATTCGCCTTGCACGATGATTCAGCCCGCCCTTGCTAAATCCTAAACTTGAGTTAAGTAATGTTCAAAAAATGCACAAGTTATTTTTAAGACATTACTAAACGTTAAACCCACAAGTTGCAAAGGTAGTGTAAGCAGCGTTAAGAACAAAGAGAATGAGGAACAAACTACCAATCTGTCTCTCCACTACCCCACTCTCACAAGTTTTTTTCACTTTCCGATACTTTGCACATCGCGTCGCACATTTTTACTAATCTCAACCATGAGGTAGCCAGGCTTATTCGCGCGAACCTTATCTGCCACGCGATTATATTCGCGTTGTGCATATTCTTTCGACTTCTCAAACGTCAAGCGCGACATTTGCCCTTGCGACTTACCAGTTTTTAAACTATCTAACTTTTCGTCTGGGAAGTAGTCATCAAGGTCTACGTCGCCTATCATCGTAGTTTCTAAGAAAGTAATATTCTTTTTGGCAGAATCGGTATAATACCCCACAAACATGTGACCTGGCATTTGTACCAATACAGGCGTAATATTGATAGCACGCAATAGAGAGGCAAATAACACACTACCATCAACGCAGTTGATCTGTGAAGAATTAAGTGCATCTTCAAACGTACGCACACGTTGTGCATAAACCACATTACTCGACAAACTGGAATAAGATACCGAACTGTAACGGAAATTGCGCTTCTGCAATACATGCCACAAGGCATACACTTGCTTGTCGACCATTTGCTCGTTACCTTGATACCCTGAGAATCGACGCACAATGCGTGTATTCAACGCTTCACGTAACACTTTGTCAATCAGCGGATTTTCTTCATTGACGTAAGCTGCATAAAACACACGCGTACTAACGAAGCGGGTCTTCCCATTTGCCAACTGCTTATGGAAGCCCAACAAACATTCATTTATGCTCCGCACCGAAAAAGTGCGCACTTGCTGTCCTAAGTCCTTGCCATTCACCTCCACCTGCGTCACCACACTTATCGGCTCTGCCTGCTCATTATTGCGCAAAGCATCATAACGCCACAATATGTCAGGATAGATGATGTATTCTTTTCCTTTCTCTGGAAGGATAAAGGTGGACACGGATCGAGCATAGAAAGGCGTTTCGCCCAATTCTATCCGCACCGTGCTATTACTGCGCTGACTTTTTAGACGAATAGCGATGCACGACTTAGGATTGCCTACATAAACTCCGTCTATGGGCGGTATAACCTGTGTATTGGTTGTTGCCACTGACAAGATAGCTGAAGGGAAAAGGTTTCCCCCTAACTGATCTATCAACTCATAGCTCTGAGCAAAGGGGCGTCTCACCACTACATAGGTGATGCTACTAACCACACCTATCAACAACAATACAATAAGTGATATACGCAGCACGAGATTGCGCTTGATTATTCGAACGTTCAGCATAATTGTGCAGAATACTTCTTTTTTTCAAGGGTGGTTCTAATAATTCTGAAATAGGGATTTGTGCGCTATCGGAAGTGTATTTTTGAAAGTTTGTGAGGGAGCATAGCGGGCTATGTGACCGAACAAACTTTCAAAAAGACACTTTCGAGAGCGTACAAATCACATTTCAGAATAGCAGAACTCTAAAAACAGAATTTTTAGAACCACCCTCAAAAGTTTGCTATCGTATAAAGATAAAGTACTGTAGCGGGGATAGCTAAAAGCGAAGAGTCAAAACGGTCGAGCATGCCTCCGTGCCCTGGCAATATGCGTCCACTATCTTTAATGCCCAACTTTCGTTTGAAAAGGCTTTCGACCAAGTCACCCCACGTGCCAAATACGCAAACGGTAAGACCTAATCCTAACCATTCAGGCAAGGACAATAATGTTTGATTAAAGTACCACAACACGGCTGCTACGACTAAGCAGAGTACGCCTCCGCCTATACTGCCTACCCACGACTTATTGGGCGAGATACGTTCAAACAACTTTGCGGGGAAACGTTTGTGCAACAACGAACCGCAACAATAGGCTCCCGTATCGCTTGTCCATAAGAAGAGGAACACACTGAGCGGTATGATTGGAGTAAATTGCGTACGATTGGTAAAGGGATCGAACTGAAAGGCTAATACGTTGAGCATACTAAAGGCCAAAGCTACGTACACCTGTGAAGCAAAGGCAAAGCCCCAATTCTTAAGTGGATCGTCCTTTTTTAAATAGAGTTCGCCTACCAATAAGTAAATGATTGAAACGAGATAAGGGACAAAAGCGCGTGAAGGGACAAAGTCTGCGCAATAACCAGCAAAGGCTATAAATAGATAAACAGCAGCTACCGAGTTAATCAACTTATTCACCGAAGCTCCTGCATAACGATTTACGTTGGCTGAAAATTCCCAAGTGGTCAACCCCGTAATAATGGCAAAGAGCAGCACAAACGTAGTTGACGAAAAAAGCGTGCAGCCCACTAGCACCGCCACAAAGACGGCACCTGTGAGTGCACGTATAATAAGGTTATTCATTTTTTTAGGAGATTGGAGATTAGAGAAATCTGTATATAATAAGTTACTCAAGTTTCGGATTTAACAAGGGCGGGCTGAAGGCCCAATGGAGCACATAGCCCAGGGCAAGCGAAGCGACACCCTGGGTTACGGATTGCCATAGTATTGACGCCCTGAAGGGGCAAAAGCATTCAATGTTGGAAATAGATATAAAGCTTCTGCCCTTTCAGGGCGCGGAGACTCTACGATGCGGGAACCCAGGGTGTCGCTTCGCTTGCCCTGGGCTATGTGCTCCATTGGGCTTTCAGCCCGCCCTTGCAAAATCCGAAACTTCAGTAAACTAATTTTTTAAATACCTACTTAACATCAAAGCTTCAGATCTTTATTGCAAAGGTGGAAGAGGGGGAGGAGGTGGAAATAGGCCTTCGTTTGAAGCACTATCGTCCTTCGCGTCACCATTTTGTGACTTTGCTTCGCCACTTTGTGACTTCGCGTCACCATTTTGTGACTTTGCATCGCCACTTTGTGGAGCAGCTTCTATTGAGTTCTCACCTTCTGTAGCCTCAGCATCATGCGTATCAGAAGATTGCTTTTCAGCCTCCAACTTGCGCGCACGCTCGTCAGCCAATTTGAGTGCTTCTTCCTCCATTAATATGTCAGCACGACTCTTCCACGGACGAGCGCCAAAGATACGTTCAACGTCTTCCGTAAAGATCACTTCACGATCTACCAATAGGTCGGCCAATTCATTGTGTTTGGCAGCGTATTCGCTCAGCATTTGCTTTGCACGATTGTACTGCTCAGCAATGATGCGTTGCACCTCGGCATCTATCAATTCTGAAGTACGTTCAGAATAAGGTTTCGTAAAGTTATATTCGCCTTGCGCATTGTAGTAACAAACGTTGGCTAACTTTTCACTCATACCTAAGTAGGCCACCATACCATATACGCGTTTGGTAACGCGCTCAAGGTCATTGAGTGCCCCACTCGAAATGTGGCCAACAAAGAGTTCTTCTGCTGCACGACCACCTAAAAGTGAACATATCTCGTCAAGCATTTGTTCACGCGTGGTAATGGTACGCTCTTCAGGTAAGTACCAAGCAGCACCCAACGCTTGACCGCGAGGTACAATCGTCACTTTCACCAATGGATTTGCATATTGCAAGAGCCATGACACGGAAGCATGACCAGCTTCATGAATGGCAATAGAACGTTTCTCGTCCTCGGTCATTACTTTCGATGTCTTTTCAAGTCCACCGATAATGCGATCTACAGCGTCTAAGAAGTCTTGCTTACCCACTTCCTTACGATTATGACGAGCGGCGATTAACGCTGCTTCATTACAAACGTTCGCAATGTCGGCTCCTGAGAAACCTGGTGTTTGGCGTGCCAACATTTCAATATCAACCGTTTGGTCGAGTTTGAGTGGCTTCATGTGTACCTTAAAGATGGCCACGCGCTCTGAGAGTTCGGGCAAGTCAACATGTATCTGACGGTCAAAACGTCCAGCACGCAACAGAGCTGAGTCAAGTATCTCAACGCGGTTGGTGGCCGCCAAAACGATCACGCCCGTGTTCGTACCAAAGCCGTCCATCTCGGTGAGCAGTTGGTTGAGCGTATTTTCACGTTCATCATTGCCTCCCATGGTAGGATTTTTACCACGTGCACGACCAATCGCATCAATTTCGTCAATGAAGATAATGCAAGGTGCCTTTTCCTTAGCTTGTTGAAAGAGGTCGCGAACACGGCTCGCACCTACGCCCACAAACATCTCAACGAAGTCAGAACCTGCCATTGAGAAGAAAGGAACGTCGGCCTCACCTGCTACAGCTTTGGCCAGGAGGGTCTTACCCGTACCCGGAGGACCAACAAGAAGTGCCCCCTTGGGAATTTTTCCACCCAGTTCAGTGTACTTCTGGGGATTCTTTAAGAAGTCGACTATTTCGCGAATTTCTTGTTTAGCGCCTTCTTGTCCTGCTACATCTTTAAACGTGATATTGGTAGAGTTCTTGCCATTCTTCTCGAATAAGCGAGCTTTACTCTTGCCTACGCTAAAGATACCTCCCATGCCACTACCTCCGCCGCCCATGCGACGCATTAATATGTAATAGAGGAATACGAGTAGCAAGATGGGCAGTATATTGCCAATCAGATTGCTAAAGAAACGGTCGTTTTCTTCATACTTTACGCCCCCTTTATAGTTGGCATCTAAGAAGCTGTTGACAGCATCGACACTGGGATATTTAGCCGAAACGCAAGGTGCCGATCCTGTTTCGTCCGAACCTTGTTTGAATATTTCGCGAATGTACTCAGGGCGAACCACAAAGCGTACATTGCCATCGGTCTTATTGACCACCACCTCGCGTGCATAGCCACGGGCTACATACGAGCGAAGTGTCGTATAGTCTACTTCCTTCGTTATGCCCGATGCGTTATCGTTTCCCCGATTTGTCCACAACATAAAACAGAGACCAGCGATAAGCAGGGCATAGAACCAAGTAAGATTAAACCCCTTACGTGGTGGTTTACCACCTTGCCTCATAGGCATTTTAGGGGGTGTGTTCGGTATATTTGCCATAAATTAATCAATATCAGCTATTTGAGTAAGTTCAGCGTCGTCCCAAAGATTTTCTAAATCATAATGTTCGCGTGCTTCAGGCAAAAAGATATGAACCATTACGGTGCCATAATCCATAGCTACCCATTCACCATTCTCGCGTCCTGCGATTGCAGCAGGTTTTTCACCAGCTTGTTTACGCGCAAACTCTTCTACTGAGTCGGTAATCGCATCGACCTGTTGTGGTGAGCCACCCGTACAGATTACGAAGTAGGAACTTGGAGCTGTAATAATGTTACGCAAATCAACGGTCACAATTCCACGACCTTTCTTCTCTTGAATGCCGTCAATAATTGTATTTACCAGTTTTTGTGTTTCTTCCATTTAATTATTTTGCTGATTGTATTTTGTTTTATTCTTTTTTTTGTAACAAGTTTCGTGCCAAACGTTAACTTTTAGCAGAAGCTTTTTTTCTATTGCTGAGCCGAAGCCTACCTTATGCAAAGGTAGTGTAAGAATAGTGAAAGGCAAAACAAAAAAGTAAAACTTTTATTTTTTACAGTTTTTTGGCAGATGAAATGCTTCTTATTGTATTATATCTTACACGTATTCAACTTCCCTATTTTATCTTTCATGTTTCATTTTTATGTCATATATAATTGATTATCAATTACTTAGAAATATGGAACATAGTACTCGTATGTTTCATTTTATGTTTCATGTTTCATTTTAAAAAACACTGAGGGAGCGATCGATCGCTCCCTCAGTGTTTTTGAATCGCTCCCACAGTGTTTTTGAATCGCTCCCACAGTGTTTTTAAATCGCCCCCACAGTGTTTTTGAAATGAAACATTGAAACATAATATGAAACATACGAGTACTATGTTTCATGTTTCTAAGTGATTGATAATCAACACGTTGAAATATAAAAATGAAACATGAAACATAAAAATAGCAAAGGGAAAATATACGTAAGGGGCGACGCGTCCTCACCTGGGGGCGACGCGTCCCCGCGTCGGCATTGTCAAATTGGGGTTCGATGCCCCAATTTGGCAATACATGAATATCAACACTTCATGTATTTGTTAGCCAAGGCATCGAGCCTTGACTAACAAATGCCGACG
>ERZ1034976.2745-NODE-2745-length-11652-cov-3.331206_pt1 | contig 11652 bp, 4 predicted proteins | sample MGYA00520623_ERZ1034976 | MGnify/ENA primary metagenome ERZ1034976 (study PRJEB33766, sample SAMN09781774) | gut metagenome | biome: gut microbiome | host: Homo sapiens | place: Madagascar | study: EMG produced TPA metagenomics assembly of the PRJNA485056 data...
AGCAGGCGAAATCGCAGGTGGTGAGACGCTGGTACGCTGGAAGCATCCAAAGAAAGGTTTATTGAAGCCACAGGTATTTACTTCTATGATGGAAGATAAGGGGCTGATCAGTAAGCTGGATCGGTATGTATGGAGAATGGCATGTGAATTCCTCAAAAAACTTGAGAATCAGGGGAAAAAGATATCACTTTCTGTTAATATTTCACCCAAGGATTTCTATTATCTGGATCTGTACAGAGAATTTATGGGGCTGGTGAAAGAGTATGATATCAGTCCGGCAGGCTTGAAATTAGAAATCACAGAAAGTGCTGTGATCATGGACGTTCCCAAGCAGGCTGCCCTGATAGAGAAGCTGCAGGCAGAAGGTTTTGTTGTGGAAATGGATGATTTTGGAAGTGGTTATTCTTCATTAAATACGTTAAAAGACATTCCTGTAGATATTCTGAAGCTGGATATGAAGTTTATGGAAAAATCCAAAAACACAAAGAGAAGTGCAGATATAGTACAGATGGTAGTTGCCATGGCAGATAAGCTGGGAATGCCTGTTATTGCCGAAGGGGTTGAAACGAAGGAACAGGCAGATTTTCTCGGACGGATAGGGTGTGATATCATTCAGGGATATTATTATGCAAAGCCTATGTCCATGGAAGAATTTGAACAACTTTTAAATAAATATCCATATAGGGATATAGTACAGAAAGGAATAGGCAATGATATTTGAGAGCCATGCCCATTATGATGATGAAGCATTTGATGAAGATAGAGAACAGTTATTATCTTCCATGCAGGAGCATGGAATAGAATATATAGTCAATGTGGGAGCGAGTCTTAAAAGTACTGAAACGACAGTAGCTTTGACCAGGCAATATCCTTTTATCTATGGAGCAGCGGGGGTTCATCCCAGTGAAACAACAGAATTAAATGAGGAGAATTTCAAATGGCTGACAGCACAATGTGCAGAGCCTAAGGTAGTTGCAGTGGGTGAGATCGGACTGGATTATTACTGGGAGGAACCGGATCATGAGATACAGAAGAAATGGTTCATCCGACAGCTGGAATTGGCAAGAAGCTGTCATAAACCTGTTATTATTCATTCCAGAGATGCAGCCAAAGACACCTATGACATTATGACTGCGCAGAAAGCACAGGAGATTGGTGGTGTAATCCATTGCTATTCTTATAGTGCAGAGATGGCACTTGATTATGTAAAAATGGGCTTTTATATAGGAATTGGCGGTGTTGTTACTTTTAAAAATGGCAAAAAAATGAAAGAAGTAGCACAAGCTGTTCCCATTGACAGGATTCTGTTGGAGACGGACAGTCCTTATCTGGCGCCGGAACCCAATCGTGGGAAAAGGAATTCTTCACTTAATATTCCCTATATTGCAGCACAGATTGCACAGATCAAGGGAATGGAGTATGAAGAGGTAGTAAATATTACCAATCAGAATGCCAGACGATTATTCCATATAAATGAACAGTAAGAAAGGACAGAATATATGGCTACACTTGGAAATCCAACCAATACCATAGAGGTACTTCAAAAATATAATTTTAATTTTCAAAAAAAATTCGGACAGAACTTCCTGATTGACTCCAATATACTGGAACATATTGTGGATGCAGCTGATGTTACAGAGGATGATTGTGTCCTGGAGATTGGACCAGGTATCGGAACCATGACGCAGTATCTGTGTGAAAGAGCAAGAGAAGTAGTTGCAGTAGAGATTGATAAGAATCTGATACCGATTCTTGCAGACACGCTTTCTTCCTATCAGAATGTTACTGTGATCAATGAGGATATTTTGAAGGTAGATATCAACAAAATTGCACAGGAAAAGAATCAGGGAAGACCAATCAAGGTTGTTGCGAACTTACCTTATTATATTACAACACCGATTATTATGGGGCTCTTTGAGAGCCATGTACCATTAGACAGTATTACGATTATGGTACAGAAGGAAGTAGCTGACCGTATGCAGGTAGGACCGGGAACGAAAGATTATGGTGCTCTGTCCCTTGCTGTTCAATATTATGCAAAGCCGGAGATTATGCTGACAGTACCTGCTTCATGTTTCATGCCAAGACCTAATGTAGACAGTGCAGTAATTCGACTTACCAGATACCAGGAACCACCTGTGTGTGCACAGAATGAGAAGTTCATGTTTGATATTATCAGGGCATCTTTCAATCAGAGACGTAAGACTCTTGTAAATGGATTGTCTAATGCACCAGGATTAAGGGTGTCAAAGGAACAGGTTGTTGGGGCTTTGGAAGAGATGGAATTGTCTGCTACAATACGTGGCGAAGCGCTTACGCTGGAACAATTTGCCGATCTTTCAGATATTCTTGGAAAAACGCGATAATTATCGTAAACTCTATATGTAGTAGCGTTGACATAAGAAAATCGTTATGCTAAACTTTATATAATAAAGTTGTCTGTCAACAAGATATATTTTTCAAATTGTCAGATAATAATAGGCTGAAATTGAGATAATATCAGCGTCTTTTTATGGGTAGAGCGAAAGTGCCAAAAGGGGAAATGGCTTATAGAGGTGATTTTACTTGGATAAATATGAATATAAACTTCGTTCGGATGAAATAGTAAAGCTGATTGAAGAAGAAAAATATGTGGAAGCCGCTAATATAGCGGATATGATAGACTGGCGAAGAGTAAAGAGCATTACGATGTTGTTGAAGGTATCAGCTCTTTACAGAGTCAACAGACGAAATGAGGACAGTAAGGCAGTATTACAGATTGCATACGAACGTTATCCTGCGAACCGGGCGGTTTTGTACTCTTTGTGTGAAGTGTCGGTTGAGCTGGATGATGTAGTTGCAGCGATAGAATATTATAAGGAATTTGTGAAACTGGCACCACGGGATAATGGTGTCTTTACGTTGCGTTATCGTATTCTGGAAGCACAGGAAGCAAGTCTGGAAGAAAGAATAGAGCTTCTGGAAGAATTGAAGAAGAGAGATTATCAGGAAGAGTGGGCATATGAGCTGGCATATCTTTATCACAGGGTCGGACTGGCTACAAAATGTGTAGAAGAATGTGATGATCTGATTCTGTGGTTCGGGGATGGCCCATATGTAATGAAGGCAATGGAGCTTAAAATGCTTCATGCACCTTTAACGCCGATTCAACAGAAGAAATATGATATGGCAAAGGCCAGACAGTCACAGGAAGACTACGCAGCAGGAGATACTTATTCTGAAGAGAATTACAGTGAAGAAGAATCATATGCAGAAGATGGCTATGGGGCAGAGGCTGCTTATCCCGAAGAGAATTACAGTGGAGAAGAGTCATATCCGGAAGATGGCTATGGGGCAGAGGATGTCTATCCGGAAGAGAATTACAGTGAAGAAGAATCATATGTGGAAGATGGTTATGGAGTAGAGGATGCCTACCCCGAAGAGAACTATAATGAGGAACCATATCCAGAAGATGATTATCGTACAGAGGAGATCTACACAGAGGATACGTATCTGGCAGATAATGCAGAAGTAGATAATATAGACAATTATGCAGTAGAAGAGAATCAGTCTGTAAGCAGTGCTTATCGTGATACGGGTTCTATTGATATGAGTCAATATAATACAATTAATCTGCAGAAGGTTGTTGCAGAGAGTATGAAAGAACTTTTTGCAGATGATGAAGATATTTTCGCAGAAGAAAGAGCGGATATTGTGCAGCCTGAGGACATTCATCAGGAGAATGCGACAGAGACAGAGGCAAGTAATCCATCTGTGGAAGATAATACATTGATACAGGAAGACCATGAGGAGCTGCCGCAATCAGAGCCGGAAACAACTGAGAAAGAGCAGCCGGTTCCTGTACATACAAGTCGTGTTGCACAAATGGTGACAGGCGTGTCAGAAATAGCACCGGAACCTCATACAGGAGCTATCAGCAAAGTATTTGTACCTGGTGAGGATGCCCGAGTGATCAGACAGGATACAGATATGGACATGCTTCGGGATATTACAGAGGAATCTGTACAGGAAGAACATGACCGTCTGGAAGAAAACGGCGAGAATGTATTTGACGAGCAGCCTACTTTACAGGAAGAGATTGCTTCTATTCCTGTTCCTGAAGAAGAAGTTGCAGATGCAGTCCAGGAAGAAGAGCAGGATACGCAGGAAGAAGTATTCCATCCTATGACTGGACAGATGAATCTGGATGAAGTGCTGGGTGAATGGGAGAGAATGAAGCAGGAGAATGCTGCCAAGCACAAGGAAGAAGTACGTAAGCTGGTATTACAGCAGACTGGTAAGATATTCGAGAACTTCGATAATTCTGTTAAGAATGGAATATTTGGAGAATTAGAGAAGGAAGATGAAGATGAGGGCGAAGTAGAAGAACTGACTGAGATTGAAGATACGCCAGATATGGAAGAGACAGAGCTTCAGGAAAAAATCACAGAGTCCCAGGCGTGGATGGATGAAGAAAACGAGACAGAATCTGTAGAATTATCCGATGCAGAAGAATCCATGGAAGAGATAGGGGAAGCAGCACCTGAACAGGAAGAATATCCAGAAGAGGAATATGTGGATGATAACGCAGAAGAAGATTCTGGAGAGATTCTTGAAACGCAGGAAATCAATTTGGATACTGCAGAGATCGGAGACCTGCCAGATAAGATCATTGAGACTACAGATAAAGAAACCAAGGGTGTAAGAAAAGAAGAAATCCGTGATTTCACCCCGGAAGAGCAGGAACTCTTTGAGAATTTTGCTGTAACAAAGAAGATTCGTAAGCAGATTATCTATGCTCTGGATAAGATGAGTCTGGCTGCCTATACAGGTAATGTCATCATTACCGGAGAAGCAGGACTTGGTACAGTTCGTCTGGCTAAGAATCTGATTCGTGAATATCAGGCACTGGATGCTAATTTCTCTGGTAAAGTAGCAAAGATCACAGGTGAAAAATTAAATCTCAGGAATCTGAGTGAAGTATTTGCTAAGCTGGGAAATGGTGCACTTATTATAGAAAAAGCCAATGGAATCACACAGGATAAGCTCTATGAAATGGCCAATCTGTTAAATCAGGATAATCTGGGACTGGTTGTCATTATGGAGGATACCCGTAAGGAAATTACCCATTTGTTAGAGAAGCAGGCATTTATTTCTGATTATTTCAATATCAGAATAGATTTGATGGAGATGGATAATAATGCGCTTGTGGACTATGCAAAGAATTATGCACTGGCGCTGGAATATTCCATTGATGAACTGGGAACGCTGGCGTTATATACCAGAATTGCCAACAGTCAGAGCGGTAATCATGTAGTAACGAAGGACGAAGTCAGAGACATCATAGATGAAGCAATCTGGAAATCCAAGAAATTCAATCTCAAGAACTTCGTAGATGTGTTACTGGCGAAGCGTTATGATAAAGAAGATATGATCGTATTAAGAGAAAGAGATTTTATGTAAACTAAAGAGAATGGGATGAATTCCCAATTCAAATGGAATGGGGTATGTGCATGAGCAAAGAAGAAAAGCAGACAGAGGAAGTGTTTATTTCCGAGGCAGATCAGTATGTATTTGGACAGGGAACGCATTATGAGATCTATAAGAAACTTGGAGCACATCTGTGCACACATGATGGAAAAAAGGGTGCTTTTTTCGCTGTATGGGCGCCGAATGCACAGGATATTTATGTGATTGGTGAATTCAACGGCTGGAATGAAACTGCCGACAAAATGGAGAGAATCGGTGAAGGTGGTATCTATACTACATTTATCGAAGGCGTACAGGAAGGACAGATGTACAAATATCTGATAGAGCTTGCAGATGGAAGAAAGCTCTACAAAGCAGATCCTTATGCAAATTATGCAGAGTTGAGACCTGGAACAGCTTCCCGTGTATATGATCTGAACCATTTTGAATGGAATGATGGGAAGTGGCTGACAGCCAGAGCCAAAAAGGATATGAACAAGGAACCACTTTCTATCTATGAGTGCCATATCGGTTCCTGGATGAAGCATCCGGATGGAACAGAGGATGGGTTCTATACATATCGTCAGTTCGCAGACAGAATGGTGGAATATCTGAAAGAAATGCCATATACGCATGTAGAATTAATGGGTATTGCAGAGTACCCGTTTGATGGTTCGTGGGGATATCAGGTAACAGGATATTATGCACCTACTTCCCGTTATGGAACACCTGACGACTTCCGTTATCTGATTGACCTTTTCCATAAGCATAATATTGGTGTTATTCTTGACTGGGTTCCGGCGCATTTCCCAAGAGATGCACATGGTCTGTGTGAATTTGATGGTACATGTCTGTATGAACACCCTGATAAAAGAATGGGTGAACATCCAGACTGGGGAACTAAGATATTTAACTATGGCAAGAATGAGGTACGTAATTTCCTGATTGCCAATGCCTTATACTGGATTCGTGAATTCCATGTAGATGGTCTTAGAGTAGATGCTGTTGCAAGTATGCTTTACCTGGATTATGGTAAAAAAGACGGAGAATGGCTGCCCAACAAATACGGTGGAAATGAGAACCTGGATGCAATAGAATTTTTCAAGCATCTCAACTCCGTGATTCATGGTTCCTATCCGGGAGTTATGACGATTGCAGAGGAATCCACAGCATGGCCAAAGGTAACAGGTGAACCAAAAGAAGGCGGCCTTGGATTTTCCTTCAAATGGAATATGGGATGGATGCATGATTTCTGCGAATATATGAAGCTGGATCCATATTTTAGAAAAGACAACCATTACAAGATGACTTTTGCCATGACATATAATGACAGTGAGAATTATATTTTGCCGCTGTCGCATGATGAAGTAGTGCATTTAAAGTGCTCCATGGTCAATAAGATGCCGGGATACGAGGTAGATAAATATGCCAACCTGAGAGTAGGCTATACCTATATGTTAGGACATGAAGGTAAGAAGCTGCTGTTCATGGGACAGGATTTCGCACAGGAGCGTGAGTGGAGCGAGGCAAGAGAGCTTGACTGGTACATGCTTCAGAATCCATTGAACCGTGGTATGCATGATTTTGTGGGTGAGCTGCTTAAAACCTATCGTAAGTATCCGTGTTTATATGAAATTGATAATGACTGGCTTGGATTTGAATGGATGAATGCAGATGATAAAGACAGAAGCATATACAGCTTTGTAAGAAGAACCAGAGATGGCAGGCAGCATATGTTGTTTGTACTTAATATGACTCCTGTAGAATATCCTAATTACAAGGTTGGTGTACCTATGAATACGAAATATAAGCTTCTGATCAATTCAGATGAAGAGAGATATGGAGGAGCAGGCCACAGAGTTCCAAAGGAAATCAAGGCACGCAAGGGAAAATGTGATAACAGGAACCAATATGTTGTGATTCCTCTTCCACCACTGACAGGAGTTGTATATCTATTTTAAACACAGATCCGATGTATTGAATTGCCAATACATCGGATTATTAAATAAAAGGAGACAGGAAATGGAAAAAGAGACAAAATGTATACAGGCAGGTTATGTACCAAAAAACGGTGAACCCAGAATGATACCCATTATTCAGAGTACTACATTCAAGTATGACACCAGTGAAGATATGGGTAAACTGTTTGATCTGGAGGCGGAGGGATATTTTTATTCCAGATTACAGAATCCTACAAATGATTATGTGGCAGCCAAAATCTGTGCACTGGAAGGTGGATCAGCTGCAATGCTTACCTCTTCGGGACAGGCAGCTACTTTCTTTGCAATCTTCAACATCTGCGGTGCAGGAGATCATGTGGTAGCTTCTTCTACCATTTATGGAGGCAGCTATAATCTGCTGGCAGTTACAATGAAGCGTATGGGAATTGAGACTACATTTATTGATCCGGATTGTTCAGATGAAGAACTGGAAGCAGCATTCCAGCCCAATACCAAAGCGGTATTCGGTGAGACAATAGCCAATCCTGCACTGGTAGTATTTGATATCGAGAGATTTGCCAAGGCAGCACATGCTCATGGAGTACCACTTATCGTAGATAATACATTTGCAACACCTATTAATTGCCGGCCTTTTGAGTGGGGAGCAGATATTGTGACTCATTCAACAACGAAATACATGGATGGGCATGATGCGTCTCTGGGTGGATGTATTGTAGATTCTGGTAAGTTTGACTGGTTTGCCCATGCAGATAAGTTCCCGGGACTGACAACTCCTGATGAATCCTATCATGGTGTGACCTATGCAGAGAAATTTGGTCTGGGCGGAGCTTTTATCACCAAAGCGACAGCGCAGCTTATGAGAGATCTGGGTGCAATACAGTCTCCTATGAATGCGTATTTCCTGAATCTGGGACTGGAGTCCTTGCATGTGCGTATGCCAAGACACTGTGAAAATGCACAGAAAGTAGCAGAATTCCTGCAGGCAGATGAGAATGTATCCTGGGTAAATTATCCGGGACTTCCAGGAAATAAATACTATGAAAGGGCAAAGAAGTACATGCCGGATGGCACCTGTGGCGTTGTATCTTTTGGTGTAAAAGGTGGAAGAAGCGCAGCAGAGAAGTTTATGGCACATTTAAAAGTAGCCATGATTGCAACTCATGTGGCAGACGCACATACCTGTGTTCTGCACCCTGCATCAGCAACGCATAGGCAGATGAATGATGAAGAGCTGGTAGCAGCGGGTGTAAGCCCTGATCTTGTAAGATTATCTGTTGGTATTGAGAATGTAAATGACATTATTGCAGATTTAAAACAGGCGCTGGAAGCAGCTAAAACAGAATAGAAAATTTATAACAGGGGCAGAAAAAGGGTTACTTTTTCTGCTCCTGTTAAGTTTTTGCCCATATTTGTCGAGATATAAGGTAAGACGATTAAGTACCACATGGAAGAAAGGCTTAGGTTAACAGGATGAATATTACTTTGGATGCAAAATTATCTTCATCTCCTGTAGCCGATACCGACAGAACAACTACATATAAGACGACTGCTGACTCCCTTCAGGTCGGGAACAGCGGATATTCATTAGACATTACAGATAATAAAGTTATGGATGACAAGGCGTATCAGGGTCACGGATTGACCGCACAGGATATTATGTCGAAGGCCGGGAACACAAATGTTAAGGCCCAAAAAGACTTTATGATTGTGATGTCTAATTCTGTTTCCGGGGAAGACTTGGAAAAAATGCAGGAAGAAGGCTTTCAGCCAGGAAGTACAGATGTAGAGACATATGTCAGTATTGTAGACAGGATCAAAGTAACGCTTGCAAAAGCGGGAGTGGAAATAGCAGGATATAATGACGATTTAGATACAGCAACTGTGGAAGAGATTACAGGCAGCCGCATTGATGCCAATGAACTGGTGGACAAGATGCAACAGGCGGATATTCCTGTTACAGAAGACAATATCACAGCGCTTGTAAAGACTATTGCACAGGGTATGGAGATAGGAGAGCTGTCAGAAGATGCTTTAAAATATCTGTTGCTCAATCAGAAGGCTCCTACTATAGATAATATATATGCAGCCCGGTTCTCCAGCACGGATTCTCTCCAGCAGGCAAAGGGCTATTACAGTGATTATGCACAGGGGTACTATGCGAAGAAGGCAGATACAATTAATTGGGATGCATTGCAGAGTGGAATTGATTCTGTAATCCGACAATCTGGACTGGAGAACACCGAAGATGTTCAGAAAAATGCCAGATGGCTGGTAGAATCAGGTATTGAACTGACACCACAGAATCTTTCTTATCTGTCAGATTTAAGTCAGTTGCAATTTCCAATGGATGCACAACAGCTCCTGGATATGACAGTGACGGCTATGAGCAATGGCAAACAGCCGGGAAAAGCATTGATGACAGGGGAACAACCTGTCTGGCAGCAGGCAAAAGAGCTTGTAGAGCAGGCTGATTCCATCAGTGATGAAGCAATTCACGACACCATAGAAGCCGGAGAAACACTGAATTTCAAAAATTTAAGTGCTGCGCAGAAAGAAATTGATGCCAGAGAGGGTAGTGAGGCAGCTGCTGTAAATACTGAGGAGGTCTCTTTGCGGGAGATAGAAGCCAGACGCCAGATGGAAGAGATCCGACTGGTCATGACGCAGGAAGCCAACAGACAGTTATTAAAGAGTGGTTATCGGATAGATACAACAGAGCTGTCACAGCTTGTAGAGGCATTAAAAGCCACAGAAGCCAATATAAAAGCATCTCTGTTCCAGGGTGAGACTGAGCAGGTCAATGAGCAGCGGGCAGTGTGGTATGAGGATACACTTACACTGACAAAAGAGCTTGCAGCTATGCCGGCAGCCCTGTCAGGTAAGATATCTGCAAGTAAGACTCCCTTTACACTGGAAACACTTCATCAGGAAGGAAGTATATTACAGAGTAAATATGACAAAGCAGGAGAATCCTATGAAGCTTTGATGACAGCACCACGTAAGGATATGGGTGACAGTATTCAGAAGGCGTTCCGAAATGTAGATGATATTCTGGAAGATCTGGGACTTGAGACAAATGACAGTAATCGAAGAGCTGTGAGAATCCTTGGATATAACAATATGGAGATCACACAGGATAGCATACAGTCAGTGAAAGAAGCAGACATGCAGGTAACGGGTGTGATTCGTCGAATGACTCCTGCTACTACGTTACAGATGATCAGAGAGCAGATCAATCCATTGGATATGAATCTGGATGAACTGGAAGAATATCTGAATGAACAGGATAAGGACACAGGGTCAGATGCGGAGAAATTCTCTACCTATCTGCATAAGCTCGATCAGAGCCATGCAATTACAGAGGATGAAAGAGAAGCATATATTGGTATCTACCGTCTTTTCCGCCAGATAGAGAAAACAGATGGTGCGGCAATCGGAAGTGTAGTCGCTTCTGGGGCAGAAATGAATTTCAAGAATATGCTTTCAGCAGTGCGTACAAGCCGTCATAAAAATATGGATATATCCATAGATGATGGATTCGGTGGATTGGAGAAACTGATTGCCAGAGGACAGGCAATTGACGAACAGATCATGGCAGGCTATCAGGACAACCCATCCCAGGAGTATCAGCATCAGATGCAGTATTATGCTGCATTGTCCGGGGAAATCAAAGATGAACTGGTTCAGAAAACAGATGTAGATACATTGAAGGAAATGGACATTCAAGCCGATACTACAATAGAGCAGTTTGCACAGGAACTGAAACAGGCATCTGAAGTAGACCAGTCGTCCAGACAGGATATGGAACAGGAGAGAGTACATAATTTCCGGGATTCCATGCAGTCTGCACAACAGGTTGAGGATAGTGTTATCCAGTCATTGATTGATTATGAACAGCCTGTCAGTGTGAACAATATCCAGGCAGCAGAATTATTACTTATGGAGAGAGGTTCCCTCTATAAGCAGATATTTGGAAGAAGCGGTGCTGCCAGCGTAGAAAATGACACGAGTGTCAATGATGCTTTTGATTCTGTCGGAGATATAGAACATGATACTCTATGGCAGAAGGCAGATGATGCAGCCAATAACCTGACAGATAAGAGCAGTGCAGTCAGTGCATATCAGGAGCTGATTGGAGAAGCAGTCAGTGCAGTTGAAAATATGGTTCATACCTCTGACAATATCGTTGATGTGAAAGCTGCACAGATGTTGTATAAGGGCTTGTCTCTTGCAGGCAATCTTG
>ERZ1034976.2746-NODE-2746-length-11651-cov-3.420231_pt1 | contig 11651 bp, 9 predicted proteins | sample MGYA00520623_ERZ1034976 | MGnify/ENA primary metagenome ERZ1034976 (study PRJEB33766, sample SAMN09781774) | gut metagenome | biome: gut microbiome | host: Homo sapiens | place: Madagascar | study: EMG produced TPA metagenomics assembly of the PRJNA485056 data...
CTTTTGGATGTAATGCAAGTCAAAAGAAAGCTGTTGTCGCAGCTTTTGAACATCAGATGAGTGTGATACAAGGCCCTCCTGGAACAGGCAAAACACAGACTATATTGAACATCATTGCCAACATTGTATGTCAGGGGAATACCGTACTGGTGGTGTCAAACAACAACTCGGCAACAACCAATGTAATGGAGAAGTTGGAAAAGTATGGCACTTCATTTATTGTCGCTCCTCTTGGAAGCAAAGAAAACAAAGAGGCGTTTATTGCACATCAACCATCTGTCCCTACAGAATGTGGCACATGGGGAATGCCAATGTCAGATTCTATAAATAACAGACGAAGGCTACACGCAACTTCGCAACAGCTTGACAAAGTATATGACTTGCAGAATGAGCGTGCTGTATTGTTGCAGGAACAACAGGCTGTTGAACTGGAGTGGAAACACTTCTGCATGGACAACCGCTTGGATAATAATGCGATTGGGCGAAATCATATAAGTTCCAAGCGCATAATATCGCTATGGCTGGAATTTCAAGCCTATACAAATGGGGAAAAGCCAGAACCAACTAATTGGTTTTCAAAATGGAAGGAAAAGATAAAGTGGTGGTGGATGAAATGGATTTGCAGGCATAGGCTGCATATCGTGAGTTTGTTTGATAAGAATGACCTCACACCGCTTATCAAGGAATTGCAAACTCTTTACTATCAAAATCGGCTTGAAGAAATAAAGCATAGGATAGCTTTAATAGAAAACAGGCTGGCTTTGTATGACTCAAAAGACTTGACAGAAACGTTGACGGGCATATCTATGTCGCTGTTCAAATCCACTTTGTGTACCTACTATGCGAAGCATGAACGCATGACTTTTGCCGACACCAAAGACATGAGAAGGTATGGGAAGGATTTTATGCAGCAATATCCGGTTGTTCTGAGTACAACATTTTCTGCTCGGTCGTGTATGTTTACAGACAATCCTTACGATTATATCATTATGGACGAGGCTTCACAAGTGTCAATAGATACAGGTGCTTTGGCTCTGACTTGTGCAACTAATGCTGTTATTGTTGGGGATGTGCTGCAACTCCCAAATGTTGTGACAGATGAAGACAGACAGAAACTCGATGCCGTTATGAAGCAATATCATATTGCTGAAGGTTATGATTGTGCCAAAAACAGTTTTTTACAGTCTGTATTGGATGTGACAAAGGATGTTCCTGAGACTTTGCTGAGAGAGCATTACCGTTGTCATCCTCGCATCATCAATTTCTGTAACCAGAAGTTTTATGGTGGCAACCTGCTCATCATGACAGAGGACAAAAGTGAAGAAAATGTCCTTACTGCCATAAGGACAGTCAAAGGCAATCATGCCGTCAATCACTATAATCAGCGGGAGATTGATGTAGTTAAGGAAGAAATTATGCCAGCTCTGAAAGATTATGACAGTATTGGCATTATCTCTCCATACAATAATCAGGTGGATGCATTTAACAGACAGATGGTTGGAACTAAGGCTGGTACCATTCATAAATATCAAGGCCGCGAGAATGATGCTATCATCATGAGTGTGGTGGACAATCAGATTACTGACTTTGCTGATGATGCCAACATGCTAAACGTGGCTGTGTCAAGAGCCAAGAAGAAATTTTGCCTTGTGATGACAGGCAATGAGCAGGAAAAACACGGCAACATTATGGATTTGCTTGATTATATAGCTTACAACAACTGTGCGATAACAGAAAGTAAGTTGGCTTCCATTTTTGACTGTCTGTATGAGCAATACACAAAGCAGCTTATGTCATTCATCGAAAATCATCCACAAGTATCTGAATATGTTTCAGAGAATTTGACTTACGCTATGCTCAATGAAATTATTTCATCAGACAGTAGGTTCAATGTTCTTAAAGTATTGTGCCATGTTCCACTTCGGCAGGTAGTGAAAGACACTTCGTTTATGAGCGAAGAAGAACTGAGATATGCTGCAAACTATAGCACTCATCTGGACTTTTTGATAATCAATAGAGTCACTAAGCTGCCTGTTCTTGCTATAGAGACTGATGGATATTCATATCATAACGACCAAACCAAGCAACATCAACGTGATTTGATGAAAGATCATATACTTTCATGTTATGGTCTTCCTTTGTTAAGACTTTCAACCAAAGGGAGTGGTGAAAAAGAAAAAGTGTTTTCAATGTTACAACAATTGACATAAAACGCCCCTATTCTGCCAGAGCTTGCTCCCCGAAGGCGCTCAGCCGTGGAACGAGGATGCTTAGCTTGCACAAGAACTCCTTTTTGAGTGGCAGCATAATACGATTTTCAAAAACCGGTAATTAGGCTTACCGATTTTTTAAATCGTTGTTTTAGCGGCATCGAGATATCTCGTTGGAATAGTAAAATCCAGTGCTCTTTGTGCATCTTATGTGAGGTGCGCATTGAGCATTGGCTTGACATTTATGAACAATTATTGTTTCTTAGCCTCTGTATGAGCCATTCAAGAAAGGGACAATCTCGGTTGTCTCTTTCAATCGGTCACCGATACGCTTGCCGTACACCTCTGAGATTTGTTGAGGGGTGAGGTTGGAGGTGATGATAGTTGGCAGTTGGTGTTCATAGCGGTAGGAGATGAGGTCGATGATGGGACTGAGCACATTACCGTATTCGATGATTTCGCGAGGCTCGGTACCAAGGTCATCTATTGCCAGGATGTCCTTTTGTGTCGTTAATGCCAATCTTAATGGGTGTGCATCTTATGATTCCACTGGCATACTCTTCAACCAAATACAATAGTTGGGGCGTTAACTCCTCAGGGAAATATTGGGCAACAACCTTTTCTATGTATTCCTTGTATTGAGTAACGACCATTTGTCGGTCTGTTTCTTTTGTATTAATTTCTTGCACAGGCAGAATATCATGCTTTTCTGTTATTATAGGCATTGAATTTTTGCCCGTGTCTTCAGAAACGATAGGCTTTCTTTTCGATAGTTTTTGCCTTGTCATTCCCTCCTTGCACACAGACAATAGAACAACATAAACAGAATAAGAGACAATGCCTTCAATGACAATGGAACATACTCCCAAAACAATATGGCATTTCAATCCATTAACGACATAGATATAGGAGATGGCGCAAATGAATAGCGTCAATACTTTCCTTCTTGCACCTTGGGAATGTTGTAGGTTTTCGCATAATGATAAAGCTGGTCGCGGGTGACATGAAACTTTGCCATCGCTTCCTTTATGGTGTAATATTGTGGCGTGTCAGGTTCGGCTATTCCTTTGGCCATATCCACATGGCGTTTGGAGTAGAGCACTTCATTCTTTATTCGCTTCTTGGGTATCTTGAAATTTGAAACAAAAGTATAGACGGCTGTTGTGGTCATGTTGAACTTCTCTTTCATGTCTGCCACAGAATACCATTCCGTGATGCTTGGCATCCACGGCTTTCTTGCCAAAGTAAGAATCTATATGTTTCTTGCTCCAATAAGACTTGCCACGTTGAAACACTTTCGGAAAATTCTCGCTCTTGGCAATCTTGTACAACCCCGACTCGCTGATGCCATACTTCTGAAGGATTTCAGATGTAGTGTAGAACTCGGTGATAGGTTGCTTGATTTTCTTCTCCTTTTTTCTTGGTTTTCGTCAAGCATCACATCAATATCTTTTCTTTTGATGAGAGTAATACGAGTGCTAAGGTGAGAGGCTTTTAGCAAACCTTTATCAATAAGATAATAGACTTTACGAGTAGACAATCCCAATAGGACAGCCACCTCCTTGGGCGACATAATTGTTTTGTCTCTGATTTTCTCAATAGGTCGGGTGTTTGTTTCATTTTCTATGGCGACAATTCTTTGCTTTCGTCTAAATTGTTTGTAGGCTCTTGAATTGCACGTCTTGCTACAAAAGCGTGTCGTAGACTTCCATGCGACAAACGTCTTCCCACAATACTCACATACTTTGTGAATTTCGATTTTGCTTGCGGTCATTTTCTCAATTAGTTTGGTTAAACATGTTGTTACTTCCTCCTGTTAGACATCTTGATAAAGGAATTATCGTGAATGATAGCGCACCATTGTGAAATTCCTCCATCATCTTGCCTACGATCAGAGCCACACTTTTCACTTGCGGTACGAGAGCGGTACGAAAATAGATGCAAAAACGGTCACCATCGATTTTTATCGAGAGTGACCGCAAACAAGAAAAGCGCTCGGTGTGAGCGCTTTAACTATAGAATGTGAGATTTGTTGAGTGTTCGTAACTGGCAATCACTTTCCCACGCAAAAGTGTTTAAAGATGTTTCCTAACACCTCGTCGGTTTGTATCTCGCCCCCAGTTATTTGTGCTAGATGGTATAGACAACTGCGTAGGTCTTGGCTAACGAGGTCGGTGGGAAGATCGGTTTGTAGGCCTTCGAGCACGCGATTGATGTCATCGTTTGCCGATTGCAATGCCTTGAGGTGGCGAATGTTGCTTACAATGGCGTTTCCTGCCATGATGTCGGCATCGGGCAGAAGGAGGCTTAGCTGTGTTTTCAGTTGTTCAATGCCTTGCTTTGTTTTTGCCGAAATGTTTATTTGTGTAGCGTTTTCGGGTAGCGGGGTAATGGTGGTGGGTGTAGCCTTATCACACTTATTGACAATTACCAATAAGTGTTTATCTTGGCATAATGGTAACACCTTGTTTGATAGTGCCTGGTATTGTTCGTTGGCACATGTGGCATCGAGCATGAGCAATATAATTTCGGCCTGTTTGATTTTTGCCAAACTACGTTCTATACCAATGCTTTCAATGGTGTCGGTAGTGTCGCGTATACCAGCTGTGTCGATGAAGCGGAATATCTTGCCATTAATGCTTACGGTGTCTTCAATCACGTCGCGTGTGGTGCCGTGAATGTCGCTTACAATAGCACGCTCTTCGCCCACCAAAAGGTTGAGGAGTGTTGATTTGCCTGCATTAGTTTCACCAATGATGACGGTAGGTATGCCGTTCTTAATGGCGTTGCCTATGCGAAACGACTGTATGAGGCGTTGTACCGTGTGTTGTATTTTTTGTGCCACATCGACGAGTTGTGTGCGGTCAGCAAACTCAAGTTCTTCGTGGTCGGAGAAGTCGAGCTCAAGTTCGATTAATGAGGTGAGGTGTAAGAGCTTATCGCGTAGATCAGACAGTTCTGTAGAAAAGGCTCCGCGCATTTGATTCATCGCCATTCGGTGCGATGCTGCAGAGTGTGAGGCAATAAGATCGGCAACGGCTTCGGCTTGTGAAAGGTCCATCTTCCCGTTTAAAAAGGCGCGTTGGGTGTATTCGCCAGGTTCGGCGGGGCGGCAACCATTGGCCACTAACAATTGCATAACCTGTTGAAGAATGTAGGTTGATGCGTGGCATGATATTTCAACTGATTGCTCGCCAGTATATGAATGGGGTGCATGAAAAATACTTACCAGCACTTGGTCGATAATGTCGCCCTGTGCTGTGACAATGTTTCCAAATGCAAGTGTATAAGGTTTGCGTTGGGCCAAGGTTTTACCATTTGCGCCGATGGGCATGAAGATGCGGTCGGTGATGGCGATAGCCTGCTCGCCTGAAACACGAATAATGCCGATGGCACCACCTGGAGCGGTAGCCACGGCACATATCGTATCTTTTGAAAGAATATTCATTTACAGTGTTCTTGTTTATTGCTGATATTGTTTGCTTTATATGCGATGCAATACCAGTTTTATTAAATCGTCAATATGGTTCTTGTAACCTGTATCGGCTTTGCCAGCCCTACGGTTTGCGATGACCATGCATGCTGTGGTGGCGTGGTGTCCCATCAGTTTTGCTAAACCAGCCAGAGCCGAACTTTCCATTTCGAAGTTGGTGATGCGATGGCCTTGATACTCGAAGTTTTCAATCTTTTCGTTCTGATTGGGGTCGGTCAATGGTATGCGCAATTGTCGGCCTTGCGGTCCGAAGAAGCCGCCACAGGCCACGGTTACACCTCTTACCATGTCGTCTTTTGCAATGCGTTCTACCATCTCTTCATCGGCATGAATAACGTAGGGTGCAGGCATACACATATTGCCACTCCAGCCTAAATGATTTAACAGCGCACGCTCGAAAGTAAGGTCGCATACGGCATTACGGCCTGCGTAGAAGTTGAGCAAGCCATCGAAGCCCACTGATATTTCTGAGCATATGAAGGTGCCTTCTGGTGTGAAGGGCTGCAGTCCGCCACAGGTACCTATGCGTACGATCTCAAGATGACGTAGCGTTTCTTTCTCCATACGAGTTTTGAAATCGATGTTTGCTAATGCATCAATTTCGTTCATCACGATATCTATGTTGTCGCATCCGATACCAGTTGAGATTACGGTTATGCGTTTACCCTCGAAGGTTCCTGTTACGATGTGGAATTCGCGGCTTTCAACGTCGTATTCTATTTCTTCAAAATGTGAAGCTACTAACTTTACGCGTCCTGGGTCGCCAACCAATATGATTTTGTCGGCTAAGTGTTCGGGTGTTACATGTAGGTGGAAGATACTTCCGTCGGCATTTATAATTAGTTCCGACTCGGCGAAATACTTGTTCATAGGTTGTTCTTTTTTAGTTTAATGATTTTTCTTTATTTGCTGGTGCTATTTTCAGCTTTACGTATCTGTGTTTCGATATTTACGATATCCTTTATGGTTTGCTGCAAATTTTCTTCAGCTGTGGTGATACGTTGTGTCAATGTTTGTTTGCCATTGGCATCGGCGTTGTGATATTGCACACGCAGACTGTCGAGTGCTGTTTCTAACTCGGCTCTGAGTTTTATGAGCACTTGCCATTGTGGATATAGTTTCTGGCCTGCAGCAGTGACAAAGTCGTTAGCTGATTGACATGTGTTGTGATCGTTTACAAAGAATGGAATAGCCGTAATGGCAGCGTTGGCCTTTGTACCTTTCTTACGCAACGCATTGAGCTGAGCAAGAGCTGCTTTGCGTTTTTCAAGGTTGGGCCAAGTTGCGCTTATGCTTGAGAGCTTTGCTAAGTTTTGCATTTCTTCATCATCGTATGCTTCTATCTGATAGTTGACACGTGTGCCCGATGTTTTGATGGTGTAGACACACGCTTTGCCTTCAGGTTGATTGCGAGTAGTGGCAAACCATGCAAAATTATGTATATCGTCAATACAGAAGAGGTAATCGTCAGAGAAAGAGTTGTAGGGTAGACCTACATTCTCGGCTTCAAGGAAGGTGCCTTCATCTGAATCGAAACGGGTGACGTAAATGTCGTATCCGCCCAATCCTTCTTCGCTTTTGGCAGCGAAATAAAGGGTCTCGCCGTCAGAGGTCATAAACGGATAGTTGATATGTTTATACTGTGTGCCAATGCCCTTTACTAGTTGTGGCTCGCCCCACTTGTTTTTGAGCTTTTCGCGCATCATCATGTGCGAATTGCCCAAGGTGTCGTTTACAGCATAATAGCATTTGTTCTCAAAACCGTTGACGTAAAGATAGACACCAGGAAGAGATTGATCGTTGAAATAGGCGTTGTAAGCCATCGTCTTGCCTAAATCGTTAGGCTGTGGGATGGCGGTAAGTGCAGCGGCCTTATCGATCACTATGCTATCAATGACGAACAGCTTTTGTGTGTTGTCCATCATCTCATCAAACAGCTGCTTTTGTGCTTCTGAAACACCTGGTAATGTGTTTTTTGCAGCCTTGGCTGTTTTACTGGTTTTGGGCGCCGTGCGCACTTTATGTTTTCTCTGTGCTGAAGCGGTTAGTGTACAGCAGAGCAAAATGGCGGTAATAAATGAATATCTTGTCATATCGTTTTGATTGCTATATTATGCAAAGATAGTGCAAATCGAGTGCAAAAGTTCAAGCTTGCTTGAAAATTTTGCTGAGATGCAGCCTGTCTTATGCAAAGATAGTGCAAATCGGACACACTACAAAACAATTCGATTTGTTTTTATTGACTAGATGGTGCCAATGTTATCATAAATAACAAAAAATCCCCCAAAGACCAGTGTGTGTGGACATAGTCATTGGGGAAATATAAGATAAAAGGTGGGAGACATGAGAAGCCTCGTCACACAAATTAATTTTTGAAACTGTGGATAGGGGCGGGGATACGTCCTGCACGATTTACAAATTCGTGGCAGCTAAAGTTGTTTACTGGCATGATGGGTGCATGGCCTAACAGACCGCCGAAATCGACATTATCGCCCACTTTCATTCCATAGGCAGGAATGAGACGAACAGCTGTGGTTTTTTGGTTTACCATACCAATGGCTGCCTCGTCGGCAATAATACCCGCAATAGTGTCGGCCGAGGTGTCGCCAGGAACGGCAATCATGTCGAGACCAACAGAACAAACACATGTCATAGCTTCAAGTTTCTCAATGGTTAGGGCACCAGCCTCAACAGCGTCAATCATGCCTTGATCTTCGCTTACAGGGATAAATGCACCACTTAATCCACCTACTGATGATGAAGCCATAATGCCGCCTTTCTTTACTTGATCGTTTAGCAAGGCAAGTGCAGCAGTAGTTCCTGGTGCGCCAGGGTGCTCGAGACCGATCTCTTTTAGAATGTCGGCAACGCTATCGCCAATGGCGGGGGTGGGGGCCAACGAAAGGTCGATAATGCCGAAGGGCACATTCAATCGGCGTGAAGCCTCTTTTGCAACAAGCTGTCCTACGCGCGTAATCTTGAAGGCTGTGCGTTTAATGGTTTCACACAATACCTCAAAACTCTCACCATGAATACTCTGCAAAGCATGCTTTACTACGCCAGGACCACTTACACCAACGCTTACTACGGCATCGGCCTCTGTTACGCCATGGAATGCTCCTGCCATGAAGGGATTGTCGTCGGGGGCATTGCACAGTACCACCAGTTTGGCACAGCCTATAGAGGCTTTGTCTTTTGTTGCTTCGGCGGTTTCTTTCACTATTTGTCCCATCAAACGAACAGCATCCATGTTAATGCCCGTCTTTGTAGAACCAATATTTACCGAACTACAAATAAAATCGGTTTCGGCCATTGCCTGTGGTATCGATTTGATAAGTAGTTCGTCGCTATGTGTCATGCCCTTAGAAACCACAGCCGAATAGCCACCCAAAAAGTTTACGCCCACAGCCTTTGCCGCTTTGTCAAGGCAATGAGCTATCGTTACATAGTCGGCAGGAGTTTTACATGCTTTGCCGCCTACTAAAGCAATGGGGGTGATAGCGATACGCTTGTTGACGATGGGTATACCATATTCGTGCGCAATTTCTTCGCCCGTGGTTACCAAATCTTTTGCTAATGTCGTGATTTTATTATAAATGTTTGAACAGAGAACATTGAGGTTGCTGTCAACACAATCGAGCAATGAGATGCCCATCGTGATTGTGCGCACATCAAGATTTTCTTGTTCAATCATCTTGTTGGTTTCGATGACTTCCGATAAATTAATCATTGTCGTTGCTGTTTTAAGAGTTTTACGATAAAGAATTAAATGCGGTGCATCATGTTGAAAATCTCTTCACGCTGGCATTTCACTTGCACACCAATCTCTTTTCCTAAAGTTTCTAAGTCGGCTGACAACTGGTCAAACGAGTCGATGTGGGTGGTGTCGACAATCATCATCATGTTAAAATATTCTTGCACGATGGTTTGCGAGATGTCTAACACATTGATTTGCTTACTTGCCAAATAAGAGCACACTTTTGCAATAATGCCTACTACGTCTTTACCTACGACGGTGATAATGGTCTTGTTCATAAATGAAATGTTATGATATGTGTGTTAGAATAGTGAATAAAAGAAGAAGGTGCCAAACAGAAGGCATTGGTTTTTTAGGCCAATAGCCTTCTGTCTAGACACATTCACTATACAGAATATTTGTGTTTTTGTTGAGGGGTGGTGATGAAACAGATCATCAGCCACAGCAGAACAGCACAATGAGCTGTGCTGTAAAGATGCGCAAGAACATGCTCAACGGATAAACAGTAGAATAGCCGATGGCAGGAGCCTCGCGTGAGCAGATTGAGTTTGCGTATGCCAATGCTGGAGGATCGGTACAGGTACCGGCAATCATACCCATGATGGTGAAATAGTTGAATTTATACTTCAAACGAGCAATAACACCTATGATCAAGATGGGGATGATGGTGATAAGGAAGCCAGTAAACACATACATCAATCCGTCGCCCTGTACTACAGTTTCCCAGAAGTGAGCACCAGCCTTTACGCCAACACTCGCTAAGAAGAGCACTAGACCTATCTCACGCAACATCATATTGGCAGAGGTTGTGGTATAGGTGTTCAGTTTCATGCGGTGTCCGAAACGACCAATAAGAATGGCGATGATAAGCGGACCACCAGCAATACCTAACTTCATAGGAACAGGCATGCCTGGGATAGCGAAAGGTATGCTACCGAAGATGATACCAATGATGATACCAATAAAGATGGTGGCGATGTTTGGCGTATCAAGACGCTTTACCGAGTTACCCATCACTTCTGATATGCGGTTCACATTGTCTTCAGGACCTACAACGAGAATTTTATCACCTACCTGGAAACGGTAGTTGCGTGAGGCAAATACGTCCATGCCCTGACGTGAAATGCGGGTTACAGTAACTCCGTAAACACTAGAGAAGTGCATCTTACCAAGCGTCTTACCATTCATTGATGAATTGGTAATGACAATGCGTCGAGATACCAGTGGCTGGGTGCTTTCGTCTTCTTGCCACGGTGTGTCAATCTCTGGACCAATGAAAGCCTGGATAGCTTCGGCGTCGGCTTCGGCACAAACGACCAAAACTTCGTCGCCCATCTCGAATTTGTCTTTGCTATTGGGTATTGTGAACTTACCCTCGTGCAAGAGACGTGAGAACACTACATCGCGGTTCAAGAATTCGTTAATCTGTGCAACAGTGCGACCTGCCAAATAGGTGTTGTTAACCTTGAGGTGCATCTGATGGGGTTTAGCTTGAGGGTTCTCAGCCTCTTCCTCTTTCAGTACTTCCTCCTCTTCTTCAAGCGAGGTGCGTGTGATAAAACGCACAGCAATGGTTGCACCGATAATGCCGAGTACACCTAATGGATATGCACAAGCATAGCCAGAAGCAATCTGTGGCATAGTGCCATCGGCTGCCTTCCATACCGACTCAAGGGCCTCATTGGCAGCACCTAAGCCAGGGGTATTGGTGACGGCTCCGTACAATGTACCTACCATCATAGGAAGGTTGGTCTTGTCGTTAGTATCGAAGAATATATAGTAGCATGCAAACATCACAGCCACGTTTAACAAAACAGTGGTGGTTGAAAGCATGTTAAGCGTTACGCCACCCTTTTTGAAACTTTCGAAGAAGCCAGGGCCTACTTGTAAACCGATACAAAACACGAACAAGATAAGTCCGAAGTCTTGTATGAAACTTAAAATGTCTACAGGAGCAGTAAAGCCAATATGGCCAGCTACAATGCCTGTAAACAGAACAAAGGTAACGCCCAACGAAATGCCGCCAAACTTAATCTTACCTAACAAGATACCTATGGCAATTACCACGGCATAAAGCAAGGCAATGTGAGCGACAGAGTCGGTCGTTGTAAATAAATTAATAATCCAATCCATTGGTAAAGATTAATATGTGAATAAATGGTAAGTTGATAGTTATATTTTGATATATAGG
>ERZ1034976.2749-NODE-2749-length-11649-cov-5.693721_pt1 | contig 11649 bp, 4 predicted proteins | sample MGYA00520623_ERZ1034976 | MGnify/ENA primary metagenome ERZ1034976 (study PRJEB33766, sample SAMN09781774) | gut metagenome | biome: gut microbiome | host: Homo sapiens | place: Madagascar | study: EMG produced TPA metagenomics assembly of the PRJNA485056 data...
ATAGTCCAAATACATGCTGTTTTGTTCCACATCACTTAAATTCATTGTTAACTTATAAGAGGATTAGAATTAGGGATTGCCCTACTGGTGTTGTCCTTAGGGGTAGTAGATATAGAGCTAGTTTATCGACATTGGATAGGGGACGGGTTAATATAGGTACGTATGATACTAAAGAAGAGGCATATGACGCTTATAAGAAATCAAAGATGGATGAAATAAGGAAAAGAGCATTGGAATGTTTAAATAATGGAGAAATAGATGATATCATTTACAATGCGTTAGTAAATCATAACATCATATAATATTATATTTAAATTTCGTGCATAATAATATTTGTTGAGAGACTCATCGTTGTAAAATGATGGGTCTCTATTTTTTTTAAACTATCTTTGTATCAGAACGAAATTAATTTGATATGGTCAAATATGTAATCAAGAGGAAGATACCTAAATATCAAGAGGCTGGGGAAGTTACCCCTATCATGCCCGGTAATGTTGTTGGTCTTCAGGGTATTGGAGTGGAGCCTTTGGTTTCGTCTACCCAGATAGGATTTGATATTCAGCAGCCTGATATTAATACCATTGATACAAGTGATTTGAGCGCTTTGGTTGACAGTAATAAGAAGGTTGATAAGTCTGGTAGTACGGATGTTTTTGATTTTACCACCATCCCTTACTATGGCGCTGATGATATAGGGTCTAGATTCACTCAGATGGGTCGTGGTATAGGGCGTATGAGAAGTGAGGGATATGGAGATTTATCCACTGGGGCTAAAATAGCTAATACGATAACCACCATAGCCTCAGGAATTAGTGGTATCATGGGATTGGCTCGTAACGTGGTTTCTGGGATAGCGTCAGAGAAAGGTACTCGTACCAATATCAGGTTAGCTCAGGAACGTGAGGCTAGACAAAGAAGACAATCCCAGATGCAGTACAAGGATGGTGGGGGTGTTTATCTAGGACCTAATAATAGGGTCGATAGCGGAAGCCTTACCGGTGAGTACCTGTATCCGTTACCTAAGTCGATGGAAGATCAAGCCAACGTAGAGGTCGAGAGGGGTGAGTACGTGACGCAGCCCGGAGAGGCGCCGATGGAGGCTATGGGGCAGAAGCACGCCGATGGTGGAACCCCCGTTTCCTTGGAGCAGGGAACGAAGGTTATTACCGACGACACAACCATAGAGCCGGATTTCGCTAAATACATCAGAGATACGTATGGGATCAAAGCCACGCCTAAGGATACGTATGCTACGTTAATGGACAGGTATAAGGCTAAGATCGGTCTTAAATCGGCTTACGATGATCAGAAAAAGGCGCTGGAGAAGCTGAAGAAAAACGATAAGATAGATGACGAGAATACAAGGCGTTTAAACGCCTCCGTATTATCTAAGGCTATAAATGATAGTAACGATACCGTTAATGGCTTAGAGGGAAGGTTTACGGACTTCGCTAATGTCATATACAAGGAGCAGGAAGACCGGAAGATGAAGAAGGATGAGGATACGTATTTCGCCAAGGGAGGTGAGATAGATAACATCATATCCAGATCCATGAAAGAATACGGTCTTACGGAGGAGGATATAGCTGAGGCTAAGAAAGAGCTGCTTAAGAAAGTGGCTGGTATTCGCCAGAAGATGGAGATAGGAGGCACGTCTTTGTTCGGTCGTAAATTAACTTTCCGCCCGATCGAGAATAGGTTCAACAATGATCCTAACTATTTCGGTTATCAGCGCCAAGGAACTGATGGCTCTTATGGAGGTATTAATACGGATGAGAGGTTGAATTATTATAAGACATTCAATCCGGTCGCTTACGATGCTTATATGGGAGCTTCAGAGGGCGCTAGGGCTAGGGCATTGCAAGACGCTATCTACGGTCAGACAAGTAGCTGGATGGGCTTGGCTACGGCGGAGAACCCGATCATCGCCAACGCCGAGGCGCTTCGGGATTACACGACGCTCGTTTCCTTTGGCGGTGAGGATAGTCAAGGTAATTACCCGGAAGACAAGAAAGCCGCATATCATGATAGGATGAGAGATAATAAATTAGGCTTGTTTACCACATCTCGCCCTATGATCGGTCTAGACGTTGTTACAGAGGAACAGCATAAGGCTCTTAACGATGCTGGTATCACCCATTTTAGCCAACTATTCTCTGATAAGAACAAGGATGTTGTTAATAAGATCCTTGGGGAGGATATGCTTAAGATGCAGGCATTGAGATCCATGAAAGGAATGGAAGGTCTTGATTTTATACTTGACCCTCATAAGGTGGCTCCTGGTCCTATGGATATAGGTGATGTGGAGGATCCTGATGTTAAGTTGGATATGCCTGAGCTGATTGATCCTAATACACTCCCTAAGACCAATACAAATGCCAGTACTAACACCGGTAAGACTAATAATGGTAACGGGAACAGGAATATAGTAGGTGGTGGTCTTGACTTTCCTGAGGTGTTCAGGATGACTCCGGGAGCCGTGACAACGGAAGGTATGGAAAGGCATTACGCTCCTACCGTGGATCCGGTGTTGAGATCGGCTGATCAGTATATGGTTGAGGCCAATCGTGCTTTCCAATCACAATTGGATCAGATGGGTAATGTCCCGGATTCCCAGAGAGGGGCTTTATCATCCAACCTACAGGCGATATTAAGTTCCAATATAGGTAAGTATATAAATGAGGTAGAACAAGGGAACGTGGCTCAAAGGACTTGGGCTGATAATGTCAACGCTCAGTCATGGGCTAATACTTATGATAAGAATATAGCTCAACGCCAAGCTTACCAGCAACGGATACTACAAGGATTGGCTATAAATGACGAGAACTGGGCTAGGTATTTCGATAGCGTAAATGACGAGATCCAGCAGAAGTGGAACACGGCTACGACCATGAATACATTAAGATCTATATTTGGGGATGTTAAGATTGGTCCCAATGGTCAGTTGATCGCAGACCCTCAAGGAGATATATTAAGTTACAGGAGATTATATCCTGCTCAGGAAGTAACTAAAGGCAAGAAAGGATAAAGGATGGCTTCACAATATAGTATATTAAGGAATTACGGTAAGTACGTATCACCCTACAACATGGATGTCATGATGCAGGGTATGGGATACATGCAACAGAAAATAGATACGAATCGGCAGGCTATAAACGAGTATGCTGATTATATTATCAATTCTGATATAGCTAAACCTCAGGATAGGGAATATCTTCAGAATAGGTTAAATGGATTGATACAGGACGTGAATAACGTGTATCGTAAATCCAATCTGGCTTCTGATGGTATAGCCAGAAGCATACAGGCTCGTCTTGGGGAGGCTCTGGATACCCGTGTGTTGAATGCTATTGCCGGTACTAGGGAGATCCGGGCTTTTAGCGAGAAGATGGAGGATATGAAGCTGAACAATCCCAAGATGTATAGTCCTATAAACGAGGCTGAGGCTTTTGCGGATGCCGTGGCTTGGATGAATGACGGTCAGGTAGGGACACGTCTTAATCCTATACATTATACCCCTTATACGGATTACCACGCTGAGATTGATGAGAAGATGAAGAACTTCATCTCCCTTAATAAGGGAAAGAAAGTCAATGTGCCGGTGATTGATGCCAATGGTAACAGGACGGGGGAGATGCGTGAGATGTATATAGATGAAATGAGCTATGCTCAAGTCAGGGATATAGCCATGGCTTCCATATCAGAGAACGGCAAAGCTCAGATGCAACTAGAGGGTAGGTATATGGCTAGGACGAATCCTGACCTATTCAATGTCCAGAGTACCTCTGATTTCCTTAAAGGGTATATTGATGATTTTAGTGCCAAGGAAGAATCTATACGGGCAAAGCTAAAGGGCGTTGGCAATGACAAGGCCAAGAGGGCTAAGTTGGAGTCGGAGCTGGCGGATATTATCAAGCAGAGAAATGATTTTGTGGAGGAGGCCGAGGGCGTTATCGGTAGCAACTACAGCCCGGAGCGAGCCGGCATGTTCATGGTACGACAGCAGTTCCTTCGTGGCGTCGGGCTGAGATGGTCTTATAATAACTCATACGAGACGTTGGGTGTTGATGATTATTATTTCAAGGCCAATCAACAGATGATGGAGAGAGCTAAGTTCAATGAGACAAAAAGGCATAATCTAGCCATGGAGAAAGCAGCGTTGATGAGAGCCAGCAAATTGGGTAGGTCGGAGAATGGGGGTGACGGAGGTGATAACACGACCGGTCCTACCGTGGTTACTAAGAGCGCCAATCTTGAAAATGTGAATATAAGCGATGAGTTCATGAACGGGTTCATAGCCAACGAGAAGGCGGTAACTACCGGCATGAGTAATTTTGTTAAGTCACTGTCAGATGACGCTAGAAGGAAGATCGACGCATGGGCGTCTGATCCTGAGGATAGTAACGTGGTCAAGGATATGGATAACGATCAGGTTATCATGGCTTATTTCAAGGCTAATGGAGGGTCAAGGAATGAGCTACTTGATTACAATGGTCAGGATAGTTACCTGAAGCTTCTTGGGTTAAATACCCAAAGAGGGAAGTATAATAAGATCAATGATGGATTTAATAAGGCGGAGAACGCTGTTTTGGATGGCGTTGACGCTATAGTCGAGAAAGAGGCTAAATCTTTTGATGGATCAGGCATAGATGTTAGTTACGGGTTTGGGACATTCAATCTTGGGGATATCAACAACAACGGTGATAAGGTTTTTGATATAGATGGGATAAATGATATAACATTGAATGATTGGGCTAAGCTGTCCGCTTATAGCTCTTTGCTAAATGATAATATAAACGTCGTTAATAGTAGCATTCAAGGAGAAGCTCCATATGTGTCGGTGGATTCAGGTCAGTCAAGTATTCTTTTGGATCGTGTAAATAATCTTATGGGAACATCTTTTTCTCTTGATGATATTGAGTCTATAATGTCTCTTGCCGTATCTGGGGCTAACAAGAATAGGCATATCGAGGAAATAAAAGACAGGTTTGCTGGTGATAATAGAGCGATCGCTGTCGCTACCGCTATATATGACGAGGCGCATAAAGAGAGAAATGATTTATTAAGACATAAATGGAGTCGTGGAGATTTAGGCAGGATCGCTGATGACGCTAAGCGCGCTGGCGAGGATTACTTGAGACAATATCGTCATGAGTACGCCGAGCGTGAGTATATCTTCTCCGGCGATTATCCGTCTAAAAGCCAAGCCGAGTATGATTATATAAAGATTAGTGACCTGTTCACCCGTGGTGGCGGTTTTATCCCCAAGGATAAGGATAATGCCAATACGAAGATAACGTTTACCATATCCCCTATAGGTGATGGTAATTATCAGATCATTGGCAATAATGGAGGTGATGGTCGATCTGTTGTTGAGGTAAGCGAGGCTGATCTGGCTGCGAATAACCTTACCTTCTACAAGGAGGATGTAAGCATCCCGTCCGAGACCTATGATTCCGGTGTCGTACCCATATCTTTCGCCAGCTCAAGCAACAACGCTTATGGGAAGATGGCTAAGTCATTGTTGGTAGCTCCATTCGCTTACGCCAGCGGGGCCAAGGACACGGTAATGCCTTATATAGATATGTTTACGAATATAAATGACGGTAATATCAGGAAGAATCAGATGATGATCGCTACTGACGTGTTGTTCGATAACGCTTCTATGTACGAGTTAAGGGCTTCCGGATATAAGTATAATAATGGTTCCTCTGGGATAAATGTTGATATATATAGCAAAGGAGAGGCGAGAGAAGGTAATACCCCGTTATACTCAATTGATCTGGATGGTGTTAATTATGCTGATGAGGTGGCTAGAAAGATTGACTTCTGTCCTCAGTATTATTTGGTCATGGCATGGCAACAGATACTTAGCAAGGAGAATGAGGTGTATTGGAGGAGCGAGGGAAGATCTACTACTGATGATTTCGAGAGCTTCATCTCGCCCATAGCTGATATGATTGATCAGGAGATAAGAAATAGGAATAACGGAAATAGTGGAAATAATGGAAACAATGGAAATCTATAATAATACCTCTAATGGAAAGGATCTTGCCGAGAAGTACAGATATCCTACCATAAACGTAGATAATATAAAGGCTATTGGTACGGATCCCTATGATATACCGGATCGTGACCTGCCTCCGGTATTGGATCCGTATTCCGCTTCCGAGAGATCAAAGTCCCAGATACCGTCATTGTCGGAGAGGATCAAGAATACTGTTAAGACAAATTATTATGATGATATGAAACATATGTCCCCATTAGGATATATGGCTTCTGATCAAAGCTATAAGGGCAGGTTTAATCTTACTGGTCCGGAGATATCGTTGGAGGATTCAAGGTATCGACTTAGTAGCGGTACTTGGATACCTAAATACGAGTCTTATATCCCCGGTGTAGATAACGACACACGTTTATCTAGGAGTCAAGGTAGGACTGAGAAATGGATGAGAGGTTTGGGGAAATTTGTAGGTAAGGCCGCTTTGTATGGATTAGGTGGTGTTATTCAGCCTTTTTATGGTATTTACGCCGGTGTATCCAGAGGTAATTTTAACGCTGTTTTTGATAACGATTTCACGAGATGGTTGGATGATCAGGACAAGAAGATGGATTACGGTCTTGCTCATTATTACAATCGTGAGGAGCGGGATATGAATTTCCTTCAAAGCATGACTACGGCTAATTTCTGGTCTAACGATTTTTTATCCGGTCTTGCTTTTACTGTTGGAGCCATGTTATCATCAGCCGTATATTCCGGCGCTGGATTGATGAACTTAGCTCGTACGGGAGCTAGGGCAGGCGTGGCATTGGCTAGGATAGGCAAGGCGGCTTCGGATACCAAGAAAGCGTTCGGCGCTTACCTCAGGGCCGCCCGTATAGGACAGAGGGTAGGCAAGGGACTGGACACCGCCGCCTTCCTTGGCACGTCCACCGCATGGGAGGCATCTGTCGAGGCCAGAAGTATGCTGATGGAGGCTGAGGAGAATTTCAGGCAGTCTTACCGTAACGCTTATGGAAGGGAAGTCCCATATGAGGAGCTTATGAAGTTCAGAGCTGACAATGCCAATGCCGCTAATGCCGTATTTGCCGCCAACGTCGGCATATTGTCATTATCCAATATAGCTATGTTCGGCGATATGTTCGGCATGGATCTTGGTGTGGATAAGTTCATAAAACGCAATATATTTGGCGTAGGTGCCGAGAGGATGGATAACGGTACGTTAAGAGCCATAACACCAAAGAAATGGCAGAAGGTAGCCGGAAATACGTTCAATATCATCAAGCGCCCAGTGTCAGAGGGTCTGTATGAGGAAGGTCTTCAGGGAGTGGCTAGTAAGTCCGCCAAGGATTGGGTAGAATCAAGATACAATCCTATGGCTATCCGGCAGAATATAGGCTATATGGAGGCTATAAAGAATGGGTTCAAGGAGACGTACGGGTCTAGCCAAGGATGGAAGGAGATCGGTATCGGTATGATTATCGGATCGATTACGGGTGTAAAGACTATTGGGGGTATAAAGGAATGGAGCCAAGACATGTCCCGGAACAAGGGGATGGTGGAGGCCTACAACGCCAATGCCGGCGCCTTGACCACCGCCGCTGTCCGTGCTATTCGTGGCAGTATGGCTCTTAACGCTCAATTATCTGGTGTAGACACATCGTACGAGAGTGATGGTAGGATCATAAATAAGGATTTTAGTGACGCCGTATTCAATCGTCTCCGTTATGATTCGGAGATGGGGATGCTGGATGATACGAAGGAGAATTTCAGGACGGTAGTCGAATCTATACCTAATAGCGATATAGCGTCCGATATGAATATGACGGATGAGCAGGTCAATGAGTATAAAGCCGATCTTGTCAATGAGTTTAATAAGAAGGTGGATAATTTCACTATGGCCAACAGGTTCGCCGATTCTCTTACCGAGGGTATATCCAATAGATCGTTCAATACCTATATTTCTAACATGGTATATAATGGTCTTGAGGCTAAGGATAATTTGGACGATATTGCCAGCCAATTAAATAGGTTGTATAAAAATGATATAGGTGAGGCTCTTGATGTTTATTCTCATCTTAACCCTGATTCCTACAAAGCTATTAGCGAGCTTATGGAGCTTACGTCAAGAATGCAGGCACTTGAAAAAGGCATATTAAGGCTTCAGCGGATGGCGATGGGTGAGGAACGGTTTGAGAGGAACAAGGATAAATTGGCTAAAAAGACCGATGAGTTAGCTAAGCTGACAGAGGATAAAATAGTCCTTGAGAGGAAATTGGCCACGATGGTTAACTCGGAGGCCGATCTATCCTCCTTATTATTTTCTGATCGATCTAATAGACAGATTAGTGCTTCTGATTTAATGGCTGCGTACAACACTATAACTGATCTTGAGAATGTAGTATCTATCCGTGGTGTCGATAACCACAAGGAGGCAATGGCATTGCTTAGTGAGTATCGTCATAATCTAGTGGCTTATAAGAATATCAATGAATCTCTTCGTCGTATGCGTGATAAGAGATTTATACGGTCGCAGGAACGGGGATTTATGAAGATCTTGTCAAACGCATGGGGAAAGACTTATGAGGAGGATGATAGCAAATACGATTTCAGGAATACCGATAATTCTGACGTTAACGCCCTTTATGCCAATGATCAGGCTATAGATAAGGCTTTTAATGATGGTCTTATTGGCGAGGACGAGGCGTTTATGTTCAAGACTTATAATCATATGATCGCCAGATCCATGGAAACGGATATCCAATCTGGTGACAATATCGTTGAGAATGTCCCTGATGACGAGGATCTCCTAAATCCTTCGGACGATAGGTCTACTGATATCGCTATAAAGATCTGGAACGGCAATGAGGATATCCTGTCTCCTAGGGAGCGTCAGATATATGATAATAATAAGGATCGTATTGATGATATAATTAAAGGGTTTGGGGATAATCCTATCGCCAGACTCAATAAGATCAGGTCGATGATAGATAGGTTAAATATCAATGGTGATGTCTCGGATAATATCAAGGATGCTATTGATAATATTATAGATATAAATATTAATGGTCTTGATCAGGATCAGGTTAAGGAGGCGATAAAGACCTACAACGATCTTATGAATGAAGCTGACAATGGCAATGAGGTTGACCAGGATAAGCTTAATGAGGCTATTGATATTATCAATAATTATTCCGATGGTCCTCTTCTTCAATTCGTGGAATGGATGAGGTTGTATGATAACGGAAGTATAGCTGTCAAGGATTACGATAAATCCATACCTATGGGTGATGTCCTCACAGAGAGCGAACCCGGGACATCCACCGGCAGGACGGAAGTTAACGCCGCCCAGAATCCGGTGGTGTTGATGGCTCAGAAGAGAGAGATCGGTGGGGTTATGTATTATGAAGTTGGCGGAATGAGACTTGACAGGTTTATGGACAGTCTTGGGCTTAAAAGATCTGATGCCACTGATACTGATAATGGGAGGGTGATGGATTTCACCAACGGAACCGACATATTTACTGTTATAGAGTCAGATAACCACTCAAGATGGATGATTAGCGAGGATGACGCTCAGGCTTTCGAGAACGCTACCGGTGTCATATTGGGGCGGCAAACCGCCTTGTCGACCTCCATCTGGTTCATGGTGTATCGCAAGGGGCAGGATGGATCTATTGTCCCTTATTATACGGGTGATACGTTTGGATCTAACAACGAGTCGGTGAATCAGGAAGCCGTAGCTAATCTCCGTAAGGATAATATCGTAAGGTTTAAGATGGATATGTTAGATCCTTATACCAAGGGATTGTATGATAAATACAATAGCCTTAACGCCGTTTACCCTGATTCTGATGAGGCTAAGTCGGCTTACCGAGAGCTGGTTGATAATATGGTTATTAAGATCGTGGATAGCGACGGCAATTTCGTCTCGGTACTGAAAGCCAATGACCCGGACTCAAAAGGGAGTAACGCTGATTTAAGGAGTATGGCCTTTGAGTTATATAGGGATAATATAGGATCTGTTACTGGCGAGATTGATATACCGTTCGTAGGTACAGTTACCAGTGTTTTGCCGGGAAGACCAAATTTCAGTGTAAGTGATGATAATGGCACGTTGATGGTATCCGAGAATGACTTTACCAACGAGACGGTTGGTAAGGTCGAGAGCGTAGGATATATAGAGAATGGGGAGGTTACGATGAGGGATAATATTAAGTATAATATATTCCCGTTCTGTACGGCTATCGTCAGGGACAAGTATGGTGATTATAAAAATTCACGTATTCCGGTCGTAGCTATAAAGACAGGAAATGGAAGAAATTACCTGTACCCCGTAAGATTGAAAAATCAGGATATATCGTCATTTTCGTCCATGATCGAATCGATGGCTGATAGGATTACGGAGGGTCTAGGCGGAGGCGTAAGTATTGATGATATAATGGATCTTAATAACGCTATAGCCAGATCAGGGTTGGATAATAAGACATATATGATTCCGCTGGCGGGAGATGTGGATGTTATCAAGAACCGGCTTGAAGCTGTCAGGAAAGCCGCTAACCAGATGCCTATGACCGCTGACGTAAGAGGATGGATAGGCGATTCTAGGACTAAGGAGGATATTTTGATGAATGATGTTACGATCAACATTGATCTTAACAACGATCCTTTCATAGCTCCTAAGTTCAGGATGAGTATTAGGAGGGATGAGACGTTCTTCGAGGAGACGGAGACCCCGTTCGTCAACCCGTCTGGCGTCCAATCGGGATCCGCTTCGCCTGCGAAGGCGGCCGAGGACAAGTCTTTGGTTTCCGACGGAAATGTCGTATCTGGAGAAAAAGAGGCGGAGGATCCTTGCTAAATAAAATATCTTGACTTATCTTTGCGGCGTCAGTCCATCACCTGACGAGTAAGATATTTAAAAGTTGGTCCCTGTCGGGTGTGTGATGGCCCCGGTGGGGACTCTTTATATTATGCAACTAGATTCTTTTTTACATCGGAAGATCATGCAAGACCTACGCATCCAGCGAGTGAAGGTCTTGATGATGTTATACACCAGTAACTATTTTGTCAAGGTCAGACAAAAGCAGTTGCTTGATCATACATACGCCTTAAGCAGGGATCAGGCTTTTGATTATATGACTGAGTTCAATAAAAGACTTAGTGATAAGGTTGGTATAAAATGTACGATGGATATCCTTCTACCTACCGATGATGATAACGCTAACATCATAATCGAGCACAATGGCATTATCAAGAAGTTGATGAAGGAGGCCGATAAACTGGAACTTGATACTGATGCTATCAAAGTCATGATGCGTGATCTTCTTGATGAGTTGAAGGATGATATTGATCTTAATATCCTGATATTTGACGTAAGCCAGTTACTTATAAAATACAATCTATTTAGGTTGGAGGCTATAACCGAGCAGGAGTTCAAGAACTCTTTTGTCAGAATGGATAGCAGGAATATGGAGATAAAGAAACTAACTTTATCTGATATCAAGAAGGTGGTGATGATGATGGAGAATAGATATAGTTATATTTCGTCTATATGATGGACAAATATAATTGATTACGTTTTTTGTAAAAATGTCTCCTGTTTGTTTGTAGTTTCAAAATAAGGTCTTATATTTGCGGTGTCTATC
>ERZ1034976.2750-NODE-2750-length-11646-cov-4.316625_pt1 | contig 11646 bp, 9 predicted proteins | sample MGYA00520623_ERZ1034976 | MGnify/ENA primary metagenome ERZ1034976 (study PRJEB33766, sample SAMN09781774) | gut metagenome | biome: gut microbiome | host: Homo sapiens | place: Madagascar | study: EMG produced TPA metagenomics assembly of the PRJNA485056 data...
AGCTTCTGCCTTTTTCAGGATACCGGCTGCCTCTGCCTCTGCCTTCGCCTGGATGGCTTCTGCTTCCGCTTTACCTTTGGCTGCCACAGCGGCTGCCTCTGCGAGGCCTGCTGCCTTGACTGCCTCTGCTGCCTGCTCCTTGGCGAATCTCTCTGCCTCGGATTTTGCTTTCTCAGCTTCTGCCTGTCTCTGGATCTCGAAGAGTTCTGCCTCCGCTCTCTTCTGTCTCTCGTACTGCTCGGCATCTGCCTTCTGCTGTGCTGCGTATTTATTCGCTTCTGCGGTCTTCTTGACCTCAGCTTCCAGAGCTTTCTCCTTGATGGATACTTCTCTCTCCTTTAATTCCAGTTCCTTCTCCTGACGGGCCAGGTTCGCGTTCGCTGTGGTGATCTCCACGGTCTTACGCTGTTCCTCTTCCTGGATCTTATATGCTGCGTCAGCTTCTGCCTTCTTGATATCGGACTCTTTCTTCAGTTCTGCCTTCTTGATAGCCAGTTCGGTCTGCTTCTGGGCGATCTCGGTCTCTGCGATGACCTGTGCATCATTGGCATCCTTCTGCGCCTGTGCTCTGGCGATGGCCACATCTCTGTCTGCCTGTGCCTTTGCTACGGAAGCGTCCTTCTGGATCTGGGACATGTTATCCTGTCCCAAAGCAGTGATCAGGTTGTTCTCATCCTCGATCTTCTGGATGTTACAGGACTCGATCCAGATACCCAGGGCATTCATATCCTTCTGCGCCTTTGCCTGTACCTCATCACCGAAAGTCTTACGGTCATTACACAGTTCCTTCAGGCACTGGGTACCGATGATCTCACGCATGTTACCCTGTAAGGAATCGGTCAGTGCATCGCGGATCTGATCTTCGTTCATGTTCAGGAAGTTCTTCATGGCTGCGTTAGCCATCTCGGTGGTGATTCTCTTGTTCGCATCCGCACCTGCCACGACTTCACCCTTCGCATTTACGGTGACATCTCTCTGGGTCAGGACTCTGACCTTTGCCACGGCGTCGATATCCACACCGATGAAATCCTTGGTAGGTATATAACCGTTGGTCTTGATGTCGATACTGATCTGCTTCAGGATCAGCTCATCCTTCTTCTCCAGAAAAGGAATCTTGATGCCTGCACGACCGATCAGAACCTTAGGTTCTCTCTTGATACCGGAAATGATGTAGGCTTTGTTCGGTGACGCCTTCACATAACCGGATGCCAGGATGGCCAGGATGGCAATGGCCAATACAATAATTGCGATAATACCAATGTTAATTTCCATATGTACTCCCTCATTCTTTCTGCTTTTGTAATATATGAAAAGCTGCTTGTATGGTATGTATTTTACCATACAGACAGCTTGACGAACAGTGGTATCTATTATTTTTTTATCATTTTATTGTAGCAAAATGTGCACGATATTCCACGTGTGTTACCGGTCATCGGCATTCCTTCAGGTATTCCATGAAGTTCTGCTTGTTCTCCAGTGCCGTGGTGGTGGGTCTTCCGAGATCTTCCCTTGCGCCGATACCACATTTTACTTCGATAAAGGTCAGGGTCTCTCTCTCTTTTGCAGCGGTCAGTTCCCGGTCCAGTTCCTCATAGGTGGTAACGGATACTGCATGGGGATAGCCGCAGGCCTTTGCAATGGAGACAAGATCAATATCGGCTGCCACGGTAGGCATACCTCCCACGGTCTCATGGGCACCGTTATTGATGACGATGTGTACCATATTTTCAGGTGCCGTACTGCCCAGTACCGCCATGGAACCCATGTGCATCAACACTGCGCCATCACCGTCCACGCACCATACTTTCGTACCCGGCTTTTGCACTGCCACGCCCAGAGCGATACTGCTGCTGTGTCCCATGGAACCTACGGTCAGGAAATCATATTTATGACTCTGTCCGTTATGTTCTCTGATCTCAAACAGTTCTCTGCTGGCCTTGCCTGTGGTGCTGACGATAGGATCCTCGCCGGAGGCCTGCACGATGTGACGGATGATCTCTTCCCGGATCATGGGATTGTCATTGCGATACTCCACCTTTTCCTCATAACTGAGGGCACCCTTCCGGATCACGAACGCTACATCCTCACCACGATCCAGCTCCTTGCGGAACTCCTGCATGGCAGCACTTACTTCCTCTTCCGTTGTGCCTTTTCCGATGACAAAATAGCGGATTCCCATATCCTCCAGCAATTTCAGGGTCACTTCTCCCTGATAGATATGCTGTGGTTCGTCGTGGATCCCCGGCTCACCGCGCCAGCCGATGACGAAGATCATGGGGATGGCATAGACTTTATCATTCAGCAGGGATGCCACGGGGTTGATGATATTGCCTTCTCCGCTGTTCTGCATGTATACTACCGGGACTTTGCCGGTAGACAGATGATAGCCGGCGGCCAGTGCCGTGCAGTTGCCTTCGTTCGCCGCGATCACATGATGCTTCGGATCGATCCCATAGGTGTGCATCAGGTAATTGCAGAGGGCTTTCAGCTGGGAATCCGGTACGCCGGTATAAAAATCCGCATTTAAAATTTTCGCAAAGTTTTCTGCTTTCATGTAAGTATTCCTTTCCTGCCCCTGTCAGTTAAATTTCGTCTATTAAAGTTATAATATCTTTGATCGGCATCAGTCTGCTGTCCACTTCCTGTGCCCTGTGATACCGCAGGATGTCCTCGGCGGTCTGCTGCATGGCGGGGAAGGCACTTCTGGTCAGCTGGTTCGCATAGATCACGATATTGACGCCGTGGGCGGCCAGTTCGTTTTCCGTAATGCTGTTAAAGGAAGACGGCACCACCACGATAGGTGTCTTCGAATCCTCTGCCCGGAATTTATCACAGAATTCCAGAATCTCATCCGGGGATTTCTTACGGCTGTGGATCATGATGCCATCCGCTCCCGCTGCTACGAAAGCTCTGGCACGGTTCAGTGCATCTTCCATGCCTCGCTCCAGGATCAGGCTTTCGATTCTGGCAATGATCATGAAATCATCCGTCAGCTGTGCCTTTTTGCCGGCTGCGATCTTGGCACTGAAATTCTCGATGCTGTCCTGGGTCTGCACCACATCGTTTCCGAAGAGGGAATTTTTCTTAAGTCCGGTCTTGTCCTCAATAATGATGGCGGAAACACCCATTTTTTCCAGTGTTCTCACTGTGTATACGAAATGCTCCGTCAGTCCGCCGGTATCTCCGTCAAAAATAATGGGTTTCGTGGTCACTTCCGTCACGTCATCAATGGTACGGAAACGGGAAGTCATGTCCACCAGCTCGATATCCGGCTTGCCCTTCGCCGTGGAATCGCACAGAGAGCTGATCCACATGGCGTCGAACTGGTCCAGCTCACCATCATGCTCCACGATGGTCTTCTCTGCGATCAGTCCGGTCAGGCCGCTGTGAACCTCCAATGCCTTTACAATGGGACGGATCTCGATCAGCTGACGCAGACGTTTTCTGCGGTATTCCGGCATGGCCAGCTTTTCCTTGATCCTCGTATCAATTCTTTTTACTTCTTCATTATATGTATAAGGGACATCTATGATCTCACCGCCGTATGTCTTCAGCAGTCCTTCCACGTTGTCACGGATAGCCTTCAAAGCTCCCTCCTGCCAGTTATCCCCATGGATCACGTAGTCAGGGCGCAATTCTTCAATGACTTTATCATACATTACATCATCCTGCACGACCACATTGCTGACTTCCGGGATATCTTTTACTAACTGCATACGCTCCTCGAAGCTGATGGTGGGAAAACGGTTAAAACGGATCATTGCCGCATCACTTAAGACGCCGATGGTCAGCTCGCCGTATTTTCCGGCTTCTCTGATGATATTGCGGTGCCCCTCATGAATGACATCTGTACAGAAACAGGTATATACTCGCTTCATTTGATCCTATGCCTCCTTATATTTTGCCGGAATCTGAATTTTATTGACTTCCAGTGCTTCTCTGAACACTTTGAAAAAGGCTTCGATATCCGGTCTGTCAATCGCACCCAGCGCACACAGGCGGAAGGTATTGGTAGTGGAAATCTTGCCGGGGTAAATGGTAAATCCCCGCTCATAGCAATAATCATGTACTTTTTCAAAATTCCAGTTTGGATCATCGGGATACTTCACAGACACAACCAGTCCCGACTGCCATTCTCTGCGGATCACATCGTGGAATCCCAGTGCATCCAGTCCCTCATGGATAGCTTCGAAGACTCTGGTGTGTCTCGCCCACTTGGCTTCCTCGCCCTCTGCCCAGTATTCCTTCAATGCCTGGATCGTGGCGTAAATGGTCTGTACCGGCGGAGTAAAATGCATCTCCCCGGTTCTCTGGAAAAAGTCATACTGCTGATACAGGTTACAGTAATAAGAGCGCTTCGGATAGTCCTTCGATGCCTCTAAGACTGCCCGGCTTCCCACGACAAAAGAAAGTCCCGTCATGGCCATGAGACCCTTCTGGGCGGAAGCCATACAGAAGTCAATATTGTCTTCTTCTATATGAATGGGACGCATGGCGTAAGTAGAGGTGGTATCCACGGTAAAGACAGCATGATATTTATGAGCAAGGGCTCCGATCTCACGGATCGGATTGAGAATGCCGGTGCCGGTCTCGTTATGAGTGGTATGTACCAGGGCAATGTCCGGATTCTCTCTCAGAGTCTGCTCCACTTTTTCTAAGTCTGGCAGTTCGTCCACCGGGAATTTCAGGTCAATATAGGGAAGTCCGTAATACTGGCATACTTCCACAGCTCTGGTGCTGTAGGCTCCGTTATCCACCACCAGTACTTTGCCGCCCTCCGGCAGCAGGGAGCTGATGCAGGCATCAATATTGATGGTGCCGGATCCACAGAACAGGACGCTGGTATACTTTTCCAAGTCTCCATGCACAATTTTTACAAGGTCTTCTCTGAGCCCCTTCATCAATCCGCCGAATTCTTTCTCTCTGGGACAGATGTCCGGCACGACCTGTGCGTATTTTACGGTATCAGTGGTGGTAGACGGTCCGGGATTCAATAAAATATTTCTTTTGACGGGTTTTTGTATCAACTGCTCCATTATGGGATTCCTCCTTTTTTTGTTCACGTTCTTTTCCCAATCGTTCATTAATTTATGATATGTTTTAATTCTTTGAACGGTTTTCATAGGTTTTCGGCTAAAATAAGTACACAAAATGTCTGCGTTCCATTCGCAGACACTTTGTGTTAAATATGAACATATCATAATACCATTCGCACAAAATAGCAATACTTATTTTTCCTTAAACATCATACGTCTTGTCGATGGCTTTCAGTTCCCGGAAAGTATCGATCTCGATAATGTCATTTTCCCGGCATTCACGTACTTCTACCTTATAATGCTTCTTGCAGAATACCAGAGGCACCTGCTCCCAGTAGCGCTCTTTTCCGCCGGGTTGCTCATAGGTCATCTTGATATCGTCTGACAGCTTGTGTCCATCCTCTTCGTTCCAGTAAGAGATTCCCACCATCTGCCAGCAATCCAGTCCGCCGACCTTCTCCTCTACGATGACGCCGTCCTTCACTATGAAGCACCAGTCATCGGTTCTGTCCTTTTTAATAGCCAGGAAATCAGAGGTGTAATGATACTTGGTAATGATCTTCGGATTGGAGATCAACAGATCCGCCTCGAAGACATAGGCATTGGAAAGCATGTATCTGGCCACCATGGCGGAGGAAATATTGTTAGCTTCATTGTAAACCGGATTCTCCAGGAATTTGATCATGGGATATTTGTACAGCAGCTGATCAAACTGCTCTGCCAGATACCCCCGGACAATATAGATTTCATTAATCCCGGCATCCAGACAGGCATCGATCAGTCCGTCAATAATACGCTGTCCATGCACACGTACCAGTGGTTTCGGGGTGTTAAAGGTAATGGGCACCAGCCGGCTGCCGAATCCGGCTGCAATAAAGATGGCGCGCTTTGCACGGTAAGGCTCCAGTGCGGAGATTCCGGCACCTGTGATCTCTCCCTCTGTCACATACTGTAATTCGGTCAGTTCCTGCATGACACGGTTGACCGTTCCCAGAGAGTGTCCGCTCTTTTCTCCCAGCTGTCTCTGGGATAAAGTACCTTTTTCCTCTGCCAGTATCGATAAAATATCAAATTGTTTTCTTGTCAGTGTCTGATTCATCTTCTGCTTCCTTTCTTTTTTCCATTCTCCATGACCATCGTCCTGTTTCTATCGAAATTATCGAATTTCCGTTAAGTCATATGGTGTTGTCTGGTATACATAGTAATTGAGCCAGTTGCTGTAAAGGTTGTTACAATGAGATCTCCACTGTAACAGAGGTCTCTGCTCCGGGTCATCGTCCGGGTAATAATTATAGGGGATCTGAATGGGCAGTCCTTTGTCCAGATCTCTATGATATTCGTTGTCCAGTGTATAACGGTCATATTCGGGATGGCCCGCTACAAAAATCTTTTTGCCCTCTTCCGCCATTGCCAGGAATACGCCGGCCTTCTCCGATTCTGCCAGGATCGTCAGATCCTTACAGGCATGAATGGCCTCCAACGGAGTCTCGGTATGACGGCTGTGCGGAGCCATGAAAATATCATCAAATCCCCGGACCAACGGAACTTTCCGGTTGGATACCTTATGCGCATAGACGCCGAACAGCTTCTGGGACAGTTGTCTCTTGTTGATTCCGTAATAATGATAGAATCCGGCCTGTGCCGCCCAGCAGATATGTAAGGTGGAGGTCACATGGGTCTCCGCCCAGTCCAGGATCTGGCAGGTCTCCTCCCAGTAATCCACTTCCTCGAAGGTAATATCCTCCACCGGTGCTCCGGTAACGATCAGTCCATCGAATTTACGATCCCTGATCTCATCAAAGGTAATGTAAAATTTGTTCAGATGGCTGGCCGGGGTATTCAGTGACACGTGGGTCTTGGTGTTCATGAAAGTGACATCCACCTGCAGCGGTGTATTGGACAACGCCCGCAGCAGCTGCAGCTCCGTATCCTGCTTTACCGGCATATTGTTCAGGATCAGTACCTGCAGGGGACGCATGTCCTGATGTACCGCACGAAATTCGTCCATGACGAATATATTTTCATTTTCCAGTATCTCTTTGGCAGGCAGATCATTTTGTGTTTTGATAGGCATTTTATTTTCCTCCGGGTCTTTCTTGCTTATTCCTCGTAAGGAATATTATAGGTTCTCAGAAATTCCTCTTCTGTCAGAATGGGAACCTGTAATTCTTTTGCTTTTTTATTTTTCGATGATGTAGAGGTAATATCATTGTTGATCAGGCAGGTGGTCTTGCCGGTGACACTTCCGGTCACCTTGCCGCCTTTTTCCTCAATGACCTCTTTCAGATCATTCCGGCTGGCATAATGGTTCAGGCTTCCCGTCACCACGAAGGACATTCCTGCCAGTGTCTGTGCACTCTCATCGATCTGTGGTGTCTCTATCGTCAGGATTTCCTTCAGATGAGCTATTTTCTCCAGATTCTCCGCATCCCGCATATAATCCGCAAATGCCGATGCCAGCACCTCTCCCACACCGGGAATGGCACTCAGTGTTTCTTCGTCCGCTGCCTGCATTCGTTCCAGATCGTAATCAAAATAACGGCACAGCACCTTGGCATTAGCCACGCCGATTCCTGCGATCCCCAGTCCATAGATCAACCGGGGCAGCGTGGTATGTCTTGCAGTCTCGATACTGTCCATCATATTCTGATAGGATTTTTCTCCGAATCCTTCCATTCCGGTAATGACCTCCTTGTAACGGTCCAGCCGGAACAGATCCGCATATTCATGGATAAAGCCCTGATCGATCAGCTTCTCCAATGTTGCCTCGGAGAGTCCGTCAATATTCAGCGCATCTCTGCTGACGAACAGAGTGTAGGATTTGATTTCCTTGGCCGGGCATTTCTCATTGGTGCAGTACAGAGACTGTACCTCATTCATCTGTCGGATCTCCGTGGGCTGTCCGCACACCGGACACACCTTTGGAATCTCCACATTATCACTGCCTGTCAGATTCTCAGCGATCTGGGGAATGATCATGTTGGCCTTATAGACCGTGATATGGTCTCCGATTCCCAGTCTGAGGGATCTCATGATACTGATATTATGCACGGAAGCGCGGCTCACCGTTGTGCCTTCCAGTTCCACCGGCTCAAAAATAGCTACCGGATTGATCAGACCGGTACGGCTGGCGCTCCACTCGACCTCTTTTAATGTAGTCTCCCGCAGTTCATCCGCCCATTTGAAAGCAATGGAATCTCTGGGGAACTTTGCGGTCCTGCCCAGGGACTGTCCGTAGCTGATACTTTCATAAGTAAGTACCAGACCGTCGGAAGGAATATCGTAGTGCTCGATCTTGTGTTCAAAATCTTCAATGGCAGATAAAATGTTCTCTTCCGTTACTGCCACATGTTCCACCACTGCAAAGCCCTGCTCCTGCAAAAAAGCAAACTGGGCTTCCTTGGAATCATGAAAATCTACACCATCCGCCTTTACCAGCGTAAAAGCAAAAAAGCGGACATTCCGTCTGGCCGTGATCTCATTGTTGAGCTGCCTCACAGAGCCGCTGCACAGATTTCGGGGATTCTTGTATTTTGCCTCTGCATCTGCGATCTCCCCGTTGATCTTCTCAAAATCACTGTAGGTGATCACCGCTTCTCCCCGCAGGATCAGTTCTCCGGTATAGGAAATATTCAGCGGAAGATTCTTAAAAGTACGGGCGTTATTTGTAATGACCTCACCGATCTCGCCGTTGCCACGGGTAACCGCTTTTGCAAGTTTTCCTTCACGATACGTCAATACAATGGTCAGCCCGTCCAGTTTCCAGCTGAGAATTGCAGGATTGCCTTGCAGCCAGTCACGCAGTTCTTCCCGGCTTTTCGTCTTGCCCAGAGACAGCATAGGACTCTCATGGCGCTCCTTGGGAAGCTCATCCACCGCTTCGTAGCCTACGTTTACCGTAGGACTGTTGGCCAGGGTAACGCCTGTCTCTTTTTCCAGTTCCACCAGTTCATCATAGAGCTTGTCGTATTCGTAGTTGCTCATGATCTCCTGATCCTTGGCGTAATAGCTTTCGGAAGCTGCATTCAGTTGTTCTACCAGATCTTTGATCCGGTCTATTTTGGAAGACTGCATCTTGTATTCCTGCCTTTATATTATTTAATTGCGATTTAACATTCCGGTGTCTCTTTGAAGCTGTTCCAGCTCTTCTCCGGTGACCTCGCGCCACTTTCCCGGCTTCAGATCCCCCAGCAGAATGTTCATGATCCGGATTCTTTTCAGCGCTTTTACCCGGTATCCACAGGCTTCACACATCCGCCTGATCTGTCTGTTGACTCCCTGAGTCAAAACAATACGGAAGGTAAATTTTCCGATCTGTTCAATCTCACATTCTCTGGTAGTGATGTCCAGATCTTTCAGATAAATACCTTTCGTCATTTTCTCCAAAAAATCGGGTGTTATTTCCCTATCTGTCTTTACGATATATTCTTTTTCATGACGGTTGGCGCCCCGCATCATGGCATTGATCAGATCTCCATCATTGGTGAGCAGGATCAGGCCTTCGGAATCTTTGTCCAGACGTCCCGCATAGGTCAGCCGTTCCGGATAGCGGATCATATCCATGATCTTTTTCTCTGCATGAGGATCTCTCTCCGTGCAGGTCACTCCCACCGGCTTGTAAAATGCCAGTACCTTCTGTGTCTGTTTTCCCTGCAGAATCTTCTTACCCACCTGCACGGTGTCCGTTTCTTCCACCTGCTGTCCCATTCCGGCCACCTGACCGTTGACCAGTACTTTCCCCTGTTCGATCAGCTTATCCGCATCTCTTCGGGAACATACACCGCACTGTGCCAGATATTTATTCAGACGCATTCTATTCCTCATTCCTTTCCGAAGCCCTTAACTTCCGGGCTACAGACACACGGCCGCAAGTATATGTTTTCACGCTTCCACACCGTCTGCCGCTTCGAAGTCACTGAGACTTTTGACTTTGGGAATACCGTTTCCGTTTGCCACACCCAGCTTTGCGGTCTCATCTGCCAGCTCGTTGTATTTTACCTTCGAATGAGCCGGTACTTTGGTAAAGCGGATCTGAATCTTCTGTCCCCAGCCCAGCATGGTCTGTGCATATTTTTTCGTCAGATCATTCTTACTTTTCCAGGCACCGGTGACCCATTTCTCGATTCCTTCATAGTCGTAGCGGATCTCGATGGCTGTAAAGCCGCTGTTTAAGGCAAACCGTACCGCATACATGGCTCCCAGCATCTCTCCGGAGACATTCCGCTGTTTCAGAGAGTCCGGATTGTCACCATTACCGTATTCTGTATAGATGCGTCCATCGGGAAGAATAAAAATACAGCCGAAACCATATTTTTTCAGTGCATCCTGATAGCTTCCGTCCACATAGGCCAGCAAGGTACCCTCTTCCGGACGATCATTCACATCCGCATCCTCCGGATATCTTCCCAATCCATTCCACTCTGCCATAATTCATCTGTCTCCTTATCGAATAAAGTTGGTCTTCTGCGCCGGTTCTCTCTCCGGGAAATCCACGCCCGCAGCTTTTCCTGCGGCAATGCATTTGAGCAACCATGCCATATTGTTACCCAGGGTACGCATGGTCTGCATACCTTCCAGATCCTGTTTTACCTCTTCGGGAGTATTGCCGTGTACCTGATTCCAATACTGGCTGGATACCACCGGCATACAGTTGATGGTAAAATATTTGTTCAACTGGTCAAAGGCTGCGGAAGCCCCACCGCGTCTGCAGCTGACGATGCAGGCACCGGGCTTGCCCTGGAACAGGGCGCTCTTGCCGTAAAATGCCCTGTCCAGGAAGGAAGTGATCATACCGGAAGCAGATGCATAATGCACCGGAGATCCGAAGACAAATCCGTCTGCAGTCTTCGCTTTTTCCACAAATTCATTCACGCCATCCTCCCGGAAACACTTTCCGTTCTTCAGACAGGCATTGCAGCCGATACATCCGGCGATGGGCTGTGTACCCACCTGGATGATCTCCGTCTCAATACCGTTTTTCTCCAGTGCTCCCGCTACTTCCTCCAGAGCTGTGTAGGTACAGCCCTTCGCATGTCCGCTTCCGTTTACCAGTAATACTTTCATTGCTTTTACCTCTTTTTCTCTTATTGTTTCTCTTCTCTGTTATTACCACCCGAAATGTGGTATGCTATCTGATAGATTTTGATATTTTTATCAGCATTTTAACAAACCGGAAAGGATCCCTTATGAATCATCGCACCCGTTCTTATCTGCTTTTTGTATTGCTTATCGGCTGTATCTGTTATCTGGTGTCCCATTTCGTGGTACAGTTGTATTTTGTAAACGGTTCTTCCATGGAACCGACCTACACCTCCGGGCAGCCGGTCCTCCTTCAGAAATTCGGTCTGCCAGACTGTCTGGACTATAACGATGTCGTTGTCATCCGCCACGAGACGCTGGGACGCGATATCGTCAAACGGATCGTGGCCCTGCCGGGAGATACGGTACAGATCACAGAGGGAATCCTCTATGTCAATGGGGCTCCCCAACTGACCCCCGATGGCTTTTCTCTCATGGAGGATGCCGGCAATGCCGCCGCTCCCATAACGCTTGCACCCGGAGAATATTTGTCCTGGGTGACAAACGCAACCACCGCATTGGCCGCCGTTTT
>ERZ1034976.2754-NODE-2754-length-11638-cov-48.282051_pt1 | contig 11638 bp, 8 predicted proteins | sample MGYA00520623_ERZ1034976 | MGnify/ENA primary metagenome ERZ1034976 (study PRJEB33766, sample SAMN09781774) | gut metagenome | biome: gut microbiome | host: Homo sapiens | place: Madagascar | study: EMG produced TPA metagenomics assembly of the PRJNA485056 data...
TTGCTCCAGAGACACGCGAGCGTGTGGTGAATAACGCCATCAATAAGCTGACAAATGGCTCATGGGTATCCACTCCACAGATGCTTTGGAAGAACAACCGAGACAAGCATTATTTCATCGGTGTGTATCCTACAGCAGCAATATCCGACCTTTCTGCTGGAGAATATACATTCGATGTGAACAAGCAAATAGAAAGCGATCTCTTGGTGGCAGTCAACAAAGATGGCTTATCCTATAATGTCGATGAACAGCAAACTGTTCCTCTCACCTTTACCCATGTAATGGCAAAACTTGTGGTGAACCTTACCTATAAGAATCAATGGGGAACAGAGGGACCTACCGTAGATAAGGTAGCTGTAGGCAATGCCGCAAAAAAAGCAACCGTCAATTATCTGACCAAGGTTGTCACCCCATCTGCTGTAGCAGAAGATAAAGCAGACTTCGACATGCCGGTTTTAACTGCCAACAAGAAATATGCTTCCATCATCATCCCGCAGGATGGTGTTCAGAAGATTACTATCACCATTGGCGGCAAGGACTTCATCTACGACAACGGCACTCCTTTTAAGTTTGAGAGTGGCAAGATTACTACAGTCAACCTAGAGGTTGGACGTGACGTCATAAAACTTGGCGATGTAAACATCTCTGGCTGGGGGTCTACAGGCGACCCTATCAAGGGCGAGGCTCATGAGTAACTTTCCTAAAATTAAAACATAAAATTCGACAATATGAAAGCAATAAAAATATTAACAATGGCAGCTTTGGCAACGGCAGTTTTTGCCAGCTGCTCCAGTGAGGATGAATTGGCACAGAGCAATTATCCAATGGATAATGTGGTCAGAATCATGACAAGCGTAGATGGCATGAATACCCGTGCCTCTTACGGAAACAGTACGGACAAGCTTAAATCGTTCGGCTTCTGCATCAAAAATGCTAATAGCGAAAAATATACCTATGATAATATCAAGGTAACAAAGGAAGGCAGCAATTGGATTCCTGCTACCCAGATGTTTTGGCAGAATTCAACTACCGCTGTTGATATTCTGGCTTATGCGCCATATCAGGAGACTACCGAAGATGCAAATGGCAAAGTTAAAGTCTATGGAAATAATGATTACGCTTTTGCTGTACAGGCAGACCAAAGCGATGCTGAAGACTATTCATCCGACCTTATTGTATATAAGCAAACAGGATTCACGCCTGGTTCGGAATTGAATACCAGCAAAGCGGTTGATGTCACATTCACCCATCTTCTCAGCCAGCTGAATCTCACTATCGAGTTGAGAGACCAGTTTAATCAGGATGAAAAAAAGCCTGTTACGTCAGCAACCGTAACTGATGTCAAGGTGGATGGCACCTATCTCCGCAGTAAGGTGAATTTTGCAGCAGACCCTATAAGTGTTCTACGTGACGGCCGGGCATCAACAGCCATTACTCCTGAAACTGTAGCATTTAAGAAGGCGGATAAAACAACCGACCATGCCACCTTCAAATATTCTGCCATTGTGATTCCGCAGAGAGTTTACGCAGGACAATTATGTATTAAGTTCAAGGTGGATGGCACTGGTTACATCTGGACTGGCACCGACGATGCGCTATTTGAATCTGGTAAAAAATATGAGTTGCATCTGTTAGTTGGTAAGGATGTAGTGCAAGGGGGCGTCATAACAGCTAAGCCTTGGGGAGAAGAAACCATTATCGAAAAAGAGACTGATTAAAAATTTGTTTGACATTTAAAATAGACAAGATAAGAAGATTACAAGATATATGGGAGCATTTGCAGTTATAGCAATGCTTGCCGCTTGCTCTACAGATGACGAACTGGGAGCTAACAGTGCCGCCAATGAGGTGAAGATTGCTGCCACCGTTGGTGGAAACAGCATTTTTACCCGTAGCAATCCTGTGGGTACAGAAGAGGAACAAACGAGTTTTAATGAGGGCGATGCCATCAGTGTAACTACTGAGGGTACAACCGTTATTTATAAGAAGACGGCCGAGGTATGGGCACCTGTGAATGCAGCTGAATTTCTGCTCTGGACGGGTAATGCGCAGACTTTCGAGGCTTGTTATCCTGAGAAGGCGGATGATAACTCCACAAAAAATTCTTTCTCTGCAGGTTATGTCTCAAAAGACCAATCTACAGATACGAAAATTGCTCAGTCTGATTATATGAAATGCATAAAAATGATAGAAAAGGCAGGTATACCTTCCGATAGACAGCTGGCATTGGACTTTGAACGTCAGACGGCTCGCGTCATTGTCAAAGCAAGCAGGTTTGGAGATGAGTTCAAAGATCTTAACCCTACACTTTCTGCCGTAGAAGTTTATTCTAAGCTGAAAGTTCCTGCAGAAGATGGTGACAGCTACGCACCCATCCAAACTTATAAAAAAGAAGAAAATGGCAGCAATGTATTCTATGCTTTGGTATCTCCAGGAACAGGCAATGATGCAGAGAAATTCCTCAAACTCACTGTGACATACAATGATGGTGAGGGCAAACCTACTCAGACTAAAGTTCTGGATGTAACTGGAATTCCTGCTCTAGAAAAAGCCAAGAGCTATACCTATGATGTAAAAATAGGTAAGGACAAAGTTACAATAGGAAGTGTAAGTGTTGCGGATTGGGGTAAAGGAGATGCAATTACCGGTGGCGATGCTGTAACAACTACAGAAAATGCCGTACTAATTATAAAAAATGCTTTGGCTGTGGGCAATACGAACATTGTAATCAATAATTTGGCTGCAAATGCAGATATTAGTGTGTTTAATGCTATAAGAGAAGCTCTAAGCAGTGCAAGTGATGGCAGTATAGATTTAACTGTTTACGGAGTTGAGGCTTTGCCGTCTAGTGCATTTTTGAATTGTAAACCGCTGAAAGTTATTAGCTTGCCAGATGTAAAGAGTATAGAGTCGGTGGCTTTTCAGGATTGTATTGGTCTTAAAACAATCTATGCTCCGATAGTTTCATCTATAAGTGACTTTGCCTTTGCCGATTGTCCAAAACTAAATTCGGTGACATTAGGTAATATTTCCGCTGCAGGTATCCGTATCTTTGATAATGTACCTACTTACATTGTAGATTTAACTTTGTCAAAAGATCAAATGGTTATGACAGGAAGTGATATTGATGGGTGGCGATCTGATGAATCTAAGAAGTATGCAAATTCTTCGGATCATGTACGACCAGAATTTCTTGGAAAAAGATTCCACTCCATAAAATGTGGACGTAATACATATCCTCAATAACAATTTAGAAATTAATAACATTAGATAAACTCCTAAGCTGGGCAGGAGTATTAGGTGCCCAGCAATTATATTTACCCGCACCTCACGGGAAACGACAAGGGTCTATATGCCACGATGAACAGGTGGCGTATAGACCCTTTTTGTTCCAATATGAAGTTTCTCCATTGTTTCTAATTATTTATGCTCTTGTTTATAAAATTCTGCCAACTATTTTTGCCTATTCTTGCCATCAAAGCCTCACCAAGTTCATACACTTTGGTTTCTTTAAGCGCAGGAAAATAATGTTGTTCCCCTGGTTGAGAGTCCTTGGCTTTTGCATTGACAATAGCTTGATCCATAAGCTTTACATATTCTGTTGCTGAGAATCCACCTGTGGTGAGTTTTGACAAAGCGACCTTAACGTTGTGAGACTTAGAACAATCTATATCTTTCAAATCTGTAAGTTTGTGATATAGAAGCCATACCTCAAAACAAGGATTACTGATAGCGATATGACATCCCAGGGTGTTTGTGCAAAAACTCCCCAATTCTTTTATCATATCAATTGGCCATTTGTCCACGTCAATAACGCACCATAGCGAATCTCCATCTTCTGCATTCAGCCCTTCTTCTGTTATGTATTTTTTAGCAGATGCCAACACATGCGAAGGTGCAGATTCCGTTTGTTTATGTTCCAAGATTCTAACCTTGATACGTTCGAAATTGTCGAATGGGGCAAAATAACTTGGCTCAGTCTTTGTACCCTCACATGCGATAACAAAAAGGCTATAGTCTCTAGCCTTGGCTTCCTCATGCTTATAGTAGCTACGCTTTTTATATGGCATATATCAGTCCTCCCATTTTAAGTCCTCTAAATGAGCTAAGAACGGAATCGCTCCGAATCGTCCTTTTAAGTAGCCTTTTTGAATGTCTAAATCATTTCGTGGCTTAAAATCATTAAGCGTATAGAAACGAGAACTTTGATTATTTCTGTCTTTCTCAACAAACCAAATTTCATCATTCCTAAAAATGGAGCAATCAAGAAGGCATGACTCGTGAGACGAGAAGATGATTTGTCCAAGAATAGGCAATGCCATCACTTTTTCCACAAACATCTTCAAGAGATTAGCATGGATACTCCTGTCAATCTCGTCAATAATGATAGTTTTATCTGATTGCATCAGGTCATAAAGAACTGGTGCAAAGTCAAACAAACGTTGTGTGCCATCCGACTCCTCTTTTAACTCAAAACTTACAGCATTGTTGTTGACAACATGATTGGTTGTTATTCTGCGGATAATGTATTTTTCATCTTCTTCCTTAGTCACACCAATAGTAAAATATTGTGTCTCAATCACACCTGACTCTTCCTTTTTGAGATTAGTCTTAATGTCCTCGAAGATTTTATCTAAAGGCATACCTGTCTGCGAAACGAATTTGTCCAAATCATCTTCGTGCAACTCTATGTCTTGAATACCAACATCGAAACTTCTTAAAAGTTTCTCTGAAAAATGCTTGAATTTCAAATTTTCGTATTGAGTATCAAAAATAGATGCAGACTTGGTTTCAGGGAAGAAGATTCTTAAATTGTCCTTGAACCATTCCTTGACTCTGCTAATTCTTGTCTCCTTGATAATATCCTCATGCTTGATAAGCAACTCATCATTTTTCAAAATATTATCTTCCAATAAACTGACCAATAGGGCTTTTTTCTCATCGCCATCAACATATTTCTTGCCCATTTTTACAACTGGTTTGTTTGTCGTTTTAGAGTAGGTACGCTCAAAAATCATTTCGTCTTTTTCAACACCAGTTTCGTAAAGCCATTCTTCCAAGCAGAGTTTTGACACATAAGTAACTCCATAATTGTATATTTTATTCTTATAGCTGAACTCTACTGATTGTGAAACTGGAACGCCTTCACCGGAAAATTTATTTCTAATATATCTGATGTCAGAAGGAACCCTACCTTTTAAAACAATATCACGCAGCAAATTTGCTGCTTTAATCATATTTGATTTGCCTGCGCCATTTGCACCGTAAATGACTGATCCTTTCAGAACATTCACGTTGGTATTAATCTTATGAAGATGGTCAGTATGATTCTTCAAAGATTTTGCAGGCAACATATTAAACTCCGTTTCTTCTAAAAAAGAAAAGATGTTACTAAAGTCAAATCTAAAAAGCATAATCTAATCTGTTTTAATTTGAATGCAAAATAACGAAAAATTCTCGAACAATAGATATTTTTTCATAAATAATTATGATTATTTATGTATTAACGAGATTTTTTCGTTATAAAACGGCTATTTTTTGAATCAAATACTTTAAGTTCAAAAAGAGATGATTGGAACTCTTATTTATATACAGATAATAACGATAGAGATTATGCTGGTAGTGATGAACATAACAGCAAACAATTCCTTGGACGTGAATTTAAGTCCATAACGTGTAGATATAGAGTTGAATAATAAAGTAGATTGTTTAACTCCTAAGCTGGGCAGGAGTATAAGTTGCCCAGCAAACATATTCACCCGCACTTCACGGAAAACGACAAGGGTCTATATGCCACGATGATAGGTGGGCGTATAGACCCTTGATTATATGGTGATATTCGTAATCTACCTGGCATCAAACCAAAGTAGTCATTTTCAGAAAATCTCGCAGATGAATGTGCTTAATGCCATCAATATTGGTTTGACTGTAAAGCCTATCCATAGAAATCACGTATTTGGGATGACTGTCTTTTATCAATTTCAAATTGCCGAATTCACGCTCTACCGTTTCCTCAGAAGCCAGCAGATAGGTAACTTGCACATACGCCACACTATCCGCTTTCTCGGCAACAAAATCAATCTCAGCCTTATACATCTGACCAACATATACTTTATACCCCATCCTGCACAAATGGATATATACAGCGTTCTCCATCACCTTTTCGATATCAAAACGCCTGTTGCCACCTATAATATGATTCCTGATTCCCAGGTCTTCGAAATAGAACTTGTCGCCTAACTCGAAAAGTCGCTTGCCATGAATGTCGTATCTGTTAACTCGATCGATAATAAAAGCATTGCTTAAATACTCCAAATACGTGAGAATCATCTTGGCAGACGTTTCGGTGTTCTGGCTTTTCAGAAATTTTACAATACTCGTTGCTGAGAATTGTTTACCGATATTATCGCTCACAAACTTCAGCAGCGTTCGCAACAATGGTATGTTTCTGATGTTTTCTCGCTCTATGATATCACGAAGTACTATCGTATTATACACATTGTCAAGATAATCTTCTACCAAATCGGTATTTTCCAACCCTAAATTGCGCAACTGAGGGAGCCCGCCATACTGCAGATACAGGTTCAAGGAAGCATCATCATCCTTCAGTTCATGGAACGTCAGAAACTCTTCATAGCAGAGTCCTCTAATGCGATAAGCAATATATCTGCCTCTCAGGCGAGTTGCCAGTTCGCCCGATAGCATCTTGGCGTTGCTGCCGGTAATCATAATCTGGCAGGTATCATCCGATTGGATACTGAGGAGTGCTTTCTCGAAATCAGAAATCTCCTGCACCTCATCAATAAACAGATAGTTTTCCTTACCCTCAACGATGTTGGCTGCTACATAAGCCTCCAGATCCTGATAGTTGGCTATCATATCAAATGAGGTTTTCTCCTTATCTATATAGATAACGTGATTTTCTTCATTCTCAGCGATGTGATTATAAATTCGCCGCATCACACAACTCTTGCCGACACGCCTCTGGCCCGTCAATGCAATCATCATTCCACGTCCAAACATGCGTTCGATACGATTGGAATACCCTAGTCTTTCTAATATTTTTTGTTTCATACGAGTAAAACTTTTCGCAAAGATACTCTTTTTGTTTCACATAAGTAACAAAAACGATAGTTTTTTGTTTTTTATTACTTATAATTAACAGGTTGGGTACACATTGCACCTCACGGGAAACGACAAGGGTCTATATGCCACGATGAGAGGTGGGCGTATAGACCCTTTACGCAATAAGCGGACAGCAATAGATAAAAAAGCTCTTAACCTCCTTAAAAAAGGCTCTTAGTTTCATTGCCAGTACCACTTATGTGAAACTCCAGTACCACATAGGTGAAACTCCAGTACCACATAGATAAAACTCCAGTACCACCTAAGTGGTATTAAAAGTGGTACTGGGATACTTGTTTTATCCACGTATATTGCTTGCAGGATTCAACTATATTTTCTAAAATCAACCTTTACGGTTAACTATCTGTAAATTGTAAATAGTTTTAGCGGACTGCAATAATAAAATATCAGTCAATTCTTTATATTGACATTTTTATTGCCATTATTGTATGTTACTAAAAGCGGTAGCCTATAGAAACATATAAGCCATGATAGTTGTTTAAGCCCTTTGTGCGGAAATCGTGGAACGAGTAGCCAACACCAACAACAGGAGAGAAGCTTGACTTTGGATTGCCTACCCAATACAAGCCCAACTTATAGGCTGTATTCTTGAAGTCAGAACTACCAATGGTTGAGGTTACCGATGCTCTCAACTCAAAAGCATCATTATTCTCAATCGTTGGGGGAAGAATAGTATAACTCAGTCCACCACCAAGGTTTATTGCCTGATTGTATTTGTGTGTTGTTCCATCCTTTGGAATAAAATAGGTAGCCTCAGAAAGCGCATGGAGTGAGAAACGGTTTGTTAGACTATAATTCAAGTCGATATTTGCTCCGAAAGGAGTCATTTTGTCTTTAGGTGTGCCTGTGCCAAGGCCAAGCTCCATATGGAATTTGTCTAATGCGCTTTGAGCGTTGCTGCACAATGGTGTTGCTGATACTAAAGATAATAGCAACATGCTAAATAGTGTTTGTTTGTGTTTCATAACTGAATGTTTTGGTTTTGGTTTCTGCAAAAGTATCATTTTTTTTCCACCGAACAAACAATATAGTGTCAATTTATCTAACATTAACTGTCAATACGTCTTGAACAATCTGTATTTTAAGTAGTTATGAATAGTTAACAAAAAATTAAAAGTGATGGCTATATCTATTGTTTTATGTAATTTTGCCAAAGAATATAGAATACACATTATTATATACAAAAGTTTCGCATATGAGAGAAGTTAAAGCATAAAAGGAGTTAAAGAAGTTAAAGCCATATGTTTCATAGCTAAAAAGATAGCTGAAAACTCCAGTAAAAAGGCTATTGGCTTTAACTTCTAGCGACCAACGGGAGCGATAACTTCTTTAAATTCTATAAATTCCGAACTTGCGAAAGTTAAATTATATATACTATATGATAAAGATTAAGCTCAACACCCATTTGAAAATAGCCATTGGATATATCGTGCTGATAGTAGTGCTGGGATTTTCAGGCTGGCTACTATATAGCAATATGCGGTCGCAACAGAATGTGAGTGAGGCTTCTGTCATTTTTATGCGCCGACAGAATGCTGCTGAACAAATGATATATAGCATGCTTAAGGTTAGTACTGCCGAGCGTGCAGTCTGTCTTGGACAGGTGGAAGAGTGGTGGAGCTACAACGAAGCAGTATACTCAGCACGTAAGGCAACGGCAGGCTTGCGCTCGTTGGTAAGTGACCCACGACAGCAAGAGCGTATAGACTCGCTGCAGTTGCTATTGACTATGAAATATAATAATGTGCGACTTGTTATGGCAGAATTAGTGAACGACAAGTCGGATTCCCTATATTATAATAAGGTGAAGAATCTGTATAGCGGACATGATTCGCTCGTGATTCGTCCGAAGACTGCCGATACGAAAGAAAACAAGCAGACTGTGTATGAGGTGGTGAAGACGAAGCGTGGTTTCTTTGCTCGTCTTGCAGATGCTTTCCGCAAGCAATATGCCGATACTGTGAGCGTTCGCCAAGAAGAACTTGGACAAGTCACCGACTCCGTGGGTCATACCATCAATATTGCTGATACCGTGGCTGATGTGCTGTCTGAGATTAAACTTGCAGAAAACAAGGCTAAACAACAGCATAAGGATAATGTAAATCGCAAAGCACGCAATCTGCAGATGGTTAGCATGCAGCTGGCTCAGCGTATGCAGCAACTATTGGAAGATGTACAGGGTGGAGAGCGTAGGTATCTGCAGCGAGCATTAGACAAAGACCTCGTAGTTCGTAAGGCAGCTTTCCGCAAGGTGGAAATGTTGGCAGTCCTGTCGGTGGTATGTGTGGTGATACTCCTGCTTTTCATTTATCGCGATATGCGCAAGGAACGTATCTATCGCAATTATCTCGTTCAGGCTAAGGCTGAAACCGAAAAGCTTATGGCACAGCGCGAGCGACTGCTCCTTACTATAACCCACGACATCAAGGCTCCTGCAGCATCAATATCTGGCTTTATAGAGTTGTTGTCCGATCAAGTATCAGGCGAAAAAGCTAAGGCATGGCTTAGCAATATCCAGTCGTCTGCCAACCATCTGCTAAACCTTGTTACTGCTCTTTTGAACTATCATCAGTTAGAGAATGGCAAGATAAAACCGCAGAATGTCAGCTTCCGTCCATCGCAGCTCATAGAGAGTTGTGTGGCAGAGCGTCTGCCTCAGGCAATGGAGAAATCTCTTGCCTTGGAATGTCATACCCAGAGGTGTGGATCTAAGATGTGTGTTGCCGATGCTTTCAGGATAAAGCAGATTGTAGACAACCTCGTTAGCAATGCCTTGAAATATACCAAAGAGGGTAGGGTCGTTGTTGATGCCGCTGTCGTTGGTGGCGGTTGGCTAACCGTGAAGGTTGCCGATACTGGCGTAGGAATGACGGAAGAAGAATGTGAGCGAGTGTTTCAAGCTTTCACCCGATTGCCTGGAGCGCAAGGCATCGAGGGTGTAGGTCTTGGCTTGTCTATAGCCAAAGAAAACATAAAGATGCTGGGTGGCGACATCCAATTGCAGAGCACCAAGGGTGAAGGCTCTGTATTTACAGTCAGAGTGCCTGTGGCTATAGATTCCAACGATAGTGCAAAAGAAAAAGATGCTAAACGAGATGCTCCAAGCAGCAATATCACTAAGTATATTGCCGATACCGACACGTATAAAGTGTTGATTGTTGACGACGACTCATTGCAGTTGCAATTGCTAAAGGAATTGCTTGCCAATATAAAGCCTGGATGTTGGAATGTCATAGCTTGTCAACATGTAGATGAAGCCATTCGTATGGTCAATACTTGGCATCCTCATATTCTGTTTGCTGATATTGAAATGCCTGAAATGGGTGGACGAGAACTCATCACCAATATCGACCATAGAAATATGGTTGTAGTAGCCATGACAGCTCATGAGCGAAGCATAGAACCAGAGTTGCATAGCGCAGGCTTCGATGCTTGCCTGTTTAAGCCTTTTGGTGCAGCTGGACTGACCACTCTCTTGTCGCAGTTGACTAACAAAGAGATTACTTCCGTTTGCGACATTGCTCCTGATGTTGCTTCATCATCTGCCGATGGCAATCAGTCGCAAGATAATGGCTCTCCATCTAATCGCTTTGCTGCATTAACCGTCTTTGCAGATGGCGATGTTGAGGCTGAGCGCACTATATTGACAGATTTCAAAACAAGTCTTGACGAATATATATCAAGGTTGACTTCTGCTTTGAATATAGAATCAGAAGCCGTATCGGCCAAAGATGCCACCTCGCAGTCGGCTCGTATAAAAGAAATCGGTAGCGTAGCACATAAGCTCTTGCCAATAGCCTCTATGCTCAACCTCACTACTCTCAACACCATCCAGCAGTTGTCGCCCGAGCATATCGCTGAACTTGAACCTTCACAAGCCAATAAACTTGCTGCCGACGTGCTTGCTGAATTGCGTGAAGTGGAGAAAGAATTAGTCGGAATGTTATAGTTGGGCAGTATGAATTATAAACCGAGTTTTTAAACTAAATATTGACATTAAACTATCTCTTTCGGGATCATCAGATAAATCTTGTAGACAGCCATGACTTGCTTATGTTTAGTCCCACACGGATAGCACCGATAGCACGGATTTTTAGGACCTCTGGTCCTTGTTGCTTGGGGATGGAACACGAAGCACTTATGGTTTAAAAGGAACACGAAGCACTTGAGTTTTAAAAGAACACGAATGACTCGAATCTACCGAATGTTGATTAACGGAACACGAGATTGTGTTTTAATAGAACACGAATGACTCGAATCAACCGAATATTGATTAAACTTCAAGCAAGAAACGCAAGCTAAAGAGCCCACAGGGCTCATTCGTGCGATTCGGATGATTAGTGTTCTAAAAAAATCATCAGTTTGTGTTTTAATGACCATGAGATTGTGTTTTAAAAGAACACGAATGACTCGAATCAACCGAATATAGATTAAACATCAAGCAAGAAACGCAAGCTAAAGAGCCCACAGGGCTCATTCGTGTCATTCGGAT
>ERZ1034976.2756-NODE-2756-length-11635-cov-17.480311_pt1 | contig 11635 bp, 10 predicted proteins | sample MGYA00520623_ERZ1034976 | MGnify/ENA primary metagenome ERZ1034976 (study PRJEB33766, sample SAMN09781774) | gut metagenome | biome: gut microbiome | host: Homo sapiens | place: Madagascar | study: EMG produced TPA metagenomics assembly of the PRJNA485056 data...
CGGCTGCGGATGCAGCGGTGGAACCGGCAGTGGAGGAAGCAGCGGTGGAGCTTGCAGAAGAGCCGCCACAGGCGCTCAGGGCAGCAGCAGCGCCGCAGGCAGCGGCAGCGGTAAGGAACGAACGACGAGAGATCTTTTTCATAAGTCTTGTCCTCCTTCAGGGCAGTGCGTTTTTTGTGCAGCGGCCTCCTCGTGCCGGAGAACCGCTCGCTTTTGTTGATACAAGAATACCGCAAAAAAGCTCCAACCGGAATGGAATTATTCCGGGCGGGGCTGTATTTTTTGCAGGCCTTTCTCAAAAAGATGCACTTTCTTATGCTGAAATCTGCACTTTCTTGATTTCTTGCACAGATTGCAAATGTGTAACAAATAAAAACAGTACAATGTATACAAAAATCGTGCAAAAAGTCGTTGACAAAGGCCGCCAAAATCAGTACTGTATAAATTAGAAGCTGTCCATTGGAAGGGAAAGGAGAATGCGTATGGATCGCCCCAGGCACCGCTTTTCACTGCGGCGGCAGATTGTGTGGAGCACGCGCATCTTTACAGCGCTGACCTCCCTTGCCGTCTGTGCGGCACTGTTTTTTCTTTCCAACCAATATGTCCGTACAAACACCCTGCAGGCGGCAGAGTTCAACCTGCGGCTGGTGGCCACCAGCATCGAGACAAGCCTGAACGATGCGGATGCTCTTTTGAACTGGGCCTCCATCAACGACACCGTGCGCCGCTATCTTTCACAGGAAGAGGTCAACGGCCCCCAGACCATTGCAGCTTACAAGGCGGCGCAGGAAAAGTATTATTCCAGCCCGCTGTACCCCAAGGTCATCCGGTTCTTTATGAGCAACGAAAACGACCGGCACCTGCAGTTCGGCCCGCTGAACAGCTCTTCGGCCCTGAACCGGAGCAGCGCATCCCTGTTTTTGCAGCAGGGATACGGGATGCGGTTCACCACCGACCCGCTGATGATCTCTCACCCGGCCTGCCTTGCCATCAGCAGGCCCATCCGCTCCGGCCATGGAACGATGCACCGCGGCACAGCCTACCTTGCGTTGGATCCATCGGTCATCACCGATCCCGCAGCGGGCTATACCACGAGCGAGGGCAGCGCACTCTATTGGGAGATGGGCAATCAGCTCTGGCAGATCGAGGATGGCCGCCTGACACAGGTGGAAACTGCCTTTTCTGATGTTTCCTACACACTGCGCTCCACGGTGGAGAACCGCACCTGGAAGCAGTCCGCATGGCAGGGGCGCTTCCGGAAGGGCGGCAGCAGTTATTTTGCAATCAAGGTCGTTCTGGAGGGCCGGGGTGCAGCGCTGATCCAGGTGATGCCAGAAAGCACCTTTTTACAGCAGCGCCGTGTCTATCTGTGGCTGCTGGGACTGGGGCTTGCCATCGTGTGGGGACTGAGCTTTTTGATGCAGCATTGGCTGGAATGGGCCATTACCCGCCCGGTGGAGTCCCTGCAGAAGCGGATCGAAGCTGTGGGCGGCGGCGACTTTACTGCCGACCCTGCCGTAGAGTGGCCCAATGAGCTGGGCGACATTGGCCGAGGCATCAACAAGCTGGCCGCCGATGTGGACGGCCTGATGAACCGCCGGGTGGAGGACGAGCGCAAAAAACAGGAGCTGGAATACCGGATGCTCCAAAGCGAGGTCAACCCCCACTTTATCTACAATACCCTGAACAGCATCCGCTGGATGGCCACCATCCAGCATGCGCCCGGCATTGCCGAGATGGTCACCGCCTTTGCGCGGCTGACTAAAAGCATCTCCAAGGAAACGCAGAAGCTGGTACCCCTGCAGGAGGAACTGGCTTTGCTCAACGATTACTTTACCATCCAGCAGTACCGCTATGGCGGCGATCTGGAGATCGAGGTCTCCCGGATCGAGGACGAGCGGCTTTGCCGGGACTGCCTGATCCCCCGGTTCACCTTGCAGCCGCTGGTGGAAAATGCCATCTTTCACGGGCTGGAACCCAAGGGCGGCCACGGCAGCGTCTTGCTGGATATTTCCATCGATCCGGCCACGGGGGATGTGCTGCTGCGGCTGACCGACGACGGCATCGGGATGCCTCCGGAGCAGGTGGCGCATCTGCTGGACGCGCCCACCGGAGAAAAAGAAAAGGCCGAAAAGTTCCGCCATGTTGGATTGTGGAACGTGAACCGCCGCATCCAATATTCCTTTGGCGAAGCTTACGGCCTGACCATTGAGAGCGAAGAGGACATGGGCACCGAGGTCACCATCCGGCTGCCCTATCAGAAGAAAGGAAACGATCATGCTGCGGATCTTACTTGTGGATGATGAGCCGCTGGTGCTCATCGGCCTGCAGGGAATGCTGGAATGGGAAAAGCTGGGCTATACTGTCTGCGGCACTGCCCGCAACGGCAAACTGGCGCTGGAACTCATCGAGCGGGAAAAGCCGGATATCGTCATTGCAGACGTAAAAATGCCGGTAATGGACGGCCTTACCCTTGCCCGCACCTGCCGGGAGCGGGGGTCGCTGCCCGCCTTTATTATGCTGACCAGCTTTGAGGAATTTGATTACATCAAACAGGCCATGGGAGCCGGTGTGGTGGATTATCTGGTCAAGCTGGACCTGACCCCGGAAAATCTGCAGACCGCGCTGGCCCGCGCCGCAGAACGCGTCAAAAAGGAGCGGGCGCTGCTTGGGGAGCTGCCGGTGCAGGAAAACCTTGCCGAGAGCGTGCGCACCTATCAGGAACGCTTTTTTGTGCGGCTGTACGCCGGGCTGTTTCAGGAGGAGAGTGAGCTGGAACAGCCGCTGCGGCACCTGGATCTTGACCTGAAAAGCGACAGCTATCTGGTAGCTTCCTGCGAATTGTGCGCCAACACCGAGCTTGCGCCCGCCCAGCAGCTGAAACTGAGCTTTTCCTGTGCACGGATGCTGGAAACCACCCTGCAAAATTATCTGCCCTGCTACGTAACCGGGGCCGATGCCATGCGCTGCAATGTGCTGTTCTGCCTGACCGATGTCCAATGCCAGAACTACCGGGCAGTGCTGCTTCCCCTGCTGGAGCGGGCCAGCCAGATCTTGTACAACTACTTCACGGTCCGGCTGCTCTGGGCTGTGGGGCGGCCCACCAATTCCCTGCTGGGCCTTGCCCGCCGCTGCCGTGAAAATGCCCACCTGCAGCCCATCTTGACCGCTGAAAATCCCATCCAGTTTGTGGAGGCCGGTGACGGCGATGCTACGGCTGGAAAGATGCAGGTGGTGGCACAGGTACAGGAGTATATCAAAAATCACCTTTCGGAAAAACTGACGCTGGCCGATGTGGCGGCGGTGTTCAACTTTTCGCCCAACTACCTCAGCCAGCTTTTTGGCAAATACGGCGACAGCGGCTTTGTGGAGTATATCACCGAGACCCGCATTGCCGCCGCCAAGGAGATGCTGGAACAGGGCAACCTGAAGGTGTACGAGATCGCAGAGAAACTGGGCTATGAGAGCTCGTTCTATTTCTCCAAGGTGTTCAAAAAGGTCACGGGTCTCAGCCCGCGGGAATATCAGCAAAGCTTGTAAACCTCTCAGTCACGCTTCGCGTGCCAGCTCCCCTGATAGGGGAGCCCTTGGCAGGCCGGGCAGAAATCATCCAACTGAGTTGGGCTCGCCAAACGATGAGCGGCAGGGCCTTGCAGTAAATCGTCAGGAGGCATTATGATATCTGAACAACTTTCTTTTCTTCCGAACAGTCTGCCCGACTCTCATCCCTTTCCGCCTGCCAGAGAGCGCACGGTATGGAATGCCCTACCCCAGCGGGTCAAAGACCGCTTTTTGAAGGCAGGCGAAGCTGCGCTGGCTGCGACCATTGCGCCGCTGCCGCTCTCGCTCTGGCTGGACTTTTCCCACACCGGCCGACGCACGGCGTGGGAAGATGCCTATTTTTCCCGCCGGGCACGGCTGTGCGCACTGGTCTGCGCCGAATGCGTGGAGCACGCTGGGCGCTTTCTGGATGCCATTGCGGATACGGCCTGGGCGATCTGTGAGGAAAGCGCATGGCAGCTGCCCGCCCACAACAGCTACATCCGGGACACGCCGCAGCTGCCCCTGCCAGACACCACCCGCCCCATCGTGGATCTGTTTGCCGCCGAGACCGGTGCCCTGCTGGCCCTGACCCGGTATTTACTGCAGGATGAGTTGGATACCGCTGCGCCAGGCATCACGGTGCGGATGGAGCGGGAGCTGAACACCCGCATCCTGACGCCCTATTTTACAAGCCACTTCTGGTGGATGGGCAACGGCGCGGAGCCTATGTGCAACTGGACGAGCTGGTGTACCCAAAACGTGCTGCTCACCGTTTTTCTGCTGCCCACCACGCAGCAGCAGCGAAAAGCTGCCGTGAAACAGGCGGCGTACAGCCTCGACTGCTTTTTGAAGGACTATGGCACGGACGGCTGCTGCAACGAAGGAGCCCAGTACTACCGCCACGCCGGGCTGACCCTGTGGGGGTGTCTGGAGATCTTATCTGCCATCGCGCCGGAGGCCTTCTCCCCTCTGTTCCATGCGCCAAAAATCAAAAACATTGCGGAGTACATCTGCAATGTCCATGTGGAAGGGCCTTATTACCTGAACTTTGGCGATTGCAGCCCGCTTGCCGGGCGGTGCGGTGCGCGGGAATACCGCTTTGGACAGGCTGTGGGCAGCGATGCTTTGCAAGCCCTTGCGGCGGCAGACTTCCGCGCCGATGCCGACCCCGACCATTTGCAGAACCCGGACGGCAGCACCCACATCAACCTGTGGTACCGGCTGACCACCGCCTTTGCAGAAGAAGAAATGATGGCGTACTCCGCAGCGCCCCAGCACCATTTAACGGTGTGGTACCCCAGCGTGGGCGTCTATGCCGCGCGGCAGGGCAGCTGGGTGCTGGGTGCAAAGTTCGGCTCCAACGGCGACAGCCACAATCACAACGATACCGGCAGCATTACCGTGTACAAGGACGGCAGACCGTTCCTAATCGATATCGGAGTGGAGAGCTACACCCAAAAGACCTTCAGCCCCCAGCGGTATGAGATTTGGACGATGCAGAGCGCATGGCACAATCTGCCCACCTTTGACGGCGTGCAGCAGCTGCCCGGCGCGGAGTATGCTGCGCGGGATATTCAGACCACTGAAAACAGCATCACCGGCGAACTGGCGTGCGCGTACCCTCCCATCCCGGGGCTTACCACCTACCGCCGCAGCGTATCTGTCAGCGAACAGGGCATCACCCTGCGGGACGAAACAGACTATCCCGGCACAGTAGACCTGACCCTGCTCACCGAGCAACAGCCTGTCCCCACTGCGGATGGCTTTGCGGTGGGCACACTGGGCGGCATTCGATTTGACCCGGGTGCCGTAACGGCTGCTGTTACGGCGGTGCCCATCACCGACCCGCGTCTGCGCACCGCATGGCCGGAAACGCTTTATAAGATCACCCTGCATTTCCAAAAAATGCTGAACCTCGAACTGTACTAAGGAGAACTGCCATGGAGACCATCAAGCTGAAAATTCTGGACGAAGCAGGTCACACCCTGATGACCTGTGACGCTGACACCGCCGTATCCCTTGTTTACACCAACTGCTACAAGCCCGGCGACCGGGTGGCACTGGAAATCGACCACCCCGGCCAATACTGTGTCATCCAGTTCGAGGACACCATGCCCGAAGCCCTTGTGTATGTGGTCAAGCGGGAGATCAATTTCCACATTCCCTTTGGGGAGCAGGCCATCACCTACTCGCCCAAGAGCTTTGTGGGCAGCCGTCACGTCATCCGGGCGCGCCTTGCGCTGCCGGAGGAGATCGCTGCCCGGCGGAATCTGGCCTTCAACTGCTACGATGAACACGGCGACACCGGTTTTTATCCCCACGCCAGCGCCAACGTGGAAACGCGCGGCGAGGCGGTGTTTGCCGCCCGCAACGCCATCGACGGCATTTTTGAGAACAGCGCCCACGGCGAGTACCCCTACCAGAGCTGGGGCATCAACCGCGACCCGAACGCAGCTTTAACGCTGGATTTTGGCCGGGAAGTACTGCTGGATGAGCTGCGCATCACCGAGCGGGCAGATTTCCCCCACGACAACTACTGGGTAAAGGCCACGGTGGCGTTTTCCGATGGCAGCACGCTGGACATCCCGCTGGTGAAAAGTGCCAAACCCCAGAGCGTGACCTTTGAGCCCAAGCGGGTGCGCAGCCTTGTGCTGAAGGATCTGATTCAGGCCGAGGGGACTTCCCCCTTCCCTGCCCTGACCCAGATCGAAGCCTTTGGCACCGAGGTGAAGTAAAATGAGCATCTACAATGCCCTTTATGGGCGGGACGGCCACGGCGTAGGCCCAAATGAGCCGGAGAAAAAAGGCTTTGCACGCTTTTGCCAGATGGTCGGTCGCGACCTCGGCCAGCTGCTGGGCACGAACCTGATGGTCTGCGTGCTCTGCCTGCCCGCTGCGCTGGGGGTCTCGCTGGGTGTGACCCTGCTCTCTCTGCCGCTGACGGTGGTGTGCAGCGCGGTCACCGGTCTGCTGACCGGCCCTGCCATGGTGCTGCTGGCAGACTGTGCCCTGCGCAGCTTGCAGAACGACCCCTCTCAGTGGCTGCCCCGGGCAAAACAGACCCTTGCCGCCCATTGGAAAGCCGCCTGCGGCTTTGGCTGCATTGGCACGCTGGTGCTGGGGCTGCTGTGCTTTGTATCGGCCTTTGTGTTTGAAGCCGCCGCGCAGCAGGGCTACTACCCCGGACTTGCCATTCTCGTTTTTCTGGCGCTGGATTTTTTGGTGCTGGCGGTTCTGGCTACGCTTTGCGCCGCCGTGCTGCCGCTGCAACTGCCCGCCCCGGACAGCCTGCTGCGCCGGACGGGCAGGCTGCTGGCCGCTGCCCCGGCGCGCTGCGTCTTGGCAGGCGTTATCCTGCTGGCGGGCATCGGCGGCATGATCTTGCTGTTCCCGGTCAGCATCTTCTGGGCGGTGCTGTTCGGCTTCTGGCTGCCGGGGCTGGCGGCGATGCAGACCCTGTTCCCCGTTTTGCGGCAGGAGTACAGCGTGCAGGTGCGCAGCATCCCGCGCCCGACAGCACCGGATAAGCCCCTGACCGCACAGGAGCAGAAAAAGCGCTCCCGCGCCAACTGGTGGTACTACAACTGGGGCATCGTGGCGGTGGCGGCAATGGTCATTGTGGGTGTGGCGTATGTGGCCCACGGCCTGCTGACCACCGTAGACCCGGACTACACCGTGGCGGTGGTCACGGCGGAGGCCCTGCCGGACGAGGCCGTGCAGCGCCTGCAGACTGCGCTGGCAGACTATGCGGAGGACGCCAACGGCGACGGGGCTGTGGTGGTGCAGGTGAACAATTACACTTGGAGCGCCAACGCCTCCCTGACCGACATGAACGGGCAAATGGCCGGTGCCACCCAGATGAACACCGACCTTGCCAACGGCGAGAGCAAAATCTGGATCTTGGATGACCCAGAGGGCTTTGAGCAGGCTTATGGGGCGCTGAGCGAAAAGCTGGGCGCCGACTGGCAGACAAAGCTCATTCCGTGGAGCGATCTGCCCGCCCTTTCCGCGCTGGAACTGGGCAGCTACAATACTGCCGCCGACGGAAGTCAGACTGTTGATATCCAGCGCCGCTTTGCCGGGTACAGTGTGGCGGTATTTGATTTCTCAGATGAGCTGTGGCAGGCGCTCAATTCGTAAACCAAAACGACCGTCCGTTCTCTTTTTGTTTATGTGGTATTCTATCCACAGAAAAATAGACGGAGGTATACCGCCATGAATCCCCATACCACGCTGAATCTTGCCAAGATTGCTCTGTGCGCGGTGGAAACCGTACTGAGGAATACTTCGCCCGGTGCAGAGGACCATCCCCCAGCCAGTTGAATAAAATAACAACGCTGCAAGTGCTTATCGTCAGGCTGTTACAGATGCAGCAGCATAAAACGGACATTTCTTCAATAAAAAAATCAAGTAGACTTCAATTTGAGCAAAATAGTAAGACTTCTTATGCTTTACCGTCATAAATTTTTCAAAATCATCTTGACGCACCTTGCGAAACATGATATTCTCTGTCACAAATCTCACTGATTTTGTGGATTGGTTTGAAACCATCCACAAGATGTGGTCGTGTTCATTTTGAACACTGCCTCACCGTGGATTATCCCTGAAAGATCAACCGCCCCGCAACACACCCGATTCATTTTGCCGCCGATTCACCCGACAAAATTTTTCGCCTGTCTTGCAGGGTGGTATTTTTCTTTACGGGAGTTGTACCTTGAAAATTTCATGAGCCGACCGGACGTGATACCGGCTTTTCAGCCAACCACCACTTAGTGATACAATTCCGGGCACTGATGAAATCACTTAAATCGGAACTCAAGTCCGATATAATTCTTCGCTTCCTCTTGGATTGCAAGCATTGACTCCTTTCGTCCGATAACTTTGCAAAGATAATACGCCTCGTGGTATGCCTCAGCACTTTTTTCATCCTGTTTCATGAAATGGTAGGACTCAGCTTGAATGGCAAGACATGCATATAACATCTGGTAGTGGCCGTAACGGACACATGCCTCAATTCCTCGCTGTGCATAGTCCACTGCATCCTTATAATAGCCACACAGATCCAGTGCTCTGGCATAATTTCCCAGTACCATCGGCAACATACCACCGGAGATGACGGCCTCCTGCTGGTGTTTTTGCACATATTTTAGCAACTGATAGTAAATATCAGCTGCTTTTTTATTTTGTCCCATATCCGAGTATACTCCGGCAATTTGATTGATGATCTTCATTTCATCAACGGTGTACAGATGAGAGCCAATTATTTCCAAGTCAAAGTCCGGAATCGTCAATCCAATAGCTTGGATAAGCATTCTCAATTTTTCTTCCTTTGTATAACGCCCATCCAGATAACCAAGCAGTGCTTTAGAGCGCAGGATAAACTGTTTTTCCAAGTTATCATCCGTATTTACCAATTTTTCCAACTGCTCAACCTTGGAAAAGCCATCTTTGGCTCTATCCAGCGCATTGCATGCGATGATTTCTTTTTTCAATGCCTCTATTTCCAGCTCCTCTGGTGTTACAAGTGCATAATACCGATCATCTGGCAAGCCAAGGCGTTGTAGAATAGCATTGATCCTTGTACGACTAGGGGTCTGCCTTCCATTTTCAAATCTGGAGAGAGTAACAGGCTCGCAAATGCCTGCACAGACTTGCTCCTGCGTCAAATTCAACTCCTGCCGTCGCTGGCGGATATAATCACCAAGTCTATAGTTCTGCATTCTTCCGTACCTCAAATAATCAATATTATCATTATTATAGTACGCCTTATGCCATCACACAAGCACTTCTCTCGTTGACTTGTCGTCTTATAAAATTATTTATTACACCAGACGATATGGTCAACCGGTTTTTACTGTGATAAGATGTAGACACCGCAAAACTCACGGCTTAACCCACAAAGTCAGGGAGAGGAGACTTCAAATGAAACAATATCTTGAAAAACGTGGAATCTACATTACTTGGTCTCAGCTGGTTATGCGAATCATTTTTGACTTGGTGGGCTTTTTGCTTGCCTTGTTGCCTGCTGGCCTAACTCTGTATCTTACAGATGTCTGGATTACCTCAGGTACTCATATGCCAACCTCGTGGATTTTGGGAATCATTGTTTGTGTTTTTTTGATCCATTCTTACCAGTTTTATTTCGTCAACTATAATTCTCAGATGAATGCAGATCGCATGGCGGGTAATTACCGCCAACATCTGGCGCAAAAGATTTTGAGTAGCAGTATCCCTGCCTATGAGAGCCAGAACAAAGCCCGTATTCAAAATATGGCTAACGATGTCAGTGCGATATATACTGTAAGTAGCTATTTGGTCACAGTACCTGCAAACTTAGTTAAAGTAATTATCATCATTGGACTTCTGCTTTTCTATGCCAGCCCATCTGTTGCACTGACGGCGATCATTTTGATTCCGCTCTACATGGTTCCCAGTTTTCTTAACAAAAGCGAACTGGAAAGACTAGTAGCCAAGGAGAGGGAAGCTGGAGATTTATGGTTTCAGGAATTTGATGTAATTCTCAACGGCAAGGTTAGCATTACTCTAAACAAAGTCGAAAATTATATGCAGAACCGCTATAATGAGGCTCTGAAGTCATATCTTGATGCTCGCAATCGTCAACACTTTCTTCTGCTGATCGTGCAAGAATTCCCTCTTTTTGTCACCACATTGGCACCTCTGCTTATTTTAATCATTGGTGGAAACCAAGTGGTGTTGCAAAACATGACCATCGGTCAGCTGCTATTCTCTATTCAGATTATTGCCTACCTGTTCAATCCTCTGTCAGAAATTTCTCAACTTCATGCCCAGATTATCAGCCAGAAGCCATCCTTTGATCGTGTGGCAGACTTTCTTGCCATGCCAGATCAGCAAAAGAATACAGAAACTGTAGCCCCTCCAAAAATCGAGGCTCATAATATCGACCTGATGCGATCGGAGAGTGAGGCGCTTTTCCATGTGAACGACTTTACTGTCCACGGGAAAGGTTTGGTGCTAATCCATGGAGAGAATGGCTGCGGCAAGTCCTCTCTGTTCAATATAATCTCTGGTGTGTTTGCCACGGACACAAAGCATCTCCGTTTCAACGAAAACGGAAGATTTAACTGCGACAAATCAAAACTAAGTTATCTTTTCTATCCTAACTTCATTTTTCCAGGTACAGTCCGAGAAAACATTGTTTGTGGACGAAAGATTTCCAATACACAGTATCAAGAACTTGAAACTGTTCTTCAGCTGCCTCCCGCTGACAAGCAGGTGACTATCAAGCCTGAGAATCTTTCTCTGGGCGAAAAGCAAAAGATTTATCTAGCACGTACCCTTTTGGGTAACTCTTCTTGCATCTTGCTGGATGAACCCGGAAGTAACCTTGACGAAAAAACTGAACATAGCCTGATCCATTACTTGTTAAAGCTCAAGGAAAAAAAGTTAATTCTCGTTATCAGTCACAATGCCTACTATGATGCCGTAGCAGATAAAACTTACGAGATTCGTAAAGGAATGATGTATCAGGTACAATCACATTAAGCTGTCTACGGATCGTCAAAGGAGTGTGCGTTTGAACAAAAAGAAAAAGTCCACAAACATTTCCCCTTACCCCGATGAAGTCATTGACCGTCTGGCACGGGCATTCTACCCAGCCATCCTTGCCTGCTGGAACAGCGAGGAAGGCCAACGCGAGTTTGCCGCGTGGCAGGCAGAGCAGGCTCATATTGCAACCAAAGAAAAACAGGAAGTTCCCGCTGGGGAACTCCCTGTTGTACATATCGCTATCGTATGTAGATTTTGGCAGGGTGCGTCCGGCAGGGCGCACCCTGTTTTTTATTTTGGCCTTAATCTTCTAACCCGTGACTCCCAGCCGTATTTTTCAAATATTCCTCCGGCTCGCCGTTCAGAATCAAATCTGCATAGCCAAGCGGGTCATTGTGGATGAGATAGTCTAGTTCAGTTTGCTGTGCCATAGTAACATCCAGCGCATCCTCGACCCCGGTGCAGTTGATGAAGATTTTTCTTCCATCCCGGAGCAGCAGCTCCACGCAGCCGGTATCCATGTTGAATTTGCAGGCTCTTTCATCGTACTTCATGTTCGTGTCCT
>ERZ1034976.2762-NODE-2762-length-11623-cov-52.609786_pt1 | contig 11623 bp, 5 predicted proteins | sample MGYA00520623_ERZ1034976 | MGnify/ENA primary metagenome ERZ1034976 (study PRJEB33766, sample SAMN09781774) | gut metagenome | biome: gut microbiome | host: Homo sapiens | place: Madagascar | study: EMG produced TPA metagenomics assembly of the PRJNA485056 data...
GTTTCATTGTCACTTCTGTTTGTTCCTAAGTGACAACCTTTTTCAGGGAAGTACATTGTAGCAGCTTCCCAAAGTGGACACGAATAGGCTTCATAGATGCATGATGCTATATAGAAAAGTATCCTAAGATACTTTTTTATTGAATGTCTGATACTTTTTTCCGATAAATGTTTGCCGTTTACAAATATTCATCGTATCTTTGCATTATGAAATCTTCGTTACGTAAAACTCATAATGATGTAAATGCTTATGGTACAGTTAAATCCTTTTATTATTGAAGGCTATTTTTCGCCGGAATATTTCTGTGATAGGGTAGAGGAAACTGCTCTTCTTACCCGCCATTTGACCAATCGGTGCAATGTCGCGTTGATTGCACCAAGACGTCTGGGTAAGTCGGGACTGATTTATAATTGTTTTCAGCAGGAGAACATCCGTGAGCAGTATCATTGCATCTATATTGATATTTATGATACGAAGAATTTGAACGAATTCGTCTATGCGCTGGGCAAGGGAATCCTGACGGCACTCAAGCCAAAGGGCAGGAAAGTATGGGAATTTTTCCTGAATATGCTCCAGTCTCTGAAGTCAACTATCTCTTTTGACATCAATGGAAATCCGGAGTGGAGTGTTGGTTTGGGAGATATTCAGGCTCCGGATATTACGCTAGATGAGATCTTCGCTTATCTCGAACAGGCAGATAAACCTTGTCTGGTGGCGATAGATGAGTTTCAGACAGTTGCAAACTATCCAGAGAAAACCGTTGAGGCAACCTTGCGTAAGCGAATACAGAATTGCCACAATGCAAACTTTGTCTTTTCTGGCTCTAAGCGCCACATGATGGCATTGATGTTTACTTCCCAGTCACGCCCGTTCTATCATAGTTCGAGTATCATGGGGTTGGAGGCAATCAATGAGCAGACTTACCTGGAATTTGCCAATCACCATCTTGCCAGGAACAATAAAGAGATAAGTGCAGCGGCTTTTACCTATTTATATCATCATTTCGATGGCATTACCTGGTATATTCAGTATGTACTCAATATGCTCTATACTTCAATTTCTGATAGGTCTTTGTTGCAGGAAGATGATGTCAGAATGGCGATTGATGGCATCCTTTCCCAGCAGCGTTTTGCCTATCAGGCCTTGCTGTATCAGCTTACAGCCAAGCAGAAACAGCTTCTCATAGCCATTGCTCAGGAAGGTAAGCCTTCTTCCCTGATGTCGCAAGAGTTCTTGCAGAAGTATCATCTTGGTGCAAGCACCGTGCAAGGAGCTGTCAAGACCTTACTGGACAGAGACTTTATCACGCAAGATGAAGGCGTTTACCAATTATGTGACAAATTTTTGGAGCTGAGCCTGCGAGCTGGTTGAGTAAGTAAAAGATTCGTCTGAGTAAGCGAAATGATGCGGCAGGGTGAGCCTACTGATATATCTGAATAAGACTACAGATATGACTGAACAAGCACACGGATATGACTGAACAAGGCCAAGGATTCGACAGAGCAAGTGAAAGAATACGTTTGCTCAGGTTCAAGAAGTCGGAATATCAGGTTAAAGAAGGCTGTTTCTAAGAGATTGCCACTAGGCTCAGCAGGTCTGCTGAGCCTAGTGGCAACACCCTATAATCGTACAACAATACACCTTTTAGTTGTACGACTATACACCCTTAAGTTGTACGACTATACACTCTATAGTTGTACGACAATAAATCTTTAGTTGTACAACTATATCCTCCTTGTTCGTACAATATGACTTATGAATTGAAAAAGCGGAGGAAAACTAGTCTTTTTGTCGAAAAACACTATCTTTTTTTCAAAAAAATAGGTCTGAATGAAACTTGAACCAAATTGAACCAATCGACTTTCAAACCTTTTTAGTATCTTTGCCCGCAGAACGTAAATGATATAAGCCATATGAAAATCGAAGAACTATCAATTTTTGGACTTTACAGCCAAAAGGAGAACAAAGTAACCGCTGCTTTGTTACAGGTTTTGGGATTTGGTGGGTCAAGTTTGCTCCATTGGATTCTAAGTGAGATTGGCGGCAACTTGGTGTTTAATACCGTAGAAAGTATAGAAAGCCAACCGGCACAAGAAGGAACTGGTTCTATACCTGATGGTAAAATCATCTGTGATAATTTTACGCTTTTTATAGAGAGCAAGTTGGGATGTGGCATTTCTGAGCACCAATTAAAATGTCATGGGAAGTTATTGAAAGACAAGCAGAATTATCTTGTCTATGTCACGAATAATCCTAATCGTCCAAAAGAGCTTCCTGTGGATGTGTTATGGATGAACTGGGAGGCAGTTGTGGCTCGTTTTGAAGCTTATCAAACCTCAGATAAAGTCTTAGAATTTTTGATTCCTCAATTTTGCAAACTTGTTCGTTCTCAGTTTAAAGAGTCAAACTACTATAAGCAAAAAGAAGTTCTACGTGTATCAGATGATGTGAAAGTTCGTTCTATGACGGATGCTTACAATATCTTTGATGCCGAAATTGTGAATCATGGCTTTCTTGTAGCTGGCGCAGCCAATATCCCCTATAAAAAGGGATTTGAGGTATGGTGCTCACGAAAAGGTTCAACCCAATGGGATAACCAACTATCTCCTGATGGAAATACTTTTTATGAGGGCATCAAAAAAGGAACAGATGCCTCTGAACATGTAAAGAAATGCAAGGATAAAGGTTTCAAGCGAATAGCTTTTTATAGAGATGAGGACAGGTTCCATGATTCTTCCTATCACTTCATAGGAGTGTATGAGTTGAATGAGAAGTTGTCCTTATCTAAGAAAAAGTGCGTTTGGAACCGAAAAAAAACAGAGTGGTATTTAAAAAAGTAATGAACGCTAAAAACAAAAATAATATGAAACGACATTTACATTTTTATCAATGGTTGTTGTGCCTATTGATGACGATAGGTTGTCATCTCTCAGCTTTCTCTCAAGAAAAGACATTTTTTGTTGAGGATTTGCAGAATGGAGATGTCATCAAAATTTATCCTTATGGTCATTATAATGAGGCTTCTATGGCATTAACATGTGATGGAGAATGGATGGGTTTGACATCTAAGGCTGGCAAAGGAAGTGAATGGACTTTAATAGGTGACCCTTACCGTGGCTATATACTCAGAAATGAATTAGGTTACTATTGGGCTTACCAAGGCCGCTACATAGATCAAACTCTTTTTTGTACAAAGGATATAGGATCAGCTGTAGAGGTAGGTTTTAGTTGGGATAATAAGAAGAATAGAGGGGTCTTGCTTTCGATTGATAACGATTATAGTGTATCGGAAGATTTGTTTTTTGTATTGGAAAATTTGGAAGGCAAAAATATAAGATATAATTGGACTTCATCGTTTGATACTTATGATTCTGATACAAATTCTACGTTTGAAGTGTATTGTGTAAATAAAGGAGGAATTATAGATGCTGATGCTCATGGAGTTGTTATAGATGGAATTAAATATTGGTTAAATGTCGAGAGACAAACGGCAGAAGTCGTTGCGAGTAATTATGAGGGCGACATTGTTATACCACAAGTGGTTAGCTGTAAAGGGAGAGAATTTCAAGTCAAATATCTTGAATCTGAGTGTTTTAAAGAGTGCACTCGTCTGACCAGTATCACTTTACCTGAAGGAATTACAGAATTGCCTCAGTCGTGTTTTGAGAATTGCAGTAGTCTAACCAGCATTACCTTACCTGAGGGAATTACTTCTTTGGGGGAGTCTTGTTTTCGTGGTTGCAGTAGTCTAACCAGCATTACCTTACCTGAGGGAATTACTTCTTTGGGGGAGTCTTGTTTTCGTGGTTGCAGTAGTCTAACCAGCATTACCTTACCAGAAGGAATTACTTCTTTGGGGTGTGAATGCTTTTTTGAATGCAGTAGTCTAACCTGCATCACCTTCCCAAAGGGAATTACTTCTTTGGATGACGCATGTTTTGCAGGATGTAGTAGTCTAACCAGCATTACCTTACCAAAGGGAATTACTTCTTTGGGGAGTTATTGTTTTTCGGGCTGCAGTAGCCTACTCAGCATTACCTTACCTGAGGGAATAACTTCTTTGGGAAAAAGCTGTTTTTGGCATTGTACAAGACTAACAAGCATAAACTTTCCATCATCTTTAAAGACATTATATTATGATACATTTGGGGATGCAATGCAAAAGAAAAGAATCACTATAAATGCAATAACACCACCAGAAATATGGTATAGTAGTGATGATGCTTTAATAGATTCTAAATGCACCCTATATGTACCAAAGGGCACATTGGCTACTTATAAAAAAACATATCCTTGGTATCGTGCAGGAGCCTTTTATGAAGGAACCCCCATTGACTCCATTTCCTTACCATCAGATATATCTTTTGTAAAAACAGAAAAGAAAAAATTTATATATTCGGTTTTACCAATCGATGCAAATCAAGAGTGTCTTAAATGGAATTGTAGTAACCCTAATATAGTTAGCTTTGATAAAGAAACAGGAGTCGTTACTGCTCTAAAAGCCGGTGATGCTACTCTTACTGCTACTGTGGATGACGGCTCAGGTATTTCAGCTTCTACTATAGTGCATGTAACTCCTATCAAGGTGAGCAATATTGATATGCCGAGAGAAATCACTCTCCTTCGAACAACTTCTGACACGTTAGCAGCTACAATAACTCCTGAGTTGGCTGATGACAAGACCTTGAAATGGACCAGCGATAACGAAGATATTGCTACCGTAAATCAAGAAGGTGTAGTAACGGGCGTGAATGTTGGAAGTGCCAATATCACGGCAACCACTACAGATGGTACGGAACTTTCGGCTACTTGTAAGGTGACCGTGAATCCTGTTACCATTGAGCTCTCAACAAATACCATTAACCTGCAAAAGGGCTCTGAGTATGTAGAGCAGACTGCCACCGTTCTTCCTGAGAACTACGAACATAAGGAAGTGGTTTGGACAACATCTGGTAATGGGGTGGCAAGCGTGGATAAAGATGGACATATTACAGCCAATAAGCCTGGTGTTGATACGCTGAGGTGTTCATTGAGCTATGATAGTCATATCTATTCAGAATGCCGGGTTATCGTTTATGAAGAAAACGTGGTGTATGTCGGAGGGCTATACTATCTCTTGAAAGGTACGACGGATGATACACGAGAGGCTACGGTGACCAGTATCTATGGCGGCAAGAATACTTCGCTTGATGCTAAGAATGTGGCGCAGTACTACTCTGGTACTATCAATATTCCGGAAACCATTATCTATGATGGTAATAAATATACGGTACGTAAAGTGGGAAGCTACGCTTTCAACTGCCAGAACGAGTTGCAGAGTATCTACATCCCTCGTACGGTAACAGAGGTTGAACCTCATGCTGCCATTAAGGCTGAGAAACTGAACCGCGTGAACGTGGCTGATGAGAGTGAACTCGTGAACATCGGCGAAGAAGCGTTCAAATGGTGTACTGGCTTGAAACGTTTCACTTTTGATGGAACATCCCTGAAGATGAAAAGTATAGACAAGGCGGCTTTCAGAGAGTGTACTGCCTTGGAACGCTTTACTTGGATGGGCAATACAACGGTAAAGACCATCGGACATAGTGCTTTCTATGATTGCTCTGCTTTGGAGAAGGTGCTGTGGAATGGAAAGAGTGAGCTGAAGACCATTCAGGATTACGCTTTCTTCAAATGTATCTCGCTCAACAACTTCGAAATGCCGAACACTACGCTGAGTGTGGGTAACTCTTCGTTCCGCTATAATGCGAGCCTGACCAATATCCACCTCTCTACCTCGCTCAACTATATCGACGAGTATGCTTATGGTGAGTGTGGATTCAGCCAGATTACGCTTCCTGAGTCGCTGGCAAACATCCAGGCTGGTGCGTTCATCAATAATGACTTCTTGCAGGAGATAATCTTGCCGGAACGTCTGCAGGGTCTTGGTTCTGCTGCATTCGAAAACAACTCGAAGTTGGAGTCGGTGACTTTCCATACAGCTATCGAGACCATGACCATCGGCAACAATGCATTTAACCAGTGCCCTATATTAAATAAGGTATATATCACCAACATGAACAGCTTTGCGCAGACCAACTTCAATAATGCCAAGGCAAACCCTGCCAACACATCGCAGCATATCTATGATGCCAACGGCAAGGAGATCATCAACGTGGTGCTGCCTAAGGGTACGAAGTATGTCAACAACAATGCATTCAACGGCTGTGCTTTCATCCAAAGTATCGAAATGCCGGCAACTATGGATCATGTAAACGATGATATCTTTGTGGGATGCTCGGCTTTGAAGGATGTTTATTGTTATGCAGAGGAAGTGCCGGAGTTTATCGGTGTGAACGATCCGACAAACATGGATGAAGTGTTCCAGAATGCTACACTCCATGTGCCATTCGGTTCGGAAAGCCTCTACCAGAAGGATACTTCATGGTGGGGTAAGTTTACAAAACTCCTGGGTTGCGAGCCAAAGCCGACAGCTGTAGTGGAGAAGATAGACTTGAGTACTCTTACCGTAAATGTAAAGGCTGGTGAAAATTACAACGAGCAGAAACTGACTATCTATCCCGCTGAGGCTGCCAATGTGCGCATCAAATATTCTACAGCCGACAGAAAGGTGGCTGACATTGATGAGAATGGTGTAATCAAGGGTGTTGCTCCGGGTGTAACTACCATCTACTATACAGCGAATGACGGTAATGGCGTAACTTCAGAATGTAAGGTCATCGTCAGAAATCCTGAAGTAGAGTATGTGGGTGACATCTACTATCTCTTTGATAAGGCGAAGAAAGTAGCCACCGTAACCAGTATCTATGGCGGCAAGAACAAGTCGCTTGATGCAGAGAAGGTGGCACAGGTTTATACCGGTACGGTAAGTATTCCGGAGCAGACAACCTTCAATGCCGTGACTTATGACGTGAAGAAGGTGGGCGGTTATGCATTTACTTGCCAGAACGAACTGCAGGCGCTGCGTGTGGGTGCTTTCGTAGAGAAGATAGAAGATAATGCTGCTACCAAGGCGATGAACCTGAACCGCGTAACTGTGGCTAAAGCCAGCCAGTTGGTTACTGTCGGCAAGCGTTCTTTCATGGATTGTGCAGGTTTGCAGCATGTCCTTTTCGAGGGTACAACCCAATATCTCGATGTTATTGATACGGCAGCATTCAAAAACTGTGCTAAGTTAGAGGATGTCATCTGGGAAGGAAAGAGTACGCTGCGACTCATCGGTGACTCTGCTTTCTATTGTGACAGCAAGTTGGAGACCGTGAAGTGGAATGATAAGTGCGACCTGAAGATTATTGACAACTACGCTTTCTACAAATGTAGCTCGCTCAATCACTTCATCATGCCGAATTCTACTTTGAGCGTGGGCAAGTATGCTTTCCGCTATGATGCAGGTTTGACAGATATCCAGCTCTCAACATCTCTGAGCATTATCTATGATTATGCTTTCGGTGAGTGTGGATTCAGTCAGATCGTACTACCGGAGTCTCTGAAGTCGATGCAGGCAGGTGCGTTCATCAATAACAGTAATCTTGCCGATATTACGGTTCCTAAGAAGACGGAAGGTATTGGTGCAGGTGCGTTTGAAAACTGTTCTGCTTTGGAGAGTGTGACATTCAAGACACATGAAACCAAGCTGACTGTGGATAAGAATGCATTCAACCATTGCGCTGTTTTGAGCAAGGTGAACATAGACTATCTGGATGATTGGGCTCACATCAACTTCCAGAATGTTGCGGCTAATCCGGCAAGTACGGCTCATCGCCTCTACTTGAATGGAGAGGAGATGGTTGATATAGAATTGCCTGTTGGCACAAAGTATATTGGCAACAATGTATTCAACGGCTGTTCTGACATCAGAACCTTGAAGATTCCTGCAACTGTAGAGCATGTGAATGACAACATCATCGCTGGCTGCTCTTCTCTTACAGATGTATACTGCTATGCAACGAAGGTTCCTTCATTCATCGGTACGGAAGATCCTTCTAGTATGAACGATGTGTTCCGCAAGGCAACGCTTCATGTTATCTATGGCAACGAAGAGGCTTACAAGGCTGATGCATGGTGGAAACGATTCTACAAGATTGAAGGATGTAAGGATCCGGGTGTTGAGGATGTGAAGGTTTCTAGTATCACGATCAGCCAGACTGAGATTACGTTGAAACCAGATGATACTTTGCAGTTGGAAGCAACGGTTTATCCTACAGAAGCAGCCAACAAGTCGGTTATCTGGAAGAGCAGTAATGAAGATGTGGTTATCGTGACAGATGAAGGCTTCGTCCTGGCGGTAGCAGAAGGTGAGGCTGATGTTACGGTTGCTTCGGCTGAAAACAGCGAAATCAAGGCGGTTTGCCATATCAAGGTTGAGAAGGAAAAGGAACCTGAAGTTCCTATTGTGCAGATCAAGTTTGAGGAATCTCCTGTGACAATCGCCTTGGGAGAAACAAAGAAACTGAATGTAATCTTCAATCCTGTGAATGCAACCAATAAGGAACTTGACTGGGTATCAGCCAAGAGTTCGGTTGTAGAAGTTGATAAGGAAGGTAATATCCTGGGTGTCAGTGAGGGTAAGGCTATCGTCTCAGCCAAGACCAAGGACGGTTCTAATCTGACGATTAACTGTGTGGTAACAGTTATTCCTTCTACAGGCATCAGCAACATCACAATGGGTGAAGTGAAACTGATTGTCAACAACCGACATCTGAAGGTTGAGGGACTTGCTGATCACGAGGTAATCCAGGTTGTGAATTCTATCGGCTTCACTGTATATCGTGGAACTGATCATGAGGTAGACCTCAAGGCTGCTGGTGTCTATATTATAAAGGTGAAAGGAAAGACGCTGAAGTTTAGCGTGAAGTAAGATGTAAAAAGCACGAAAGCGAATGTTTTCGTGCTTTTTTGTTATTTATTGTTCTTTTCTTTTGCGGTCTCGGAAAAAATGCTTACTTTTGTCTTTTGATAAAAGTAAGTATAGCTAAAGACAAACGGTAAGTTCTACACAATATGTTGGATTCATCTGATTTTATGCCATTGGGAAAGGCAGAGGAATGGAGCTTGGATACGGCGACATGTCATCTTTCGAGATGTGTGGTCGAGGGGAAGTCTTTGCTCAAGAAAAGCCTGCATTCCCAATTTCTGATGGATGAAAAACTACGTACTTGCTTGCGAAAAGAATATGAGACAGGAAAACTTTTGTCGGCTGAAACTCCTTACGTGGTACGCTATTATCAGTTGATAGATACACAGGAGGAATGTGCTATCTTGATGGACTTTGTGGATGGCTTGACCTTGGATGCCTTTATCCTAGCCCAACCCCTTTATTTCTCTGATGAGGCTCGACTCGATGCTTTCATGCGCCAACTATTGGATGCATTGAAAGTCATCCATCATGCTCAGGTGGTACACTTGGACATCAAGCCAACCAACTTGTTGCTGACTTCCGTGAACAGCGACTTGAGAATCATCGACTTTGGGCTCAGCTATATTTCTACTTATCCACATACTTCTGGCTTGACCGTGAACTTCGCTGCCCCAGAGCAGACGGATGGAACGGGAGAGGTGGATTGTCGTACAGACATCTATGCGGTAGGCAAAATCTTGGAATACATTCAAAACAACCAAGGTGATAATGTAAAGACGAATGCTGATAGCTTGGATGGGCAAAAAGAAGAAGCACATCGTCATTTGCCGAAGAAATGGCAATTCGTCATGGAAAAGTGCTTAATGCCAAGAAAAGAAGACAGATGGCAAAACATCGAAGCGATTCTTTCTTTTTGGGACAATGAAAATCAGATTGCGGAAGAGAGACTTCAGCGGAAGGGCTTGTTGAGAAAAACAATATTTGCCGTGGCCGTAGCACTTTTGGTTGTCGTAGGTATCTCTGCTTGGTGTGTTTCACGAAAGCGTGAGGTGACATTCGCTGATGAATATGGTAATCTCTATCAGGTGAAGTCGGAGGATAGTTTGACTTGCCGCTTGATGGGAAGAGGCGATACTTGTACCAATGTTAATCTCTATATTGAACCCCATATCTCGTATGGTGGAAAACGGTATCGAGTGGTGGAAATCGCCGACTATGCTTTCTTGGGTGATCAGAGGTTGCAGACGCTTTGCTTGCCTCATACTCTGCGGCGGATTGGCAGTCGGGCTTTTAGGGAATGCAAACAACTGCTAGTGGCAGATATCCCTGATGAAGTGACGAATATGGATAATATGGCTTTCTGGGGATGCTCAAAGTTGTCGGAAGTTCATGTCTCTAAGGGTTTGACGAGAATTCCATCTTCTTGTTTTAGCAAGACGGGCTTGATGAAAGTTGTTGTTCCAGAGGGTGTTCGTTCGATAGGGTATGATGCCTTTGGTGTTTGTGAACAATTGAAAAGTGTTACCTTGCCGCAATCTTTGAAATCCATCGAGCGTGGTGTCTTCTGGCGATGCTCTTCTTTGGATAGTATCCGTATTCCTAAAAATGTGCATGAAATTGGACAGTTCTGCTTGATGGAATGTAACTCTTTAAAAGATGTGTATGATGAAGCGCAAGAACCGCAAAGAGTGGTGAAACTGTTCGGTAAGGCAACGGCAAGCCATGTTACTTTGCATGTCCCTGCTATATCGCTGGAAGCTTACAAAAATGCCGAATGTTGGAACGAGGTGAAATGTATCGTTCCAACACCCGGCAAATAAAAGGCATGAGCCTTCTGGTTATGATTCCTCAGAGGAATAGGCATTCTTGTCTTCCGGAATGTCTGTAATGAATGACCAACGCACGCCTCCGTGCTTGCCACAAATATAGTCGCATGGTATCATACCCTTGCGGATGAGATGCGTCATGATAAGTGGCTCACATTCCATGAACTGGTCACAGTGGAAAAAGTCACCAGCCTGTAGTTTGCTGTTTTGGGATTCCAAAACCTTGAACTTGTTGCAGCCTTGGTATTCTATCAAGACAACACGGTCGGGCTGCCAGGTGAGCAGCATCTTCTCTCCCTCCTCAAGTGAATAGCTCTTGAGTTTCTTGTTGACAAAGAACTGGCTTGTAGGAATGTCAGCTTTGTCTTTGAGAAAACTTTCCCAATTGTTGTAGCCAACCATGCGTGATAGTAGGTCGAGCGAATGGAGGCTGAAGTTGTTGTTGGTGTGGGTGTATCCCCAAATTCGTTTGAGCGTACTGACGGAAATGGTTTCGCCCGTGAACTCCTTGAGTTGTTCGTATAAGAACATGAAGTCACGTGGTGCTTGCATGGTCTTGCCTGCAACCTTCTCCACAAAGCTAATGAGTCGCTTGATGTCTTCTTGCTTTTGTTCCATGTGATGTCTTATAGAAGTTCTGGGAGTTGGAAGAGTTTGACGCTGTTGCTTCCCTTGATAAGGATATAGTGGTCGTGAGGTTGGTTTGCCTGGATGGCTTCCTTTACCTCTTCTACATTCTTGAACTTGCGGTAATCGCAGTCGATGTTCTCAAACTCATCGCCTACCAGCCATACGTTCTCCAAGCCTGCGGCACGGAGCTGGTCTACTACCTTCTGGTGCTCCTCGTGGCTCACTTCGCCGAGCTCGCCCATCTGTCCGAGAATTGCCATCTTATGAGGCACATCCATCACGCGGAAGTTCTCGATGGCGGCTGCCATGC